>VAPK010192358.1_pt1 | contig 22364 bp, 17 predicted proteins | sample 3395031 | NCBI WGS metagenome assembly VAPK01 (sample SAMN08290443, study PRJNA428436) | hydrothermal vent metagenome | isolation source: Deep-sea hydrothermal vent chimney 1 | place: Pacific Ocean: Juan De Fuca Ridge
CCAGGCCACCAACCGGGGTGGCAACCGGTGGGGTGCCATAGGCCATTGCCTGCATCTGAGCCAGTCCGCAGGGCTCGAAGCGGCTCGGCATCAAGAAGAGGTCTGAGCCTGCAAAAATCCGATGGGCTAGGTCTTCGTCGTAGCGATCGGTCACCGCACCAACTCGATGAGGTTGCTCGATGGCCATCTGGCGGATCAACGACGCCAGCTCAGCTTGGCCGGAGCCAAGGAGTACAAGGCGCGCCGGCAGATACTTGAGGAAGGGTCCGAGATCGGCGATGAGGTCAATGCCTTTCTGATCGACCAGGCGCGAGACGACTCCCAGAACCGGATCGCTGGAGGGTTCCCACCCAAATTGGTCCAGCAAGGATTGTTTGGCCTCGGCCTTGCCAAACTCAAAGGACTCATCGCTATAGGTCCTGGGAATGACCAGGTCCGTTCGGGGATCCCAGATTGAGGTGTCAATCCCGTTGCGGATCCCGACCAAATCCTCACCTCGTCGAGCCAGCTCCTCGTGGAGCCCTTGCCCTTGGTCCTCAGTGAGAATTTCGCTGGCGTAGTTGGGGCTGACGGCAATGATCTGGTCGGCGCTTCGGATGGCGCCGAGAAGCGGATTGCAAGAGTCATACCAGGCGTACTTCCAGGAATCATACGGGATGCGCTGAAGCCAGCTCGCTTCGCAAAGACCCTGGTAGCCCAGTGTGTGGATGGTCAATACGCTCGGCGGAGGTGTCGCCAGAAATCCCAGGGTCGCGGCGGTGTGCCAATCGTTGAGGTGCAGAACATCCGGATCCAGGTCCAAACACAATGCGGCTACCGCGGCAGAGAACCCAAGGAAACGATGATCGTTATCGGGCCAACCTTGACCGGACCCAGGTTCAACGTAGGGATGAGGGCGGGCTAGCCCCGGCCGGTCAATCAGGATCAGATCGCCTACCCCAACAACGTCACCACGACGGGCTCGTGCTGGACCTGCCCACTCGGGAACTTTCAGTTCCCAGGACCGCTCGTTGCTGAGCTCGATCGTACCATAGTCAGGTAGAGCAACAATGACGTCAGCTCCGCTGGCCCGCAGGGCTTTCACCAACCCGGCTGCAGCCTCGGCAAGGCCTCCAACGCGGGCAGCTGGGGCCAATTCTGCGGTAGCAAAGAGAACGGTTTGTGGCTTCATTGCTATGTCCTCACTCACGATTTGACTCATGCCTGCAAGTCCTGGCCAAGAATGACAACGGACCATCCACCAACGGTCATACCGCCAACAACGGATTCACCGGCTGGCAACGGGTTGCTACTGTCCAATTCGATCTGCCACCAGCGGCTGGTCAACTGCTCGGGAATCTGGAAATCGTGCGATTCGGATGATGCGTTGAAGAACAGGAGGAAACTATCACCGCGGATTGGTTCGCCCCTGCTCCCCCGGTCGGCCAGCTCATCACCATTGAGGAAAACGCTGAGCTGTCGAGAGTCCTGGTTGTGCCATGCGCCATCGTCCATTGCCAGCCCGCTGGTTTGATACCAGCCGATGTCTGGCAAGTAGCGGCCCCGGCTTGATGGGTGACGAAAGGCGGTCTGATCTTGCTGAGCCTCGGCGATCGGTAGCTCGGCAGCTTGTCCAGAGAAGAAGCGTCGACGTCGAAAGACCGGATGAGCCTTGCGCAAATTGACAACTCGTTGGGTGAATGCCAGGAGCTCGTCATCCAGCTCGTCCCAATCGAGCCAGGACACTTCGTTGTCCTGGCAGTAGGCGTTATTGTTGCCGTGTTGGGTCCTGCCACGCTCGTCGCCCGCCATCAACATTGGGATGCCCTGGGACAAGAGCATGGTGGTCAGGATGGCCCGGGAGCGGCGGGCCCGCGTCTCCCGCACGCCAGGGTCAACAGTTGTACCCTCCGCCCCAGAGTTCCAAGATCGATTGTGTGACTCGCCGTCACGATTGTTCTCGGTGTTGGCGTTGTTGTGCCGGTCGTTGTAGCTGACCAGATCGTTCAGAGTGAACCCGTCATGGGCGGTTACGAAGTTGACCGACGCCGAGGGCCTTCGGCCGTTTAGCTGATAAAGGTCGGAACTCCCGGTGAAGCGGGATGCGAAGGATCCGAGCTTGCCTGGCTCTCCCCGCCAGAAATCTCGAATGGTGTCACGGTAGTCTCCATTCCATTCCGACCACAGGGGAGGGAATCGACCAACCTGGTACCCGCCTTCGCCAACATCCCAGGGTTCAGCAATCAGTTTGACCTGACGCAAAACTGGATCTTGATGAATGATGTCAAAGAAGGCAGCGGCGGAGTCCACGTGATGAGTGTCGCGGCCAAGGGTTGCAGCCAGGTCGAAGCGGAACCCGTCAACGTGCATCTCATTGACCCAATACCGCAATGAGTCCATGATGAGCTGCAAGGTGGTCTGGTGGGAAACATCCAATGTGTTCCCGGTTCCCGTGTAGTCGACATAGCGGCTCTTGTCGTCAGGATCGACTCGGTAGTACGTGAGGTTGTCCAGTCCTCGATGGCAAAGGCTTGGTCCAAGAGGACCGCCTTCGCAGGTGTGGTTGTAGACGACGTCCAAGATGACTTCGATGCCGCCATCATGAAGTGAGCGAACCATGTGCTTGAACTCTTGGACCTGCTCACCGTTCTTGTTTCGTGCGGCGTAGCCATTGTGGGGAGCCAGATAACCAATGGAGGAATAGCCCCAATAGTTAGTGAGGCCCCGGTCGACCAGGAATTGTTCTGGGAAATGTTGATGGATTGGAAGCAGCTCGAGGGCGGTTACTCCCAATGAGCGAAGGTATTCAATTACTGCCGGATGGGCAAGACCCGCGTATGTGCCACGAATATCTTCGGGCACCAGAGGGTGTAAAGCGGTCAGCCCCTTTACGTGAGCCTCATAAATGAGCGTGTCGCGCCGAGCACGCTTCGGACGCCGATCGTTTCCCCAGTCGAAATAGGGATTCACCACGATGGACTTGGGCGTCGAGGACGCGCTGTCGGTTGGGTCGGCAAGCTCTGGTGAGCCGGCTACATAGTCATAGATCGCTCGGTCATAGCTTGGCTGGCCCTCGATGGCCCGGGCGTAGGGGTCCAACATGAGCTTTGCCGGATTGAATCGATACCCCTGGTTGGGATCCCAGCGGCCGTGGGCTCGGTAGCCGTAGCGTTGCCCGGGCCCAATCCCTGGCACATAGCCGTGGAATACAAAGGCCGTCTTGTCAACCAGGGGAACCCGTGTCTCGTTTCCACTCTCGCCAAAGAAGCACAGCTCGATGGACTCAGCGTGTTCGGAGAAGACAGCAAAATTCGTACCCGAACCATCCCAGATGGCCCCCAGGGGGTAGGGGGACCCGGGCCAGGGTTGTCCAAGCGGGAGTCTGTCAGGCATTAGTGGATCGTTTGCGGGCTAGAGGGATGTCGTTTGGAGGGCGTTAGCGAGGTGACCTCAGTGGTCGATAAAGGGGGCCGTAGAGCAGCTGGTCGTAGTCCTTGACCATACGAGCAGCAGTGACCCGTGGACCCAGGTATTGCCACCCAAAGCGAATCCGCTGGTTCCAAGCACGGAGGTCGTCGTAGAACAGGGGAATTACGTCCTCCCCTAGGAGCTTGATGAGTCCCTCCGCTTCAGCGTCGTCCCGCTTCTTTGGGTCCGCCAGATCACTGGTCTGGATGGCCCAGCCATTCTCGGCGTGATACCACTCGGCCCACCAGCCGTCCAGAATGGAACAGTTCAGTCCGCCATTCAGGGCCGATTTCTCACCACTGGTCCCACAAGCCTCTTGCGGACGAACAGGGTTGTTCAACCAGACGTCGCAGCCGCCATACAGGTAGCCGGCAACGGAAATGTCATAGCCGGGGACCAAGACAAAGCGTCCGTTGGCCTCGGGTGAGGCCCCGAACTCGGCGATCTCTTGGAACACCCGCTGGCCGTCAGTGTCGGCTGGGTGGGCCTTGCCGGCGAAGACAAACTGAACCGGGTGCTCATCATTGTTGAGCATCTGGATGAGGGCATCGCGCTCCTTCAGCAGGAGTGCGGCTCGCTTGTAAGTGGCAAACCTGCGAGCAAATCCAATTGTGAGCACGTTTGGGTCAAGACCGGCCAGTCCATGCTCATCGGCTAGATAGCTGACGAGCTCCGCTCGAAGGCCCGTCCGAAGAGTGGAGATCTCGACATCGGTGATCTGGCTAGTGGCTTGCCAACCTTGCTCATCGGCTACGGAGAAGTCCGAGCCTACGTGCAACTCCAGGAGGTCTTGGACTGCTGGGGCCAGCCATGTCCTGGCGTGCACACCGTTGGTGACAGAGGTAATGGACGCGCCTTCTTCTAAGGAACCGAAGAGGTCTTGGCTGACAGTTCCGTGGAGTGCGGATACACCATTGCTTCGTCCAGCATGACGCAAACAGAACGCTGCCATGTTGAAGAGGTCACCCTCGGTCTCATTTGGCAGCTCCCCGCTTTTCCATACTGCACTGGCCGCTTCGGGAGTTGCAGCCCATTGGTTGATGAAGGGCTTGAGCAGGTCGGCAGGAAATCGATCAATGCCAGCGGGTACCGGTGTATGGGTGGTAAAGAGCGTGCGCTGGCGGACCCAGGCTTGGGCCTCGCTCAAGGTGCTACCCCCCTCAAGTTGGCTAGCGATGAGTTCCAAGATCAAGAAACCAGCGTGGCCCTCATTGAGGTGCACGGTTGTCGGCTCGATGCCAAGACCAGCAAGTGCCCGCAATCCGCCAATGCCAAGCAGCCATTCTTGGTCAACCCGATGGGCTTGGTCTCCCCCATAAAGACGATCAGTGACATTGATGGCCCAAGGATCGTTTCCAGCGACCCGGGTGTCCATGACGTAGAGACGAATGCGGCCGACCTTGGCCAGCCAGACTGATGCCCGGATCAGTCCCTTCGGTGTCTCGACCTCGATGATCAAGCCAGTGTCTGTGAGGCCGAGGTCTGCTGGCTCATAGGTCTGATAGCTAACGGATTGCTTGTTTGCCTTCATACCTTGGTCGAAGTAGCCATTGGCGTAGAACAGTCCGACACCAACAAGGCTCAGCCCGACATCGGATGCCGCCTTGAGATGGTCTCCGGCAAGGATGCCAAGTCCACCGGAATACTGAGGCAAGGTCTCCGAGATCCCGAACTCCGGTGAGAAATAGGCAACGTCTGGTGTGTGGCGCTCGGGACCATCACTCCAGGTTTCGAGCGCCTGGACCCGATCAGCCTGGGCCAACGCCGCCATTGCGAACTCGTGGTTGATGGCCAGGGCAGATAGTTCTTCATCACCGGTTGCCGTCAAGGCAGCGTAGGGATGGGTGAGACCCTTCCAATCTGCGCTGAGAGCCCGAGTGAGGACTGACTTGCCCTGCTGGTCCCAGACCCAGGAATAGTTCCCGGCAATCACTTCCAGGGCTGATCGCAGCTGGGCTGTCGATACGGATGTTCCATTGACTTGTTCAGGCACAGGCAGACTCGTTATACAGATTTGTGGAGCGGGCTGGTGGAGCGAATTGGGATGTGAACATGTCTAAATCGGCCGGTACCGGGCGATCTGTAGCTTTCTTTCGCTAGCTCAAGTTTTTGGAGTTAGTTGCGGCATTCATTGGCCGTCATCGGAGGCTGGAGGCAGGGGCGACATTTGCACCCCGGTGCCCGGTGTCCAAGCAACGACATAGGGGTCAGGACCAGGCGAAATCCGGATTCGGCCACCATAGGGCCAGGCAGAATCCGGTGATGCTGGCTGCCATGTTTGCCCATCATCAGTCGACACGATGATCCCGTCTGAGCCAGCAAAGTCGACCCCACCACTGTGATAGGAGTCCGATGATGTTGCGTAGATCAACCCGGATCCGTCCGTACTGGCTGCGACACCACGCATGTATGAATTCTCATACAGCTTCTGCCACGTTTCGCCCTCATCATCACTTCGGTAGAGCCCCTTGCCCTCCCCGTAGACGACCACGTAGACGCGGCCCGAAACGGTTGGATCGGCCACCACGTCAAAGACACCCTCCCAGCCGTCTTCGGTCGGCAAGAAGTTGCCAACAAAGGGGCCGCGCATCTCTTCCAAGCCGACCTCGGTCCATTGCTCCCCACCATCCTGGGATCGCCACAACCCATTCTCGCCGCCCGCATACAGCAGGTCCGGGTCAACAGCATCAATGGCAGTGAACTTCAGGCCTCCCTCTTCCAGCACCATTGTCCAGCTGGATCCGTCATCGTCGGACCGGTAGACATCACCTTCGACGGTGATGACCATGGTGCGTGAGTCGTTAGGGCCGAGCGAGCTGGTGGAGCCGTCCAGAGTGAGGCCATAGTAGAAGCGAGCATCAGGTAGGCCTTCCCCAACCTTGTCCCAGTGCTGGCCAAAATCCTCGCTGCGAAAGAGCGCCGAATTGGTGCCGTCTTCAAATTCGCCGCCGTTCCCAAACCCTTCACGGTGAAAAGCCGCCCAGACCAAACCGTCGCGAGTTGGATCGGCGATCAGGGCCGTCACGTTGGAGCCTTGCCCTTCGGCCCACACATAGGTCGGAAATAGTTCATGATCGGGCAAGCGGCGAGACCAGCTCAAACCTCGATCGGTACTGGCCCAGAAGCCAATGTCGTAGGCCCCCATGTACAAAACATCTGGATTGGCGCCAGATACCGCCAGTCCATGGCCAACAATGTTCTCTATTCCCGTGGACTGGAAGTTTCTAGGCGAGACCTCGTTGGTTGAAATGTTGGAAAGGGTCGCTCCCCCGTCATAACTTGCCCATGCCCAGGAGCCGAACGACGCGTAAAGTCGGTCGGGTCGAAAGAGGTCCTTGGTGATGGTCTTGTTGAAGCCGTTGAAACTGGCGCTGTACGTGAAATATTGATTGGTTGACCAACCCTTGTCCCAGTCCTGGACTCGACCGATGAGTTCCCAAGTTTGACCGCTGTCTTGGCTCAGCCAGGTTCCTGCGTCTTCGTTCCAGTCGAAGGGAAAGAGCACTGTCATGACCCGAATGGTTGTCGCATCTTGATTCACGCTGATTATGCCGGTCTGGCTAACCAGCTCCGTCCAATCCGTCCCACCATTGTCACTCCGGTAGAGGGCTCCGAACTGGTAGTCGTCAACGAGGTAGTCATCCAGCACCTGGTTAGGCGCGCAGGGTTTTGCCGCGAACGAGGTCACGTACACACCCTCGGTGCTACCGGGGTCAACGTCAATGTCGAGAATTGACTCGAACTCGGTGGCGATGCGTAGCCAGTGGGTCCCGCCGTCGACTGACCGGTATAGGTGAGAGTCGCTACAGCCCCAGCGAGTTTTGCCTCCCAGGGCATAGACGATCTGTGCGTCGGTGGGATGAGCGAGAACCTTGACAATGCGTATGTCGGGGAGGTCCTCGTCGGGGATCGATGACCAGGTGTCGCCGCCATCGGTGGTCTTCAGGACTTCGCCGGCAGTATCCCAGTCCTCGTGGTAGGCCATATAGCCAATTTGCTCATCAGCTGCTGGGAAGGAAAAGCCTTCGATATAGCCCTCATCTTGGACCAGGCTGAAGTTGTCGCCACCGTCGACGGTCTTGTACGCGCCCCATCCGGAACCAACGTAGAAGGTGTCACCGTCGGTGGGATGAAAGCCGAGGGCTGTCGTGTGCGTCTTGGTGAGGCCTTGCCGGTATCCGAGCGGTTCCCACGATGCCCCATCGTCGCTGGATCGGTATGCCCCGCTGAGGTCTGAGGCCGTTACCAGAAGCCCATTGGCACTGGCCCCCACCGTGGCGATCGTTCCGCCGCCGCCGGGATTGGTTCTGGTCCATTCGTGGCCAGTCTGGGCCGTCGCGCCAGGGTTTTCACTGCTGGGGGTGCCGTCGCTGTCAGGGTCAGTAGCTGGTGTATCACTGGAAGAAGACTCGGTACTGGGCTCCGCATCATCCCCGGCCAGACCCGATCCATCCACAGAATCCGAATCAGAATTGGTGCAGGCCGAGGCACCAAGAAGCAGGACCAGGATGATCGCACCGATCTTGCCTGAAATGGGAGTACGCATAGCCAATCAGAATAGATCAGAATGGACTGGCTAGAGGCGACGCAGACGTACCTTCTCCACGTGATGGTCCGCCCCCTTGACCAGGATCAGATCAGCACGTTCCCGAGTCGGCTCGATATTGGTTTCCAGGTTGACCTGGTTGATCTCTGTCCAGATGCTGACAGCCATGTTCCTGGCCTCGTCGTCACTCATTTTGGAGAACGAATGGAAGTAAGAAGCTGGGTCGGCGAACGCGGTTTTTCGAAGGGTGAAGAAGCGGTCGACGTACCAGTCGCGAATGTCCTCGGCTTTGGCGTCCACATAGATGGAGAAGTCGAAATAGTCCGAAAGGAAGAGCGACTGGCCTTGAGTGGATGCGGAAGTTTGGAGGACGTTGAGCCCCTCAACCACCACGATATCGGGTTGACGAATTGTCACCTTTTCGTCGGGAACGATGTCATAGGTCAGGTGTGAATAGACCGGGGCGCTAACTTCGGGTGCTCCGGATTTGATGTCGCTAATGAATTTCAACAAGGCCCGACGGTTATAGCTCTCGGGGAAGCCCTTGCGCTCGGTAATACCTCGTTCTTCCAGGACGGCGTTGGGGTAGAGAAATCCGTCAGTGGTGATCAGATCCACCTTGGGGTGATTGGGCCACCGGTCGAGCAGGGCTTGGAGCACACGGGCCGTTGTTGACTTTCCCACGGCCACCGAGCCAGCAACACCGATGATGTAGGGCACTTTCCCCGGCAGATGCCCAAGGAAGGTGTCACTCGCCCGATACAGCTCTTGGGAGGCCCCCACATAGAGGTTCAAGAGGCGAGACAGCGGCAGATAGATCTCGGTGACCTCATTCAAGCTGAGCTCAACATTGATGCCACGCAGTCGGCGCAGATCCTTCTCGTCGAGATCGAGCGGGGTGGCGGCGCGTAGCCGTCCCCATTCTTGGGCGGTGAACTCGGTGTAGGGACTCAAGGACTCTGTGCTCATTGGCTCTCACTTGGGTCATCGGTAGGTTGATTGTCGGATCGAACTGGTAGCTCTTGAGCCAGAAGAACACCCTTGTCAACCAGTTCTTCCAGCTCATCGGGGCCATAGCCAAGCCACTGGGTCAAGACCTCGGAATTGTGCTCGCCACGGTAGGGGGACCGGAAGCGGATGCCGGACTCGGCCTTGCTGAACCGATAGGGCGATTGGGCAATTCGCCGAGGTCCGGATGGAAAGTCCACACTCACATCAAGCTCAAGCTCTTGAGCGATCTGCGTGTCGAAAACGTCGGCGGCAAGCTGAACACTCCCCCAGGCAATGTTGACAGAGTCCAGCATTGTTTCCAGTTCTGCTTGATCAGAAAAGTTCGAGAACCAAGCGTTGAGGGCGGCTTCTCTCGCTTCGATCTTTTCGGGCACGCTGGCGTCAGAGTCAAGCCCATCTTCGACAAGTTTGGCCGTATTGAGCTGGTACCAGGTGGTGCGCAGATCACCGGAAATCATGATGTGGCCGTAGCCGGTTTTTCGGACCTGACCGCCAAGCGGTCGAACAGGGATGTCATCCAGGGCCCAATGGGTGTAGTCATCGGTCGCAAGCATGGCCGCCATCATGGACAAGTCAATGTGTTGGCCGACACCCGTTTGCTCCCGCATCCAGAGGGCAGAGAGGAGGCCGACCAGCCCGTGCAGTGCAGCATTGGTGTCGGCTATTGACAGGATTGGATTGGTTGGTGCTGCCTGGTCGGCCTTGCTTTGCCGGTCCAACAACCCCGTCTCGGCATGGATAATTGGGGCATAGGCGGGGCGATGTTTCCAGGATGATGTCTGACCAAAGCCGCTGATGGACAGGTAGATGATCGCGGGGTTTGCTCGGGAGCATGCCTCATAGCCAAGGCCAAACTTCTCCATGACGCCGGGGCGATAGTTCTCGATGACCAGGTCGGCCTTCTTGACCAGGTCCAGCAGAAGGGTTGATGCGCCATGGGCCTTCAGATCAACGCAAATGTCGCGCTTTCCGGCGTTTTGCTGATTGAAGTAGCCAGACAGGCCATCTGTTTTGTCACCCCAAGTTCGTAGCAAGTCACCGTCGGGCGGCTCGACCTTGACAACGTCTGCTCCAAGATCGGCAAGCATGCGGGTAGCGAATGGGCCAGCCACTACTCGGGAGAAATCAAGCACCTTGAGTCCGGCCAGGGGATACGCCACGGGCAGATGGTGGCAGATCCCGCTCTCCAATGCCAACCCGAAGGCCCCTTGTTCGTGACAGACCCCGGTGCGCCCAACCGGGAAGAGTCCGTCTTGTCACAATTGTCCTCTAGCCTGCACGGCGTGGCTGGTTGGTTACTCAAGAGGCAAGCATCGCGAGTGGTTCTTCTCAGTCGAGACGAGCGGGTCTTCCTGATCCGCTCTATCGACCCTGCTGACGGCTCGAAACCTGCATGGCTGGAAATTCCGGGTGGTGGGATCGATCCCGGCGAGTCCTCCTCAGACTGTGCTGCTCGTGAGCTTCGTGAAGAAGCAGGAATCACCAATGTGGAGATTGGCCCGGTGGTTTGGACTCAGTATGTGGAGTTCAGCTTTGGTGGCTATGACTTCGAACAAGACGAAGTCATTCACGTTGCCTGGACCGAGCAAACTGAGCTGGCTGAACCACAGGGACTAGAGTTTCTGGAAGCCCTGGCGTTTCAGGGCGCCAAGTGGTGGACCCGGTCCGAAGTCGAATCCTCAACCGAACCATTCTTACCACCCCGGTTGCCTGAACTCATTGGTCAGCTCTTCGACGGCGACCTGCCAGATCCCCCAATCGATATCTCGCCAAGCTGATCGCTAGCGCAGGGTTTGGTTGGTTCCCAACACGGCAACGAGGTGGGCATCGCCTGGTGAGAACGAAAGCGACTCGGGCAGAGGAGCGATGGCCGTTTCACCCATATTGAGGACAACTGCTACCGCTGCAGCGTCGGCCTCGTACCCCTCTAGGTAGAACACGACACTCTCGTTGACACTATTGCCATTGCTGGGCTTGAGCATCTGATAGCCGAGGGGGGAAAGCAGATCAGAACCCTGCGAAGCGATGCCACTGACCCGCGCCGCATTGACTACCAGAACCTTGACCTCGGCGGGAGTGCGAAGTACGACCTCTTCGATGACAGGCACCTCGGCGACTGTGGTCGAACTGGTTGAGGTGACAATGACGTCGGATTCTTCGGGCTTCTCGGCGGTGATTACGCCGTCTCCTTCACCAACGGTACTAAAAAGCTTGCCAGCAAAAAGTGACAGAAGAAAGGCCATGAGCAGCAATACAGCTGCAAGTCCGAGTGCGTTAATGATGTCGTGTCGCTCGATGCGGTCCACAGGTAAACCAATCTCGCGCCTGGCCCTAGACGGAGACAAATCGTGGTCGGTGAGGGGCCGAGGCAACAGACTAGACCCCCTTTGCCCCGATCCGGTGTCCAGGGGGTGGATCGATGCTAATCCGACAAGCTTTGAGCGAACGATCTGATGTCATTCAGGAGCAAATCAGGCTGTTCTAATGCTGCGAAGTGGCCACCACGGTCAAAGGAAGACCATTGGACCACGTTGTGCGTCATGGAGGCCCAACGCCGCGATGTTCGGTAGATCTCCTTGGGGAAGTCGGCAACAGCCGTCGGCACAGAGACCGAGTCAGCCATTGTCCTCTGGTCTGTCGCGGCAAAGGCGTGGTAAATCCGTGCTGAGGAGCCAGCGGTGTTGGTAAACCAATAGAGCGACACATTGGTGAGGAAGCTGTCACGGTCATGGACTGAGAACACATCGTCCTCACAGTCTGACCAGGTTCGAAACTTCTCGAAGATCCAGGACAGCTGCCCTGCGGGCGAGTCGGCTAGTCCCGCGGCCAGGGTCTGAGGTTTGGTGCTTTGGATGGCCTGGTAGCCGGTCTCCTCTAACTGAAACTGCATTGTCGCGCCAAGCTTGGCTTTTTCATCTTCAGTCATGTTGGCCAGTGCCTCTTCGGTTGGCGAGACCGGCAGCATGTTGAGATGGATGCCAGCGCAATTCTGGGGGTCCAGCTGGCCAATCCAGCTGGCGATGATGCCGCCCCAGTCTCCTCCCTGAGCGAGGTAGCCCTGGTAGCCGAGACGCTTCATCAGGGTGACCCACATACCCGCGATTCGCTTTGGCGAAACACCTACTGTTACTGAGGGGCCACTCAAGGTAAATCCCGGAAGCGAAGGAACAATCACGTGGAAAGCGGGTGTCAAAGAGTCCTCAGGCTCGGTGAGGGGCTGGATGAGGTGGAGGAACTCAACAACAGATCCAGGCCAGCCATGTGTTAGCAAGAGAGGACGGGCGTCATCGCGAGATGAGCGGGCGTGGATGAAATGCACCTGCTCACCGTCAATCTTGGTCACGAACTGTGGCCAGTCATTGATTCCCTGTTCGGCTTTGCGCCAGTCAAAGGAATTGCGCCAGTACGAGGCGAGCGACTGCAGCTCGTTCAGATCAGTTCCATAGACCCACTCCTGGCCTTCCAACTGATTAGGCCAGCGGGTCATGTCGAGGCGCCGCTGAAGGTCCGCTACCTCGTTGTCTGGTACGGCCAAGGTGAAGGGAACGATGTCAGAAGAGTTCACTCCAGCATCTTGGCACGTTCGCTCCGAGCAGACGGTATCCCAGTGGTTGAAGGCATCGAGGAATAGCTGCCAAGCCGGGTTCTCCTGACTAGCCGGTATTGCGCATCCCCGCCGCAACCCCATTGACGGTTAGGAGCAGTGCCCGGTTGATGAGTGGATCTCGGTCTTCGTCCTTGGCTGCAGCCGCTCGGGTGCGGCTGAGAAGCTCGACCTGAAGCACATGCAAGGGATCCAAGTAGACATCTCGGGTAGCCAAGGTCCGCTTGAGAATCGGGAGATTGTCCAGCAGCCCCCGACCGGTAAGTCGAGTCACTTCCTCGACGGTGCGCTCAAACTCGGCCTTGACCGTTTCGAATAGGTGTCGATGCTCGGGGGCAACAAGGGTCTCGACATAGTTGGCGGCGATTCGCATGTCGGCTTTGACCAGGGTCATTTCCACATTGGAGATGAAGGTGCTGAAGAATCGCCAGTTGCTCAACATATTGTTCAGCTCATCGCTATGGCCGGCGGCTCTGGCCGAAGCGAGACCGGAGCCGACGCCAAACCAGCCAGGAATAATCTGGCGGCTCTGGGTCCAGCCAAACACCCAAGGAATAGCCCGCAAATCATCCAAGCTTGAGCCTGCTCCCCCTCGCCGTGCCGGCCGTGATCCAATATTGAGCGAGCCCAACTCTTCGACGGGGGTTGAAGACTGGAAATAGACGGGTAGGTCCGGATTCTCCACGAACGATCGGTAGCTGGCAAAGCTCGTTTCAGAAATATGTTCCATGACCTCGGGCCAGGCCGACTGCAAGCTGGACTGATTGGATTCAGATGTACGGGTTACTGTGGCCTCCAGGACGGCTGACAAGGCCAGATCGAGATTGCGGTTGGCTAGCTCCGGTTGGCCGTACTTGTCCGAGATCACCTCGCCCTGCTCAGTAATCTTGATGCCGCCACGAACGACGCCAGAAGGCTGAGACAGGATTGACTCATTGGTTGGGCCACCGCCGCGGCCAACAGTGCCGCCGCGACCATGGAACACGCGGATCCGTAGGTTGTGACGTTTGGACACATCACGGATTGCCCGGAGCGCCTTGTGGATTTCCCACTGGCTCGTTGCGATTCCTCCGTCCTTGTTGGAGTCGGAGTAGCCAACCATGACTTCTTGAACCCCGCCTCGAAGTTCAACCAAGCGCCGATAGGACGGAATGCTCAGCAGTCGCTCCAGCACTTCATCAATGTTGCGAAGGTCGCCAATGGTTTCGAATAGGGGCACGAACCCAAGGCGGGCTACACCACGAACTGGGTCGATGAGGCCGACCTCTCGTGCCAGCAACAAGGGGGCGAGAATATCGTCAATGTCGGTGGTCATTGACACCACATAGCTTTCGATGATCTCATCGCCGTAGGTGTCCATCAAGGTGCGCAGAACTCGGAACAGGCCAAGAGCGTCGTCCGCATCTAGATCTGTCCCTGGGGGCGCTAGGGGGCGCCGAGAGTTCATTTCTTCCAGCAAAAGCGCGGTACGACCCGCCCGGTCATCGGGGTACTCAATTCCGGTATTGCCAAAGAGCTGGCCAAGCGAAGCATGGTGATGACGAGTGTGTTGGCGGATGTCCAGGGTGGCCAGGTGGAACCCAATAGTGGCAACGAGGCGACGACAAGTGGCCAGCCGGCCAGCGGCAATGAATTCTCCCCCATTATCTTGCAGCGAACGGTCAAGGACAGCAAGGTCTTCGGCCAGCTCGGATGCCTGCCGGTAGGCCCGAGGTCCCGGTGGAACTTGCTGGGCCTCCTCCAGGCGCCGCAACATCACGCCAAGTCGTAGTCGATACCACTCACCAGCGTTGATCTTGCCAATCCGGTCATGTACGTCGGCAAAGGTACGGCCGTCGACATCAACCATTCTCACCAACTCGTCGCTGACGGGCCGGATCAGGTCGGATTGGCTGAGTTCTCGGCGCAATGCATCGAGCTGGATGATGTGGATACGGATGGCCCGTGACCGCTGAAGTTGAACAACCTCGACGGTGGTTTCCGGTTTGACGTTTGGGTTACCGTCTCGGTCTCCTCCAACCCAGGAGCCAAAACGCACCGGCGTGGCTGCAATGTCCAGTGAAATCCCAATGGACCGCAGGGCCGAATCAATATCGGCCCATAGACCAGGCAGAGCGTCTCGGGCCATCTGTTCCAGGTAGTAGAGCGTGGTTCTTGCTTCATCCAGGGGAAGCGGACGATCTCGCCGTATCTCGTCGGTTTGCCAGAGCCCATCGATGAGTTCGTCAACTCTTCGGTCAATCCTGCGGGTATCCATGGGTGTAGCGGTGCTTCGCCTTTCGACCAGTGCGGAGATTTCCGCCAACTTGTCCAGGATCGATCGACGAGAAGCCTCGGTCGGATGTGCGGTGAAGACCGGCTCAAGTTTGACGACGTCCATGGCTTCAGCGATCACTTTGGCGGTGTAGCCCTCGGCCGAGAGCCGTCGGACGGTGTCGCCGATTCGTCCGTCTTCAGCCTTGCGAACATTGAGTTCTTCAACCCGATGTACCTGTTCGGTGACGTTGGCCAGATGGAAGTAGGTGGTGAAGGAGCGCACCAGCCGGATGGCGTCGCTGACATCGGCCTCGGCCAGAATCCTCGTCAAGTCAGCGCCAGCCTGTTGGTCGCCGTCGCGGCGAAGCTGGCGAGCAAGCACGCGCACCTCTTCCACCAGGTCCAAGAACTCTTGCCCTTCTTGGCGCACGATTGAGTTACCGAGTTGTGTCCCGAGCCGTCGAATGTCGGCTCGAAGATCGGCGTCAGAGGATTGTGCAGGGGATGCAGCTTGGGTGGTCACGGCAGGCTCCGAACGAAGAGAGGGAGGCGACAATCGCCGTTGATCATCCTTGTGGGGTCAAGGTATCCAAAACGAACTGGACCCCGACCAATGGTCGGGGTCCAATCTGCTTCTGCCCACATGTCCTGTCCGGCGAACCGGAAGGACGGCAAAGCTACGTTAGTCGGGCCGCTACCACGTTGTAACAGGCGACCTTCCCTATATCGGGTGCCGTCCCAGGATTCTTAACTGAAGTCTCGAATATCTTCGCTAGGGCAGTTTTGGGCGCTTCTTCTTGCCCTTTGCTGGCGCAGCAACGGGTTCGAGCGTCGCCGACTTGGTGATCAAGGCCGCCTCGGCTTCACCAATGGAGCTTGACATGAGGCGGGCCCTTGTCAGGAACGCTGTATGAGCGACCATGCGATGATCAGGCCGCACTGCCTGACCTTCGATATGCCAGTTCCGGTGCAGAACTTCCATCGTCTTTTCCTCGACAAACAAGGAGTTGGCTAGGCGCTCCCTGAGCTGTACCGCTTGAGTAATGGAGGGCGTGTAGGCCAGCAGTACACCACCGGAGCGCATGGCCTTCTCCGCGTGGGGCACCACTTGCCATGGTTCGGGCAGGTCAAGAACAACCCGGTCAAAGTCGGTGCCGTCAATTGGCTCGTACGCGCTTCTCAGATGGATCTGGTAACGCTCCAAAATCTCTTCACCCATGAAGCCGACAACGTTCTTCTTTGCCCGTGCCGCGAAATCTTCACGAATCTCATAGCCAACAATGTTTGCTCCAGCACGAAGGAGACCAATGGAGAGCGCCCCAGAGCCAATGCCCGATTCAAACACCTTCATGCCGGGGCCAATGTCAGCCAACATCAGGATTGGAGCAATGTCCTTGGGGTAGATGACTTGGGCCCCACGAGGCATTGAGAGCACATAGTCTTCCAGCGTCGGCCGAAAGACTCGAAACTTCTGCCCCTTTGTCGAATGCACCACGGTGCCTTCCGGCTTGCCAATCATTTCGGTATGGGCCAATACGCCAGCGTGGGAATGAAAGGCGTCTTCGGGCCCGAGTTCGATCAGGTACCGACGGTCACGGGTGTCGGTCAGCAGAACAAACTCGCCTTCGCTGAGTATCCCACTCGCTGTTGTTGATCCGACTATTGGTGCTGGTGTTTCCATCAATACTTCTTTCGGATCAATTCGACAGGCACGGGTTTCGCTCCTGATGCTCGTCGGAGCAGTCGACAGAAGGAGCAGGTTTCCACATTGGTTGGTGAGCCGCACTCGATACAGGGAGAAAGGATAGGGCTGTCCTCCGTCCCAAGATCGCCACCGTCTTGGTTCGGATCAGAAGTAGTGAGGTCGAAACGGTCAACGGCATCTCGTAGGAAGCCAAAGTAGAAGGCCTGCTTGGAGCCGGGCGATTCTTCCTCAACAAGGTTGAGCGCTGCCTTGTAGCTGAGGTGTTTGTTGCCAGCTGCCATTGGGCACTCTTCAACCAGATAGTCGATGCCACGAAGCACACAATAGGCAGCGGTCTCTCGCTCACTCAGGCGAACCAGCGGCTTGACCTTTTTGGGGAAGCCATTGAGGGCTGGCAGCATCGGGCGCTGACGGCCAAGGTAATCGGTTTGCCAGCGAAGCACGTTCCCATACAGAACAGCCGCCTCATCATCCAGATTGTGTCCGGTAACAATGGCATTGAAATTACCCTTGCGGCACTCCTGGTCAAAGATGTGGCGCTTGGAGAGGCCGCAAGCCGAACACGGCACGCGTCGAGTTACCGACGAGGCGGTCGGAACGTCGTAGTCGAAGGTTGATCTCAGATCGATCTCGGTTAGGGGCAAGTTCCGACCGGTGGCGAAGTCTCGAACGTATTGACCGGAGGTGTCGGAATACTGGCCGATCCCGAGCCCGACGTAGAGTCCGTGTGTGGCAAAGCCGAGTGACTCCAGGATGTCCCAGACGGCGAAACTGTCCTTGCCGCCTGACACCGCAACCAGGAGCCGGTCGCCGGGTTCGGCCATGTCGAACTCTTTGAGTGTCTTGCTCACTTGTTCGCGGCAATAGCGAATGAAATGATCCGAGCAGAAGTTGGCGTTGTGGCGCCGAACATCGATCAGGGCTGGACCCTTGCAAACCTTGCACTTCATCGGAGCATCCCCAACCCCAGGGCGGCAACAATTTGATCGGTCAAATTTCGGACTGTCAGGGCCAGCTCAGCCACCGGATATGACCGGTCGTACCTCGACGACAGCATCCTCAGCCAGCATGGCATCCCCGGGCACGAGTGTCCCGTTCTGGATAACCAGAACTTCTTGTCGCGACATCTTGAGGCGGTTGAGAAGCTTGACCACCGAGACTGGGCCGTTCATGTCGACCTCTCTCGAGGGATTACGAAGCAGTACCTTCATCGAACGTGCCTCAACCAGCGGTCCACCTAGGCGACTCGCTTCGCCTTGCGCAGATCTTTCTTGGCTGCTCGTTTCACCTTCTTCGCAGCCTTCTTGGAACGTTTCTCATCCTTGATCTGTGTCTTGTGTGAGACCGAGAGGTGTTCGATCACAAACTTGTCACCAGGCTTTGAGTCGGCAAGGTCAATCAGCTCGCGACGACCGGTGGTGTTTTTGACCAGCTTGACCAGACCCATGGCGCCAGAGGTGAAGACCCAGGACTTTGCTGGTCCGCGAACGACAAGCCGAACTAGGAAGGGAACAAGACGGGCCAGCATTAGATGCGACGGATCTCGATTACCGAACTCTTCTTTTTGCCAGCGCTACGACCAAGGGTGTAGATGATCAGCAACAAGATGACAGCTAAGACAGAGCCACCAACAGCGGCCTTCTTCTTGCCGTCTCCAGTGACATTGTCGACCTGGCCTTGGATGTCACGGAACTTGGCCTCGATATCGGCCGGATTGATTTTCGTGGTTTCGGTCACGACTTCACTCGCTTTCCTGCCCGAAGCATAAGGAGAATAATCATTGCAATCATGAGAAGGAGGGCCCCAAAGGCGCCAAGGTACGGCACAAGAGAACCCTTGCCGCCGCCAGCAAACTTGTCGATTCCCTGGAGAAGTCGAAGGACTCCCATGCTCACAAAGAGTCCGCTCAGGAAAAGACTGATGGCTCCGGGGATGCCGAACTTGAGGTACGAGGTAAGGACCTTGAGCGGCTCGGTCGTCTCTTGTTTGGCGTAGGACACCAACATCTGTTGGAGTTCCTGCGCCCCTTCCATTGGAGTCGGACTTGCCACTTCTACACCCTTTCGATCAATCGCCATTTTCACAACGATCACACCTGGCGATGGCCACAAAGGGTCAGCACCCACACAACTGAATCAAGTCTATTGGTCAGGAGTCGGAATCAAGCTGCATCAGCACCAAGGTTCTCAAATCTTCAATCAATGAGCGCAGCAAGATCAGCCGGTCTTGGCTGGTTGGAGCCGCCAGGAGGCGTTGCCGGTCATAGGCATCAAAGGGGGCAGCGGCTGCCAGTTGGAAGGATCCTATGACCGGGTCCTGATCGGTCGTTGGCCCCCGTCCGACGGGATGACCAGCCATCTCAAGCACGCGCCATAGCTCCTCTAGCTCGGAGCGAGCAGAACCAAGAAGGGCGGCGACTTCTTCCAGCGCGGTTCCGGAAGTTGTTCCCAGAGGTTGGTCCTCGTCGGGCCAGAGTTCGATTTGGGCCCGAGGATAGGGAGCATCAGGGAGCCAGTTCTTCACCCGGAACCGTTCTTCGCCCGAAATGAGGATCTCGCTGAAGCCTTCGGTGTCGACTGGTGCCCGTACTATTCGGGCGATGGTTCCGACTCGAGACCGGGAGGCATCCAGGTCATCGTGGACTTCACCGACTTCGCTTCCTCGGGTAAGCAGGACAACACCAAACCGGCGGTCGTTGTCCATCACTTCGGCCAGCAAGGCCTGATAGCGAGGTTCAAATACCTGGAGGGGCAGCAGCATGGTTGGAAGGAGCACCAGTCCCAAGGGAAAGAGCGGAAGCTCTCGATTTGTGGTCGCGTCGCTCATCATTCGCCGTCGGCTGGGTCCAGGTCAGGGGGGACAGGATTCGCCGCGGTGGGCTTTGGTGTGAGGTCCTGGATACTCGGACCAACCGGGTAGGCGGCCAGCTGCTCGATGAAGGGTTGTTGAAGATCCTTGAGACTGACGTCCAGTCCGGCCTCGCGTCCATTCACCAGATAGCTAAAGATGATTGTTGTCCCGTCTTCGGCAATCGAGTCCACATAGCCTGACAAGGCTGTGACATCATTCAGGGTGCCGGTTTTGGCGAAGATCTGGCCTGACGCTGGGCTCTCCAGATAGCGCTTCCAAAGACTGCCGCGCTCGCCACCGATGCTGAGCGAATGAGCAAAATCTGACTCGGGTTCGGCGGCCTCGAGGATGTCAGACAAGAGCGAACAGGTAAGCAGGTCACGTTCCAAGATGCCGTCTTCGTCCAGGTCGATTCCATCAGCCAAGCCCGATCCATCCATCACCACCAGACCAGCGGTGTCGAATCCTTGTTGTTGTAGTGAGTTGGTGACAGCCTGGGCCCCGGCTTCGGTTGTACCCAGTCCCGTGGCGGCCAAGCCCAGCTGCTTGAGGACGATCTCGGCGCCAAAGTTGCTGCTGTAGGAGTTGATATGGGTAATGGTCTCCAGCAAGGTTGGTGACTGGATTGATGCGATCTCCACCATCGTGGCTGGCGCCTGGCCAACATCAGTTGCGGCAATATTGACGCCGCGCTCCGACAGAAGGCGGGCGAAGACGGAAACGGCGTGGAGGGCAGGGTTGTCGGTCTGGCGTCGCTGGGTGGCCGAAAGGTACTCAACCGGCCAACCGTCCAGGTGCCCCTCATTGACCGACAAGGCTGACAAGGGGCCAGACTGCTTCTGATCGATCAGGCGTTGGGGCCATGGCCCTGTTCGAACACTGTCAAAGAGTGATTCATCACCAAATAGCGAACCTGAGACTGTGGTGAGGCCGGTGGCCGCCACCGTGTCGGCCAGAGACTCCAGTGACGTATTGGATCGACCGGAGCTCTCCTGGTATTGGGTCCACCAGTCTTGGGTGCTGAGGAATGGGTCGCCGCCGCCAACCAGATACAGGTTGCCTTCTAGGACCCCGTCGGTGATCGTGCCCTCGACGCCAACTCGGGTGGTAAATCGAGCATCGGGGCCAAGGATGTCTAGGGCGGCGAACGTGGTCAGGATTTTCTGATTGGAGGCAGGAACAAGCGGCGTGGTCTGGGAGACCTCGGCCAGAACCCGATCGTCGACTTCGACAGTCAAGCAGATCTGGTTCTCTCCCGAGCCAGCGATGAGGGCATCAATTGCTGGTTGCAGATTGGCGTCAATGACGGGAGCACGAAGTGTCTCGGGCAAGCGGCGCGCGGACAAAACGGGCGTGCCCAGACTCTGCTCATAATAGATCGGTGTACTTGAGGCTTCGTCGACGTCGACTTCGCCTGCCATGGTCCATGCCCCTACCGATATGGCAGCCAAAACAAGGAGAGGGATCCAGCGCCGGATCGAGCGAAAACTCATAAGCCCCAAACGTTAGCCGCTCCCTCGTCTCACACCGCGCTCACCCTCCCAACTCGAAGGGAACTCACCGTCCAATTGGAGGGCCAGGCGGTCGTTTTCGGTCATCTGGCCCTCCAATTGGTCTGATCAACGAAGCTGGAACTGGCGATAGTGCCAGAGATGTTCCAGCGCGGTGACTGCACGGTTTGCCGAGGCGTAGCAAAGTCGTCCCGTGGAACGGACCGCCGCTGGGCCAGCATTGTCTGGGTCCGTGACCGAAATCTCCGAAGCAGTCAGGATTGGCTTGCCGCTCCGTTCGGAGATCTCGGCTGCTGCTTCGGCGAAGCGCCGGTCTTGGCGTTCGTGGTAGTCGACGATGCGTTCCAAGCCGTGATCAGGATAGAAGTGGCCTTGGCGCATCATCTTGGCCTGGTTCGACTGGATGCCCAGTCCGAGATAGATGATGGCGTCGACGTCGGGGTGGCTGGCAATCATCTCCATGACCTCGGGAATGGTGTCGCGGGTTTCACCTCCGGCCAGGTCAACGGGATTGTTCTTGCTCCAGCGCGGCGGCAGCTTGGTGTCGATCAGGTCCAATAGGTCCTGGGGAAGAGTGAGAAGTTCAAGATCGCTCTGGTGGATGGCGTCGGCGGTCACCACTCCCCAACCACCGGCCGTTGTCATAACTACGACGCGGTTGCCTTGGGGAATGGGCTGGGTGGCAAAGGTTGCTGCCGCCTCGAAAGCTTCTTCGACCGTGGTTGCTCGGATCACACCGGCTTGGCGCATTGCACCGTCAAAGACGCGATCGTCCGATGCCAGGCTGCCGGTGTGGCTGGCCGCCGCTTGTGCACCCCCGGCTGTCGCTCCCCCCTTCACGACAACCAGCGGCTTCTTGGCCGCGATTGACTTCATCCGTTCGAAGAATGCCCGACCATCCTGGATGCCTTCGACGTAGGAAAGCCCGACCTTGGTTTCAGGATCGTTGGCGTAGAACTCCAAGAAGTCGGGAACAGCAGTGGCAGCTGCGTTGCCTGCGCTTACTGCACGGCTGATGCCGACTCCGGTCTGAGTCGACCAGTTCAAGAAGGAGGAGACGAAGTTGCCCGACTGGCTGGCTACCCCAATGGAGCCGCGAGGCGGGTAGGGGGCAACGATTTGGGCGCAGAGATTCGTTGGGGTCGAAACCACGCCCTGGCCGTTGGGTCCAGCCAGAAGGATGCCCTCTTCTTCGGCGACCGCTACCAGCTCGGCTTGGGCCGCAATGCCTTCCGGGCCGGCTTCGCCGTATCCGGCCAAGGTAATGAAGGCAGCCTTAATCCCCTTGCGGCCACAGGAACGAAGTAGCTCGATATTGGCGGCCGCAGGAGTGCAAACAAAGACCAGGTCAATCTCTCCGACTGGCAGATCGTCGATTGAGGGAACGCTCTGTATGCCGAGCACTTCAGAGCCATCACGGTTAGTGGCAAAGAC
>VAPK010620936.1_pt1 | contig 22269 bp, 25 predicted proteins | sample 3395031 | NCBI WGS metagenome assembly VAPK01 (sample SAMN08290443, study PRJNA428436) | hydrothermal vent metagenome | isolation source: Deep-sea hydrothermal vent chimney 1 | place: Pacific Ocean: Juan De Fuca Ridge
AAAATTTATGCCACCCGCGAAGAAGCTAAGCGAGAGATATTTAATTTTATTGAAATGTTTTACAATCCGATCAAACGGCATAGTCATACCGGTGGCGTGTCACCCGTGAAGTTTGAAGAAGACTATTTTTTGAGGTTAGAAAGTATCTAGTAAAAGCTGGGAAGTCCAATAGTCTAATCGTAATAGGTTTATGTCTACTCTTTGACCCAAATAGTGTAGCTGTTGCGGTTCCTTTCAAATTTGTATCATCAGGAAAATTAATTGAATACATTACTTGCTCACGGCTTCCCGTATTGACCGTACTTCCAATTGAGACAGGTTTTCTATTATATTCAATAATTGGTTTTTTGCTTACCCATTTACCTGTTACAGATGCTCTCAATTTTTTCATTTGTTTTCGCCAAACCTTTGCCTCTTCTTTGCTTTTAGCAATTAATACTACCTCTTCTTTTGAACCAGACATAACGAAACTATCTTTACGCCAACTTGATAAGGGTCTTCCCCTAAAATCAGGTTTTGCTTCTAATTGAGTAAATCGTATGTTCCATTTATCTCCCTTTAAAGTTGAAGATGTTCTTCCTGACAAACTCATTCGATTATTTTTTTTCGCTGATTTAACTAAGACATCTTTACCTGAAATATATTTTTTTACTTTATACAAAGGTTCAACAAGAATAGCTTCTCCCTTAACTTTTGATTTAATCACAGGATCAAGTTTAGTACCGACATTCTCTGAAACAACAATATCAAAATCAGTTATTTTCACATGTCCTGGCAGTCTTTTTTGTAGATAATTTTTCAATTCATTTTCAGATGGCCCAGCTTCACTCTCAAAACAACCCACTAATGAAAGCACTACACCAAGTATTAAAAGCTTAACTCGCATGAAACCATCCTCTTTTTAGTTCTTATTTCCTATTGAACAATACTAAGAGACTCTTAGTTTTCAGCAATACTAAGTATTCCTTAGTATCCAGTCAAGGCAAATACTAAGAATATCTTAGTCATCGCATTCACATGAATATAAGCAATGGCTAAGAAACTACCTATAAGTAAACGTATTAAAGAATTACGGACTGAAGCTGACTTAAGCCAGAAAAAACTGGGCATATTGGCCGGTATTGATGAGTTTTCTGCTAGTGCGCGGGTAAACCAGTATGAAAAGGGAAAGCATGTGCCGGATTACTCGACTATCCAGCGATTTTCTAAAGTACTTAAAGTCCCAGCTTGTTACTTCTATGCTGAAGATGATGATATTGCGTATATGATTAGGCTTTTCGGTGATTTATCTCCACGAGCACGTGCCAAAGCTATCGAAAAAATCAAAAAATGAATGTTAGCTACAATTCTAATCCAGCACCATATAACCGCAACCATCCCTTAGATTGCTGGTAATCAGGTAACACCTTTTCAACTGCATACCAAAATTCAGGTGTATGATTAAGGTGCTTAAGATGTGCAAGCTCATGTACAACGATATACTCAAGAGCTGAAAGTGGAGCCATCATACAGCGCCAATGAAAATTAAGGACACCTTCTGCTGTACATGAAGCCCAACGGTTCTGGAGCTCTTGTACATTGATTGATTTTGGGTTTAATCCCATCGCTTTAGCATTGTGCTCAACGAGCTTAGGGATTCGATTTCGTGCTTTATCCTTATAAAAATCGATAAACTTTTCTCTAGCATCGGATAACGAAGAACGCTTTAAAACAAACATCCCATTTTTTAGACACAGTTCTTTATTTGTATCATCTGTAATTTGTAAACGGTAGGTTGATCCCATATATGGAAAGCCTTCACCATTAACAAATTCACGTTCCACTCGTGTACGATTAAGATCTTCCCACTCGGCAAGGTTCTTATATATCCAGCTACGCTTAGTTTCTAATATCTTCTCTATCTCTGCCATATCGTAAGGCTCAGGTGCTAAAACTGAGATAGTGCCATCACGTTCAACATAAATGCTCGTCGTTTTACGCGGGCTCTTCTTAAGCTCAAATTCAATATCACGGTAGGTATACACTGTTAGCTACCCAAAATATCTTGTTCACGTCTTTTGGCAAGAGCAATAACTTCTATAACTAACTGCTCACTATGTTGGGCTAACTCTGATATACCTGATAATACAAATACATCATCTAAAGCAGATGATAAATCATCAACTAATAGAGGTCGCTCCCAGAAATTTAAGCCATCAATCGTATTCGCAAGGGTATCCATAATTTTGACTGTAATAGGTTGGATTTTTTCTTTAACCTGTTCAACATCATCACTATTGAATGCAATAGAGGCAATGAGATCAGTGAAAGGATCACTCCCTTTACGTTCACCTGAATCTATTTCATCACGCAGTGTTTCTAATTCTAAAACCATTTGCTCCCAGTCATCATGGTATTTCTTCAGCACTGCATCAAGCTTTTCACTAAAGCGTTTATATTGAGTTGGGTCACTTTCCCAGTTAACTTTACAATGCTTACGAATAGCGTGTTCCATTTCGCTTGCCTGAGAGCGTTTACTCTTTTGTTTTTTAAGTTGAACAATAAAATTTTCTGAAAACAATTCAGTAGGTGGTATTTTTGGATCAACACCTAAAGACACAAGATGCTCATCAATCAACTTGCGTACCTTCTCACCCACACCTTTGAAATTAATAGAACCATCTTTATATCGTTCTTTTGCCTTCGCCTGAATATGTGCAAATTGGTACATGGGGATTTTATAAGGCTGAGCTAGTGCATTAGGAAGTACAATATCCATACTCTCCATAAATTTCTTTAAATACACATTAAAACTATCTCTGGTTTTCACATCTTCAAGTAATCGCACTGTTGATTCTAAAACATCATAGCGCTGAGACTCGCTTAATTTTTGTTGCTGAACAAATGCTTCAATATGTTCTATTTTCTTTTCTTCAAAGAGCTGCACTAAGCGGCGATAGCGACTCTCAAGTATTGGCATCTCAGATTCAATATTCTTCATGCCATCCAACAGCTCTTGCTGATCATCACCAGAATATAGAGAAAGAGCATCTCTAAGATGATTCGCTAATCCAATATAATCAACAATGTAACCACGCGTTTTTCCTGGGTAAGTTCGATTAACGCGTGCAATAGTTTGTAACAAGTTATGCTCTTTGAGCTTCTTATCCAAGTACATCACTTGCTCAATAGGTGCATCAAAGCCGGTCAATAACATATCGCAAACAATCAAGAATGCTACACCTGTATTAGGCTCATCAAAATCAAAGGCTTTCTTAAAGCTCTTAACTGCATTCAACTCTCGACTGTCTTTTCGTACTTTTACAAAGACTGCTTTTTCATTTGTGCCGTCAGAAGAAATAATTACAGCAGGTTTAATAAAGCTAAGATATTTAAGTAGCTCACTATCATTATCTTTAGTTTGTTCTTCTTCAATTAACTTATCTATCGATGCCTGAATAAAGGTTTGATAATGAACAGCAGCTTGTTTGGAGGAACACACAACCTGAGCTTTAAAACCACTGGGTAAAATATTTGCGACATAGTGGCGAACTAAATCATCCGCAATTTCTTCAATACGATCTTCAGCTTCAAGCACATCACCAGCAGCACCATACTTCTTCCGAATCGCAAGTAATTCTTCTTCAGTTCTATCACTAAATAAATCTTCAAACTTTTTATCAAAGCCCGCGCGGCCTTTAATCGCTACTTCGGCTGTCTTTCCTTCGTATAAAATCTGTAATGTAGCTCCATCGTCAACAGCATCTTGTAAACGATACTTATCAATATAAGCAGAACTTGCATCAGCACCAAAACGTTTCCATGTTGGGTCATTATGATGCTTAGCGATCAGTGGTGTGCCAGTAAACGCAATACGTGTTGCATTTGGAAAGGCATCAAACAAATTATCAGAAAGGCTGGAACGGTCGCTACCTGCACGTTGAGTACGGTGAGCTTCATCAATTAGCACAAGCACTTTATCTGAGTTATTCACCACGCCAAACGCTTCAAATAAAATAGGTTCTGCGACTTTTGGAAATTTACTAGCAGCATCATTAGCTGCTTGCTGCTTCATAGCAGTACGAAGATAATCTGGGGTATTACTATCATCAGCTTCACGAAACTTATGTAGTATGACCATATTTAAATTAGAGCTATCTTTAGAAAGCTTTTCTTTTAAGTCTTTTAAACCTAATATAACAGTAGGCTTTTCATCAGTTAGTGCAATGGTTTCCGTTAATTGTGTTTCGAGATCTCGCCTGTCATTAACCACCACCACTTTATAATCTTTAAGCTCTTCACTTCTGCGCATCTTACGAATCAGAAAAACCATAGTTAGTGATTTACCACTACCTTGTGTATGCCAGACAACACCAGAACGATCTAGGCTCGTTGCACCATTATCCATACGTTCAATAATTTTATTCACTGCACGAAACTGCTGATAACGACATACAGCTTTAATACGTTTATCACCTGCATCCATAAACAAAGTAAAGCTTCGCATCATGTCGAGTAATCTATGCGGGTGTAACATACCTTGTACTAAACATTCTTGTGGACGATGCAATCCAACTACAGAATCAATATAAGGTGTCTCATCAGGATAAATACTTTTCCATTGAAAAAAGTACTCTTCACTCGAAGTTATGGTGCCATACTTCGCATCTTCATCATGCGTGGCGATTAATAATTGATTCGTCCAAAAGAGACGTTGCTCGCCTTCTTTAAGACCAGCAGCAATGGTGTCTTCTCGTAAGTCTGCATATCGACGTAATTGCTCAATGGCTTCATGCATAGGGTCAGAGGCATAACCATTGGCTTCCTTACATTCAATAAGAACTAGCGGTAAACCATTAACAAATAAAACAACATCAGGAATAATAAACTCTTTAACACCTCCAGGAGTATCGATACGGAACTGATTAATCGCATGAAACTGGTTTTTATCCCAATTCTCAAAGTCAACAATTTTAACAACAGGATCAACTTCACCTGTTAGGGTATTTTCATCAATTTGCCATTTAAACAAACGGCTTAAACATTCTTCATTGGCCTGCAATAACTTCTGTGTATCAAAATCTAAAAAATCATTAAATAACTGATCAAGCTGATGATCCGTTAACCATGTTTCGCCTTTATCGGTAAGATTTATCTCTCTAACAGAATTTATAAATACATCACGGAGTAGCCATTGCTTAAAATCAGTGCGTAAGCTTTTAGTAGGATCTTGAGGAATACCTGCACCTTGATCGATAATAGACCAGCTCATTGACTCAAGTTGAGTTAATAAAGGACGCTCTACAAATTGATATTCAGACATTACTCATCCTTCCATTGAAACTTATCTGGTAACCACTGTTGCTTATAATCTTTCTGTTCAGCAATAGCCTGATAAACCGGTTCAAGAAAGAGCTGTATCTCACCAACAACGTCAGAGAAGTTACTTCCTTTCTCAAGCCCATTCTTATTTAAAAATGCAGCCCACTGAGTTTGTTTATCTTTATCTTGCTTAAAATTATCTGAAAGCACATATAGTGCTTCAGTTGTTATATCTGTTTTGCGACGTTCAAATGTTGCTTTAATAGCATCAAACAATATCTGACCATCAAGCGCCATAGTGCTTGCGATGGTTTTAATATCATAAAAATCTTTCATGCGACTATTGGCTATACCCAACATCACCATTGCTTGAAATTTTTCAGCGATAACAACATAAACGGGGTACACACGTAATTGAGCTGATGGAAAATCAAGAAAGGATGGTAGTTGAGCTTCTTCCGGTTCAGGTGATACCGCATCTCCATAACCAATATCAACCTGAAAAGGTATCCGTGCCTTTGCTAGGTTTACAAATCCCGTTACTCGAACACCTGGATAATCTGCATCTTCTTTAATTTCGATACCTTTGACAGAATCAACATCAAATACCAAACCGTCATCGTTATCTACATTCACTATCTGGCGAAACACATCAACTAAATGTGGAACATCATTATCACCAAAACTCAGTAAATCAATGTCACGCGTAGGGCGATGAAAATCTTCATTCCAAACCCAGAATAGTAACGCACCTTTAAGTAAAAATTGCTTAGAGAAGTCACTGCAACTCAGACGATATAATAAACGCTGCATTACATACTGGCGCAAGACATAATCAAAGTCTTCATGTCGAGCACGAGCAAGATCACGTAATCGCTGACGAACTGAAGCAGCCATATCCTTTGGCATTAGATTATCTCCTTATGTCTTACTACGACCAAATAATTCATACTAGGCTCTCAATATACGGTTGTATCACTTTCTTCACTCGGCATATTTCAGCATAACGAAGTAGCTCATCCATAGTGAACTTACGAGCAGACCAACCCTCACGTAGTGCTTCTAGGGCAACATCCAGTCCCACCTTATTGCGATATTTAAAACAGTCGGCAATCGTCTTGGCAGGACAAAATACTTTTATCGGTACACCATCCATTGAATGTACCTCAACTCCAGCATGTAGTGCTTCTCCAGACATCGTTACAAAACGTACCGGAGGATAAGATATCTCTGGTCTCCAAGCCTTGCCATCAATAGCCAGCCAGATCTGATGTGGATTTTGAGTCGTCATATTATGGTAATTAAGTGCAGATAGTAGTGCCACCACAGCCTTTGGGGCGAGCTTGCTCACTTCTGCAAGAGATTGGTGTCGTCCTAGATCTTTGTTTGGCCATTGGTATAGTCCACGACCTACACGTTCGATAACACCTTCTTTTTCAAGAATATAGAGATAGTCTTTAGGAAGCCCTCGCTCTGTCAGGTCACGAGGTCGAACAACTGACTGCGCTTGAATGAGGTTGATAACCTGCTGTCTTTTAGATTCTTTTGACATGCAGCTAATATTATTAAAACCTCGGTATTTGTCAAGATATACCGAGGTTTTAATAGTTATTAGTTAATCTCTTTGAATAAATATTTGACTTTAATTCAACACAACATTATTGTTGTGTTATGGTCCCTAGCTTAATAAATATAACTGGTTCTCCATGGGGTGTATTGCCCCAAGGAATCCATTGGGCAACTCTTGATGAAACAAGAGAGTTGTTTGCTGTAAATCAACATAGACGAAAATTATTTGAAGGATTACTCGCAGCAGCGAGCTCGCTCAAATTGGCTGGTTGTAAATGCATATATTTAGATGGGAGCTTTGTAACAGGCAAACCCAAACCTGAAGATTATGATGGTTGCTGGGAAACTAATAACGTTAGCCAAGCTTTACTTGATCCCGTCTTTCTTGATTTTAGTAATGGTCGAAGAAATCAAAAAATTAAGTATTGTGGTGAAATGTTCCCTTCAGGCATCGAGAAAAACTCAGGAAAACCATTTATTGAATTTTTTCAGGTTGAAAAATTTACAGGAGAAGCAAAAGGTATTTTGGCAATTGACTTAACCAATGAGTCCTTTGACACAGTTAAAGGAGATAAATCATGATTTATAACGAACGACAATTCAAAATAACTTCAAAACAAATAGATGTACTTGCTGAACATATAACTAACTTGTCAACAGAGTCATCCCCTGACTGGCTTAAAGAAGCTCAAGTATCTGCATTAGAAAGTCAGCTATCAGATCTTAAGGCACAGCTAGTTGAATATAAATTATTAAAAGAAGGAAAAGCAAGATATTCTGAATGCTCTAACTTAAGCGACTTACCAAAAATATTAATTCAAGCTCGTATTTCAAAAGGTTGGTCACAGAAAATTTTTGCTGATTTACTTGGAATGCCTGAGCAACAAATACAAAGATATGAAGCTTCAAATTATATGGGAGCCAGTTTATCAAAGCTTATAAATATAGCTGATGTTCTAGAAGTAAAATTTACTGAATCATGGAGTGGTGCAAATTATAAAGGCGGTGATGCTGTATTCGTTTGGGACAATCAAGAGTTGGTTGATTGGAATAAATTTCCAATTAAAGAAATGATCAAAAAAGATTGGCTTGAAGTTAAACATAAATCTTCTCCATTATTAGCAGTAAAGAATTTCTTCTTAGATTCTGCGGGCTCTCAATTTGCAACAGCGTTACATAGAAAGAAATTTCATGGCGAAAATACTCCTAATGAATATTCTCTTTTAGCTTGGCAAACTCGCGTTATTCAAAAAGCTAAACAGGAATATGAAAAAGGTATTATTCACGAGTTTAATTATAAGGACGACTGGTTAGATGAATTAGTTCACTTGTCTTGCAATGATAATGCTCCTATTTTAGTAAAAGAGCTTTTAGCTAAGCATGGGGTTATCTTGGTTATTGAAGAACATTTAACAGGAACATATCTAGATGGTGCAGCCATGTTATTAGATACTGGCAATCCAATAGTTGCATTAACATTAAGATATGACCGACTTGATAATTTCTGGTTTGTTCTTATGCATGAACTTGGCCATGTTTTTCTTCACTTATTTGACTCACTTAATATGGACTTCTTTGACGAAGAAGGTAATTCTGAAAATGATGAAATAGAAACTGAAGCTGATAATTTTGCATTAAATATATTAATTCCAGAAGAATCCTGGGAAATATGTTTATCAAGATTTTCTATGTCAGAAGAATCTGTACAGTTAGATGCAAATAATATTGGAATACATCCGAGTATAATTGCTGGTCGAATAAGAAAAGAAAGAAATAGTTATACGATTTTGAATGGTGTAATTGGCCAGGGACAGGTTCGAAAATATATTGGAGAACAGATATGAAAATTGGATCAAACCAATATGTACCTATTCTAAAATGGCGACAAGGAGAATATCAAGCTTTAACAAGACTTAACGAAAGCATTAAAGATCATATTGTTCCTTTAATTGTAGTTCCACCTGTAGAGTTTGATTTTGAAGAGAGAGTAGCAAAAAAGACTGTACAAGATCATATAGAGCCATTTGCCAAAAGATTTACTGATAAATGGGCTCGCCATACACTTATTGAATTACATTCGAGCCTACATTCTGAAAATATGGATAATGGGTTATCCGTAGTTTCACATATATTTACAGAGTTGCGAAAAGAGGAGCTTCCTGTGGTACCAGTATGTGGGTTTTCTAGCAGTAATACATTACTGAATGAAATCAAAAAAATAGTTGCCATAGACAAGAAAGGAATATGCATTAGAGTTCGATTAGAAGAGCTTATGAACCCTTCATTTAACTCTTCAATTGATAATCTAATGGCAAAGTTGCTAGTTAAACATACAGATATCGATTTGGTACTTGATATTGGAAAACCTCAGTCGTTTACACCTTACAATATATTTTCAAAAGCCATAATTTCTGCCATTAAAAAAATTAATCAACTTAATAAGTTTCGATCGTTTATTTTTTCTGCCACATCTTTGAATCTATCTGAAATTAAAAAGCCTGGTGGTGAGGTTGATCGTCATGAATGGCTGTTATATCAACAACTAACAAAAGATATTAATGATTTAAGAACTCCATCTTTTGGTGATTATACAATTGATACACCAGAGTTCTTGGAGCAAGATATGAGGATGATAAAGCCAGCCGGTAAAATAGTTTATACAGGTGATGATGTTTGGTTTATTACAAAAGGAACCGCATATCGTGATAATCCAGCCCAAATGAAGGATCTTTGTAAGATCATAGTTCAATCATCTCATTATTGCGGACCTGCATTTTCTCATGGAGATAAAAGAATTAATGACACTATGAATGGTACTGCTAACACGGGGAATCTATCTACTTGGAAACAGGTTGGAGTTAATCACCATCTTACGAAGGTTGTAAATCAGCTCTCCATCTTTCACGGCTCACAAATTTAAGTTTGATCCAAGAAATCAGCTCATTAACTGAAGAAAGTTTAGATATATCTTCATACAGAATTTTTCTTGATCTGTTAGTTAGATTATCAGAAACCCCTAAATATTTTAAATAACTAATGGCCTCATCCTTCCATAATAAATGAGCTACAGAAATCGTACATACCTCAGGGTTTATTTGTGGTGCTCGTATCTTTGAAAATTGAAACCCTCCTTTAGAACCTTTTTCTGCCAAAATAATCCCACTCCAAGAAGGTGCAATTTTTATTACATCTTCAATATGGTTTGGTGCAACGACAATAGTTAATTTTTGAAGGCTCTTTGAGTATTCGTCAAGCTGAGCAGAAATACGATTCAAGTTATCTTTGGAGCTTTTAATCTCATAGCCATGCAAATATCCATTGAGTACTGCAATATCTATTCTATTCTTCCCATGGGAAAGACCTAGTTCATCAATCACTATAGTTTTAGGGTTCTTATGGTGAGCAGATAAAACATTTTTATGTAATGCCCGTCTGATTTCTATGTCTGTTGACTGGTTCAATTTTTCACCCGTATTCTTCTATGAAGAAATTATAGCCTGTTATGTATAAATATAAACTATATAATTTTAAGTAGATTATTTATAAAATGTTATTTTATTCAGTAATTTCATGAGGATAGCTAAAACGCTGAATAATTGTATCTAAAACTTTTCTAGTATCCATTACATCTGCCCGACTAACGTAACTGTCTTCACTATTATCTAAATGAACTATGTTTCTATACTTTCGTACCTTATCCATTAAGCTTTGTTCAGGAGGTGTTATTAATTTTTGGTCAACTGCTTTTATAATAAGGGTCTCAAATTTTTTAATTTTTGAGCTTCCAATACGGTCAAAAAGTAAACCTTCAAATACAGCACCACACATCATCATAAAAGAAAGCCAGGCTCCTGCTTCAAAACATTTCTCAGCTTCTTCATAATAGTTCGCTAATCGCTGCATTCGAATTTCAGAACTAATAGCAGGAAAGAGAAGTTTATAATCACGAATGCCATGATAGTGAATAATCAATATAGGGTCATAATCACCAAACATTGGTTGACGATAACTGTGCCATATAATTTTATTTCTATCAATTCCAAAACCATGATCAACGAGTATTCGTGTTTCACGAGCACCATCTAAATCAGGAGGAACAATCAACTCTGCATATTCAATTGCATACGCAGGTAATACAGGTACAAAATATTCAGCAGCTCGAATACTTCTTTCAAACTGGTCTGGAGTGAATAAACACTTTTCTAATATGAATTGTTGTGATTTCATTTCTATTGGTTCAGGTTTAAATACAAGTTAAATCAATATAAGCTTCTGCTCTAACTCATTAATACAATCTGCTATCGGCTCTAATAACTCTAGTTCTTCGATGTCAAATACATTCCGACTTACATCCGCCTCAAGAATCATACGTTTTGATAACTTATACAAAATAGAAACTACCTCAGGATTTGCTTGCTCATTAGAATTATTCCATGCATCCACTGCAACCTTCGCTAGGCCATTTAGAGTTGGTGAAGCACAAGTTTCATTAACAATTTTTAATGCTTGCCTTTCTATATTCACCTTGTTATTAAACAAACGCTTCATGAACCCTCTCATTAGCTATACGATCATATTCTGCAGTCGCCCATTTTGTTACATTTTTAATACTTTCTAAAACTTCATCCCTAAGAATCCCTAATGGATTTAGCCCACGCGTTCCAGCAAGTCGTGCACGTCGCAGTTTTTCATATACATCCTTATTTATAGGAAAAGGATTATTGTTGTTTTCAAGTAGGAATGGTGCATATGTTGAAAAAGTTAATCCGGCGGGTGAATAATAGGATGCAGATATTGCAATGTTACGCGCGCATACGTAAACCAACCCGGCTTCATAAATAACATTTGCGCTTGATGACTTTAATTCTTTTTTAGAGGATTCTAATAATTCTAACAATGGTTGGACATCATTAGTAAATGACATGTATTGCTCTGGCTTCCCCATGTTCTTAAGATAATCAATACCAACATCAAGATATTTTGATTCAGTAAACAAATGCCATGCAAAAAGATGTCCTGCTTTATACATTTCTTTCAATCTATCGACACTATAATAAGAAATATCTAAATTATTTCCTCCAGCACTTAAGTTTTCTGGAATCATAATTGAATCCTTATCGATATTTTTTACATTTTCAAATACGATTAACAGATCGGTATCGCTATGTTCAACTGAATCATTCCTTGCTCTAGAACCATAAATGTAAAGGCTATAACTCATCTTCTGGCTAATCTCTTATACAAAACACTGATAAATAAGCCTAAAGATATGTATCTAGTTAACGCTAGCAATGCAGCCAAATTTTGTGGAAATTTATCTGGCATAATACCGACAAACACATATAAATTTTGTAAAAAGTAATCAAGATATAATGAAAAAACCTCGTAAAATGTAGACTCATCATTTAATGAATGTCCTGAAATAAGACGGAAAAATGTCAAAACAAATAATATTCCAACAATAGTACCAAATAGTTTTCCAGGGTATTCACCATGTCCCCATAAATGCCAATCAATCCACAACCATATACTTTGCCAATAAATTTTTATTTTATTCCAAGGGCCTTTGTATTTCTTCGCGTAATATTTTTCTTTACCTTCTCTAGCTTTTTTTAGATGCTCTCGAGAAGCTGCAAGTTCATATCTGATATATTCTTTTATAGCTTCCCCATCACCTATGTTTTCTGCATTTATTCGAAGAGTTATTAGCAATTCGCGTTGAACATTTGGCCAGGCAGGTAAATTTTTCAACATTTGATTATGTGAAACTAATGTAGATTTAAAGATAGTATATTCGAAGTCACAACCATCAAAAGTTGTATTTCTTAAATTACAATCTGTAAATCTAGCACCTATAAACTTACAGTCTTCAAACTCACAGGCATGGAAGTATGCTCTATCAAATATACAATAAGAAAAGTCACAATCTTTAAATTTTAGCTTTTTAGCACCTGTATCTCTAAAAATATGATGCTGAAAGCTCATCTCAGTCAATGATTCAGTAAAGAATTTATCTTTTATAACCTTGACAGGCTTATTCTCAAAAAAAGCATTATTTTCTTTAGTATCCATTTTTAATATGCCCAGAAGATGATTTAAATAGATTAGTTATCTGTTGTTAAAGTAATAAGTTCGCCATCAACATCAAACACCACTCCGTCAACTACTGTTTTTACACGTTTATTTTGTAACAGCGTTAACAATTCTCTTATATATTCTTTATTTCCTTGAACCTGAATAGTCCCATCATCGTCAAACTGAACAAGCCAATTACCAGCTTTTATAGCTGCCTTCTTTAACTGCTCAATCCAGACATCATTGTTGTAATAACCTTTAGCATATACTGACGCCAACTGACGCATTAGGTGCTTATCACTGCCAATACTTTTAGACAAAAGATCCGAGTACGATATCGATAAGGCATTACTAGCACATAAAGCTGTAATAGTTTCTGCCTTTTTTTCTTTTAATCTTTCATGGTAATTCATGGCAGTCTCAAAATGCTGAAGACTGCTGATGAACATATCATCACCCGACTGTATAAAGTCGATATAAGGTGTAATTTGAAAGTAAGGCTCGTTATTAATGCCTGCCACTAACTCATTTTTTAACATGTTGAAACTCAACGCCTTGCCTGCTGAGTTTTTAACTGACCACGCAGTACTGATATAACGAAACGCAAAAATACTTTTTTCTGGCTCCCCAAAGGTAAGTTGAATAGCATAACCATTAAATTTATTCAGTGTTGATAAATCGCTAAGGCTAACTATCTCGTCACTTTCAATAGTTGAAACAACCTGAGAAAAATCAGAGGCAGCACTTTCAACATAGAAAAACCGGTTATCTTGGTTAGTTGTTATATCTCTAAGCTGACTAATGTGAGAATTTTTGCTAATACAATCGACAACGTAACTTTTAAACTGAGCCTTTAGATCATCATGACATATCAGTCGATTAACTTTTTGAAAGCGTTTAGATTTATTAGTTTGACTAATTTTTACAACATAAACATTTACTACTGAACCTTCAAGATCCAACCCTTTCAAAAGCTGTAATTTTTGATCCAATAATACTTGATCCATTTGTACTTGAACCGCGCCCACTTTATCATCTTTCACTATTTTAGTGTCCATTGCTTATTAACCTTCCTTATTCTTATCGGGAAAAATGAATTTAATTCCTGCACTTTCTTTTAAGAAAATATTTCTCTCAGATGGAGTTAATAAACCTAAACACAGTACTGTATTATGCATTTCAACATTTCTTCCTATTTCTAAATAACTGATATCGTATAACCTAATCCCCATAAGCAAGAACATTGGGTTAAGTAATACAACTCGATCATTTCGAACAAAAACAAACATAAAAACGAGAAATACAAGTAACGATGTAATGGATTGCCAAGAGCTATAGTCAAACGCAAACAGACCTATCATAAAAGGCAAAGTGTAATTGAGCATATCGCCACGGAGTTGTCGACAGTTACTTACCCTAATGGGAATCCCCCCTTGCTGATAAGTCAGGTTATGTCGCATCACCCAGGCCGACAAAAGTGTTGTTAACGATGAAATAAAAAACAATGCCAAAGCCCAAAAACTAATAAATAAACCCCAACTGGTATCACCAAATACTAATCCACTTGATTCAGAGCTTATATCTCGTATCAATAGAATTAAAAATAATGGGTAATAGGCGCTCATAAAAACTATCAGCTCTACCCATAACTTAGGTGAAATTTCTTTTGGATTATGATTTATCATGCTTTACTGTAACTTTTCCTGTTAATAGATCTTGCATTAGCCCACGTTTTTGCAGCTCAAGCTTGTCTTTCTGATTTTGTAATATACTTATATCCTCACGCATATTTTTAATTATACTCATCAATCTTATTTGTTCTTCTTCTTTGTTAGGAAGCCCTATATGCATTTTGTCTATTATAGTGATATAAATATGCTTTATTGTTGAACCACCAGCATCATCTAACATTTTCTGTTGGTATACCTCTGTTTCAAGAAGATATTTAATCAAATTAACATTACACAAGTCATTTGGTCTAAAAACAGCCACTGATTGATTGATACAAATATTATTTTTATCCACGATAGCCATTCGACCTAATGAGCCATCTTTAGTTAAGAGAAGATCTCCTATTTCAGGGCGGCTCTTTTTTGTTAATAAAGTATCATATGCTTGTTGATCAGTATGTCGAGCTGTGTCGTATTGTATATTCCCATCAAAAATATTTGCTGCTGTTATCATGTATGGCCCATCATCAACTTCAGGCATAGGATTAGTAAACCCATAGCTAATATAACTGAAGTAATCACTCAATGGATTTGCGTCCCATTCCTTTGGTATCCACCCCAATTCTGTTTCTTTATATAAGTGTAGTGCTTGTTCGACAGGTGGGCGGAGTTGGCCGGTGGTGAGGTCGATGCCTCGGGTGAAGAGGTCGGCCATCATGCCTTGTTTGATGGCGGTGTGTTTGTCGATAAGAGCTTGTGTGTTTTCGATGAGTTGATCTGTGATGGTGAGAATTTTGGCAATTTTTTCCTGTTTTTTTAAGGATGGGTAACTAATAGTAATTTTATCTAATTTTTTTTGCTGTATACCCGTTACAGTAGAGCCAGTCGAATGCTTTATTAAATTACGTTGAAATTCATCCCCCATAAATAGATGAAAAATATAATCTGGCGAAACGATACTTTTTCTTAGTTTTACTAGGATAACTCGCTGGCTTAGAATATATTTTTTATTATCAGGAATTTGAGCTACCTTACCAAGCGGTGCCTCCATAGTAAGCAAAATATCACCTAGCTCACAGACACCTTTATTCATCCATTTAGAATATAATAACTCACTGCCATAATAAGCTTCCTTGTCTTTATTGATTCCTCCCATGACTACATTATTCGCCGATAATGCAAGTATTTCACCACCTCCCCATTCCATGCCGATTTTCAGGGGAGTCTTTCCACGAAAGTCTAGGTATTTAAATACAACTTCGTTTAATGACGAAATATTTATATCATTATCAGTGTAAGTTGAGCTATTCATACCCCAGTTCCTTGAGGAAGTTATCTAGCTCATCAGATACCTGATCACGCTCTGATAATATCTCTTTCATGGTCTCAGCATATTTATCCCATAGATTTTCTATCGCTTTGTTTAAACCTTGTAGATAGGCTCGGATATAGGCACTGTATTCTTGATCTAGCTCTTGTTTGAAGCGTTGCAGTATTAATTCTTTTGCTTCATCTTGAGTTATTTTTGAACGGGCTTGTTGTACCAGTTCATCTTTTTTATTTTCTGCTTCACGAATACCGGCTTTGAGTGCTTTTAGTTCTTTATCTAACTCTGTATGTGCTTCTAACTTACTATCAATATCTGCTATATCTTGTTGTAGCGCATCTATTTCTTTGTTGTATTGTTTTATTGCCGTTGTATATTCTGCGTTATCAATTTCTGCCTTTACTGCTCGTTTTTCATCTTGTGTGGCAGCTTTTTGTTTTTTCTTTGCTTCTCTTAACTCGGCATTGAGTTCTTTCTTTTGGTCTTTATAGGTTTTGACTTGCGCTTTAGGCAGTACACCGGTTAATCCATCACTTACTTCTTCTTGTTCGTCATCTGTGTTATTCACTGAATCAAACAAGGCTTCGAGTTCGGCTATACGTGCTTGGTCTTGTTTTAGGTTTCCTAGCACTTCAGGAAATTGAGATTGCAGGATTTCTTCATCGGGAATCAGTTCTGCATTCCAACCACTGGCCGCAATAGATTTTAAGTCCGCTTGTAAACGGTTAAAGTAATTAGCAGCGGCACCTCGGACTTTATATAAATCTAGCAAGTTTTGATTAACTAATGCTTCACTTAAGGTGTTTAAGCTATTACGCCGTAATGCAAATACGGTTTGTTGGTCCGTGTTCGCAAGTGCTTCCATACTAGGTAAATGTTTAGTCCACCAGCAATCTAATTCTGTTTGAAAATCTTTGTGTTTATTAATAACCGTGGCGTGTTCTTCAATGGTTATTTTAATATTGGCTTTATCAGTTAAGGTATTACTAAACTCTCTATAATCATTATCTTTTGCTAAATGAGCCTGGCGTGCTGAAGGCTGACTCATATCAAACAGATCTTCTTTTAAATTTTTATTTTTTTGGTTATAGTTTTTCCAATATTCATCAAGTGCTTCAATTTCATTTAGTGGTACACCACCATTAAGGTGAGCGGATACGTCTTGTGGTTCGGATGGTGGACTATTATCTACATAACGCCTGATATTTAAATTGTATTCTTCTGCTTCGAGTTCTTCTTTTGTAACAAGGCGACTGTATTTTTCAACTTCTTGTTGTTGATGATAGACGTGAGTGATTTTTTCAATATCTTCCGGGCGCAGGCTGTTTTGGTTTTTGCCTTCTTTATATTCACGGTCTGCATTGATAAATAAAACTTTATCTCGTTTATCTTTACCTGCTTTATTTATAATTAATACACAAGCGGGAATACCTGTGCCATAAAATAAGCCTTGTGGTAAACCAATTACCGCTTCAAGGATGCCGCTATCGATAAAGTGCCTACGACAAGTTCGCTCTTCACCAGAGCGGAACAACACACCATGCGGCATGACTACTGCCATTCTTCCATTGTCTTTTAGTGAAGCCACCATGTGTTGCACAAACATGAGATCTGCTTTTTTGCCACTATCTGGCATAAAGGTATGGAAGCGTTCGGGGAGCACCATACCTGTACGCGTATAGTTTTGTGAAAACGGTGGATTGGCGATAACACGATCAAAGGTACGTAGTTCACCATCATCTGTTAAGTGTTGTGGGCTTTGTAAGGTATCTTCATTACGAATATCGGCACCACCGATACTGTGCAAGATCATATTCATTTTACAGATAGACCAGGTACCGCCATTATCTTCCTGGCCATGTAGATGCATGTTACGGGAACTGCCACCTGTTTCTTCAACATACTGCTGGCTTTGAATAAGCATACCGCCAGAACCACAGGTGGGGTCGTAGACTTCCATACCTTCAGCGGGCTCAATTATTTCAACCAGTAAACGCACCACTTCAGATGGCGTATAAAATTCGCCGCCTTTTTTACCTGCGGTATCGGCAAAGTATTTAATAAGGTATTCATAGGCTGCACCCAATAAGTCTGGGAACTCAAAGTCACCATTGGCTAATGCGATATCATCAAAGTGTTGAATAAACTCAATGAGTGTTGCATCAGACATGGGCTTTTTGCCCACTTTGCGGTTGAAGTTAATGTGTTTGAGCACATCTTCCATTCCACGTTTGAGGTTGGCATCTTCTAATTCTGCTAATGCTTTATTTAAGCCTGTACCCACGTTGTCTTTTAAATGACGTAATGCGTTCCAGTGCGCGCGCTCTGGAACATAAAAACTGTACTTATTCGCTTTGGCGAGCTGAGTGGTAATGTCAGCTTCACTTAAACCACTTTTGGTATATTCTGCCCTGAGTTGTTGTTGCTCAGTATCAAACTGATCGGACATGCGCTTTAAAAATAACATGCCGAAGATGTATTCTTTAAATTCACTCGCATCCATTTTGCCACGAAGGATATCGCAGGCTTTGAGTAATAGTGACTCGAGTTTGGATAAAGTGAGTTTTTGCTGGTTCATAGTATTCCGTTATTTATTATTATTCTGGTGATCATTTATTTAATTTTTATTATCGTCATCAATCCATTCAAAAAGATCAGACACCTGACACTTAAACAGCTTACAGAGGCCATTTATAGCATCTAATTCAATTCTGGTGGCTGTTTCCTTATATAAGAGAGTGATCGTATTTCGATTCAGCCCCGTTGAACGTGCCACATCCGATATTTTCATTTTGTTTTCACCCATCAAGCGGGATAGATAGCATCGAATCATTCCAGATTTAACTCCTTAGATAGAAAAATATGATTCTACATTAAAAAAATGCTTGCGGGGATTTAAATTTACCTCAATATGGCTCCTAGAATCACAATTTAAGTCATAGGAGGCAATTATGAGATTCAAAAAAGAACCGAAGCTAGATAGCATCACAATAATGGGAGCAGCTGTAACGACAGCTAGTGGGAGAACTACAGAAGGCTCAAAAGCTGAGTCTGCTTTAAAAGCTACTTATTTATTGGTCCAAGAACAACAACGAGTAAAGCAGGCTAGAAAAGTCGCACTGATCCTCATGAAGGAATTAGAGATTCCAGACAATGCATCAATCGTTGGTTGTTTATGCGGTGGTGCTGCCAAAAGTAATGTAAAGGAAATCACTGATTGGATTTTACGTGTTACTTCAAATTCAATTGATGGTTCTGAATTAGAGAATCCTCAATTTATTAGCGACTTGTCAGCACATCTGTTGAATATTCTTTTGGAGGTGCAACATGGTCGTTACTGTTAATGATTCACGATATCTTATTTCTGTCATCGAAGATTATTACACGCCTGAAATGTATAAATATCTCAATGATTCATTCGATGAGTCTTCGAATACTTATCCAGATGTAGAAGACTTTCGTACCAACGTTATTTTTTACTGGAGAGGTTATTCAATATCACCTAATAGCGTACAGAAAATTTTACTTGGTGCTACATCAGTACCAGAGGGTTTAATGATGAAAGTTTATATAAGTGATGGGAGTGTTCATTAATTAGTAAATTTGTAACAAACATAAAGATCAAATTTAGAGGTTTAGTCAAATTAATATTTTATTAGAGGGATCGGCCTTGCGGGATGCCTAATAGAGATTAAAGTAACTAAAAATTAAAGGTGAAGTAATATGAAAGAAAAAATAAAACTAGCACATACAGATGGTCATTCATTTTCTTTAAAAGAAATAGAATTAATATGTTCATATGCTGAGCAAGAAATAGAAACCATAATCACTTTTGCCATATGGACAGGTATAAATCTAAGAAAAATATTTTCTTTAAGGTGGAGTGACATCCATAAAATCAGCAATAACATCAATGTTATATTCGTACCATGTACAAAATACGACAGTATTGGAAAGCATAGTGAGTATGGTAGAACATACGCAGAAATTTTATATGACCCTGCAATAAAAGCACTGGAACAACAAAAAAAACATACTAGTGATGATGGGTTTATATTTAAAAACCCCATGAATGGAAAGCTATGGAACTACACAAGCTTTAGACGAGAGTGGGGGAAAACACTAGGAAAAGCAGGGTTAGAATACCGTAAACTTTCTTTATTACGATATACGCATATGGAGTTAATGTTAAAAGCAAACATTGATTTTTATCCAAAGAGCAAGCTAGGTCGGTATTCGCAGAAGTGTTTTATTATTTGTCCTAGTATCGAAAGCACATATAAATATGGCCAAACTAAAATAAACGATCTTCTTAAAAAATAATTTAAACAGCTTCGTCATAAATATTATTATCTATTTGTACGGAAGATAATTATTAAAAGAAATTACTTTGGATAAAACCTCTAGCTTATAGGTTGTGAAAATATAAATTCACTTAACATTGAAATGAAAAATAAGGTTGCACATGCTGTGATTAATAATAAAAGTATTTCTAATTTGTTTAGGAATACAGTTTGTGGGTAGATTTTAGGTGTGTTCTTATAGAAGCATCAACGAGGAAAAAAGAATGATGTTAACAAGAAATGAATTATTTGAACTATCAGGTTACAAGCGTGCTAGAGCACAAGTACGTTGGCTAACCAATAATGGATATCCATTTGAGATTGGAGCTGATGGTTACCCTAGAGTATTAAAATCATTTGTGAATAGTCGATTAGGTGGATTAGTAATACCTACTTCAAAAGTAAAGCGAAACGAACCAAATTTCGCTGCTCTGATGTCAGCATAGGATTAGAGTCATATGGGTCGCAAAAGAAAATCAAATAAAGAATTACCATAACGGGTCTATAAAAAACATGGAGCATATTATTTAGTTACTTCGGAAAAGAAATGGATAAAGCTCGGAAACACTAAATCTGAAATGTATAAAACACTTGCTGATTTAGATATTAGGCCATCAGGTTCATTTACAGTTAAGAGTTTATGGAATGATTTCTGTCAAGACCACCTTCCAAGTCTGTCTTTTCCTACACAGCGTGGTTATCAAAAAGCCGCAAAAATGTTTCTTAAAACGTTTGGGCATATGTTGCCTAGTGAAGTTAAACCATCTGATATTGCGAGGTACTTGTTAGTTAGAGGAAGAAAGGCAAAAACATGTGCAAATGCAGAGATTCGAGTTCTTTCTGTAATGTATACATATGCAATGTCATTGGGTCATGTAGAGCTTAACCCTTGCATGAGAGTTAAAAGACATAAAATTGGTCCACGAGAAAGATATGTGGAAGATTGGGAGTTTGAAGAATTCAGAAGTGTTTGTGATGAATTTATGGACGCATATCTTGAACTTAAATATTTAACCGGTCTCAGACAAACAGATATGCTTCTTTTAACAATGGCAAATAAAAAGGATGAAGGATTATATGTTCGTCCCAATAAAACTCTAAATTCGACTGGTGAAACGCGTATTTTTGTTTGGACACCAGATTTGCGAGCGGCTGTTGAGAGAGTCGGAAAGCTTCCTAGGCCAAAATTTGCATTACATTTCTTCGTCAAGAAAAATGGTATCCCATTTATTAATGAAGAATTTGAGATTAGTGGATTTGGCTATAGATGGAGGAAAATTATGGCTAAAGCTTTAAAAGAAACAAAACTTAGTACAAGGTTTCAAGAAAAAGATATTCGAGCTAAAACAGCTACAGATGCAGATGCAGATGCAGATGCAGATGACGATGGTCAAGATGCAACATCAATTCTTGGCCATGAAGACAGTAGAACTACCAGAATTTATCTTCGCGGCAAGAAAATAAAACGTGTAAAACCATTGGAAAGAAAAGTGTCAAAAACTGAAGATTCAGGTGAATCATCTAATTAACCACGAAACCTAAATTAAATATATTAACTAAAAAGGAAAATTAAAATGACTAAATCATTAAAAGAAAATGCATCGATTAATAGCTCCACTAAAATATCTGATAATAAGGTTAATGATCAGGATTTAGCCCAAAATCTTGGCCATGAAGGCAGCAATTTTACCCATGTTTATCTGCGTAACAAGCAAAATAAAAGCACAAAGACAAAGGGTTAAAAATGAGAGTTTGTTTTGTAAATAATCATTATATTAGACAGTTGTCTAATATAATGATTTTAAAACATAATCCTAAAGTGTTAACATCCTTGTAACCTGCTGATTTTTATATATTTAAAGTGTTTTCAGAAAGTGTTATATATATTATTAAAGACGATTTTTTAGTCTTATCAAAAATGACTTCTCAGCAACTTAAAAATATCTCTTTATTAGTCAGGTTAATTTATAATTAACACAGCAGG
>VAPK010351611.1_pt1 | contig 22268 bp, 16 predicted proteins | sample 3395031 | NCBI WGS metagenome assembly VAPK01 (sample SAMN08290443, study PRJNA428436) | hydrothermal vent metagenome | isolation source: Deep-sea hydrothermal vent chimney 1 | place: Pacific Ocean: Juan De Fuca Ridge
TGCAAAGTTCAGTATGTTTGTTCCAGTAAACATTCCCTTTCTCCTTTTTTTATTAGTTTTTCTTATTAAAGATAGTGTATCTTTGTGGGTAACTCAATAATATTATTACAACAATGAATTTAGAAAATGTAAATAACGTTACACTTTTAACAGCTTGGTGGTGGTGGAGCAATAATATTCCGCTTTCCTAAGCTTATATAATATTTTAAAAAATGCCGTGGATAGTGGAAAACACCGTTCACGGTTTTTTATTTTTAAACTCAACCGTGAACTTTTCACGGTTTTTTTTTGATTTTTTTTCAACACATAAAACAAAAGGAGTTTTAAAATGAGAGACAACAAAATCTATCTTCAGGCTAGTGAAATGCCGACAGAGTATTATAATATTTTGCCCGATTTACCTTCCCCTTTGGCAATGCCATTAAATCCGGCAACGAAAGAACCGATTTCACCAAATGATTTATCGGCAATTTTTCCCGAGGAATTAATTATGCAGGAAATGAGTCCGGAAAGATTTATTAAAATTCCCGAAGAAGTTTTGAATATTTATACAATCAGTCGCCCAACTCCGGTTATCAGGGCTTTTAGACTGGAAGAATTTCTCGGAACACCTGCAAAAATATATTTCAAATACGAAGGTGTAAATCCGGCAGGAAGTCATAAAACAAACACCGCAATTGCTCAGGCTTATTACAATAAAAGGGCGGGAATTAAGAAACTTGTTACGGAAACCGGTGCAGGACAATGGGGAAGTGCTTTATCAATTGCCGCACAACATTTTGGAATTCAATTGGAAGTGTTTATGGTGAAAGTAAGTATAAATCAGAAACCGTACAGAAGAACAATGATGAGACTTCACGGCGCTACTGTGCACGCAAGTCCGTCAAATTTAACAAACACAGGACGAGCAATTTTAGAAAAAGAACCTAATTCACCGGGTTCACTTGGAATGGCAATAAGCGAAGCGGTTGAAATTGCAGCCTCAAGTAATGATACAAATTACTCGCTCGGCAGCGTTTTAAACCACGTTTTACTTCATCAAACAATTATCGGTGAAGAAGCAAAAAAGCAGTTGGCAAAAGTTGGCGAATATCCGGATATTATAATCGGTTGTTCAGGCGGAGGAAGTAATTTCGGTGGAATTAGCTTCCCGTTTTTACGTGATAAACTTACAGGCGATAAAAAGGATTTACGCGTAATTGCAGTTGAGCCTGCTTCGTGTCCTTCTTTAACTCACGGAAAATTTGCATATGATTTTGGTGATACGGCTGGCTACACACCGCTGATGAAAATGTTTACTCTGGGGCATAATTTTATTCCGCCAAAAATTCATGCAGGAGGTTTACGTTATCACGGAATGGCACCAACTGTTTCTAATCTTTATAAAAATGGAATGATAGAAGCCCAGTCTTTTCATCAAATAGAGGTATTTGATGCTGCAAAAACATTTATACAAACAGAAGGAATTATTCCTGCTCCCGAAAGTGCACATGCAATTAAAGCGACAATTGAAGAAGCAAAAAAATGTAAAGAAACCGGCGAGGCAAAAACTATTCTTTTCAATTTGTCAGGGCATGGATTTTTAGACCTTGGCGCTTATGATATGTACATTGATAATAAATTAGAAGACTATAAATTGCCGGAAGAACTTATTTTTAGATATTTGGCTGAATTACCGGAAGTTGAAGAATAACAATTGATTATTGCAATAAAAAAGTCTCTGATTTTAAATTATTTTTGTAGCACAGATTACCAATCTGTGCTACAAAAAGTTGTAAACCAATTTAACTGCCTAATGTTGCAACCATAACTGCTTTTATAGTATGCATTCTGTTTTCCGCTTCGTCAAAAACAATTGAGTGTTCGGATTCAAAAACATCGTCAGTAACTTCGAGACTTTCCATTCCGAATTTTTGAAAAATTTCTTCGCCGATTTTTGTACCGCGATTGTGAAATGCAGGTAAACAGTGCATAAATTTTACATTGTTATTGCCCGTTAATTTTATGGCATTCATGTTTATTTGATAAGGTTTTAATGCGTTAATTCTCTCTTCCCAAACTTCAGCAGGTTCGCCCATTGAAACCCAAACATCTGTGTAAAGAAAATCTGCTCCTTTCACGCCTTCTTCAACTTTTTCGGTAATAGTAATTTTAGCTCCTGATTTTTCAGCAATTGCTTTACATTGTTTAACCAAAGTTTCATTTGGCCAATAGTTTCTAGGTGCACACAACCTCACATCCATTCCCATAATTGCTCCGCCGACAAGAAGAGAGTTTCCCATGTTAAAACGGGCATCGCCAAGGTAACAGAAAGAAACCTGATTTAACGGTTTGCTGCTGTGCTCTTCCATCGTCATAAAATCTGCAAGTACTTGAGTCGGGTGGTACTCGTTAGTAAGTCCGTTCCAAACAGGCACGCCTGCATTAGTAGCAAGTTCCTCAACAATTTCCTGACCAAAACCGCGATACTCAATTCCATCGTACATTCTTCCAAGCACACGGGCAGTATCTTTCATTGATTCTTTATTTCCGATTTGTGAACCGCTTGGTCCTAAATAAGTAATATTTGCACCTTGATCGTAAGCGGCGGTTTCAAATGCGCAGCGAGTTCTTGTGGAAGATTTTTCAAAAATTAAAGCGATATTTTTTCCTTTCAAGGCTGGTTTTTCATAACTGCCATATTTTGCAGCTTTTAAGTCGTGTGATAATTTTAATAAAAATTTAAGTTCGGTTTGTGTGAAATCTAATAATTTCACATAATTTCTGTTTCTTAAGTTTACGGGCATAAATATTCTCCTGATAAAAATAAATTTGATTTATAGTTCAAATATAAAAATAAAATTATACGGTTTTGATACTTTGCAAATAAAAAGAATAGCTTCTAATTAAAAGTCATAATTTTTTTCGCACAATTAGTAATATCATTATTTGAGTTTTAGAAACATTTTAGAGTTTTCATTTTATAAAAAATAACATGTTATCTGCCAAAATTGGCTTTAATAAGGATTTAAAGAATTATGATAAAACCTTTAAAATTAAAACTATATGGATTGCATGATATTGATAAGATTCCGCAACTGCAAAAAATCTCAGAAAAGGAAATATTTGAGTCGAAAATTGTTTCGCAAGTATTACCTTTTCGTACTAATAATTACATTATCGAAGAATTAATTGATTGGGCAAATGTTCCCGATGATTCAATGTATAAATTAAATTTTATGCAGAGAGATATGCTGCCGCCTGAACATTTTGAAAGAATGGCAAAAGCAATTAATCAATCAAAATCTTCTTTGGAAATTAAATTAATTGCTAATTCAATCAGATTTGAATTAAACCCTCACCCTGCTGAACAGTTAACTGCAAATGTACCTCACGACGAAAATGATGAAATAATTCCCGGAGTTCAGCACAAGTATGACGAAACCTGTTTAATCTTTCCATCAAGTGGTCAAACTTGTCATGCATATTGTACTTTTTGTTTTCGGTGGCCGCAGTTTGTCGGTTTGAATAATTTCAAATTTGCCACTGATAAATCCCAAAAATATCAAAAATATTTGATGAAGCATAAAGAAATTACCGATGTACTTATTACCGGCGGTGATCCGATGATAATGTCCGCTGCAAAGCTTGCTTCATATATTAAACCTCTCCTTTCGCCTGAATATGACCACATTCGGAATATTAGAATCGGCACTAAATCAATTTCCTATTGGCCTTACAGATATGTAACCGATAAAGATGCTTACGAAATACTTAAGTTATTCGAAAAAATTGTAAAGGCAGGGAAGCATTTGTCCGTAATGAATCACTTTAATCATTGGGTGGAACTTTCAACAAATGTCGCAAAAGAGGCAGTGCGGCTTATTAGAAGTACAGGTGCGGAAATTCGAGCACAATCGCCTGTAATTCACCATATAAACGACGACTATAAAATATGGGTGAAAATGTGGAAAGCTCAAGTGAGAGAAGGAATAATTCCATATTATTTTTTTATTGCGAGAAATACCGGTGCGGTTGATTATTTTAAAATTCCACTCGTAAAAGCATTTGAAATTTTCAGGAATGCCTATACCCATGTTTCCGGTTTGTGCCGAACTGTTAGAGGTCCGGTAATGTCATCAACTTCGGGAAAGATTGTTATTGAAGGTATATCAAAAATTAAAGGTGAAAAAGTATTTGTTTTAAATTTTCTTCAATCACGAAACTCTAATTGGACAAAACGGACTTTCTTTGCACAATTTGACAGTAAAGCTACATGGATTGACGAACTTAAACCGGCATTTGGTGAAAACAAATTCTTTTTTGAAGATGAACTTGAGGGTATTTTAAAAGGGGAAGTCGCAAGTATTAATACAGTGGAATTTATAAAAGATAGTCTTTCTGAAAGCTTAACTAATAACAATGTTGCTTAGTTATTTCAAATTAATTGAATTATTTAGTATTTGATTAATGTACTTGTTTAATTTAAAAATATTATTACTTTATACCATATAATAAATAAAATATTGCTGTTTACGTAACAACAATTAATGCTCCTGAATGATTTAATTTATTTAACAGATATAAATTTCAACAAATTGGAGTTAGTCATGAAAAAAATAATTTTCTATTTCCTAATTATTTCCATCGTAATATTTTTTCACTCACAATGTAACGCTCAAGTTACTAACCTCACTGTAAACGGTGCGACACCCGGACAACATTTTACTATGGAATCCGGAGGCGAAATGAATTGGCAATACAATGTTCCTTTACCCGGTGATACAGCATTCATCGAAATTTGGTTAGACTTAAATAATAGCGGTATTATTGATTCAAGTGTCGATAAAATTTGGCAGCGGTTTTATCAAATTGATGGTGATACTGTTGGTGATAACGGACCGCCTGATTTAGACGGTATTGCAAATGGCTCGGTTTTTCTCAATATTTTACTTGGTTTGGCTCCGGCAGATTATATTTTGAAAGTTGAAAATAACGGAATAGGTCAAGCGGTCGCCGGAACCGTTACACCTCTTACGGATGTTGCTTATACAATTTCCGGTAAGGTTACAGTTCCTGCGGGAATTGATCCTTCCAATATTTCTGTTGAGTTAAATAGGAGCGATGAGTTTATGCCATTTTTCTGGGATGCTTTAACAGATGCACAAGGTAACTTTGCCATTAGAATGACTTCGGATACAACCGGAAATCCTTGGGAATTAGAGTTGCTTGAAGGTCAATTTGACGGTTTCCTAATAAATCCTAAAAACTACGAAATTACCATAGACGGCGATAAAAACAATTTAGATTTTAGTGTAACCGAAGCTGATGCACAAGTTTCAGGGAAAATTGAAGATGAAACTGGAAATGCAATTCCATTTCAAACTGTAACGTTGTTCTATTTGTTGTCCGATAACTCAGGATCATTTAATTATTATAGTAATAGCGATATTAACGGATTGTTCCATTTTGGGATTCCGGAAAATATGTTAACAGGGCAAGAATGGATTTTACAAACTTGGAGCAGAAATTCAGATACAACAGAGAATTTTATGGATACAAGAATAAAGTTAAATCCCATTAATGTTGGAGACAGTGTTTATAAAAATCTGACTTTATATTTTGCTGATACAACAATTACAGGAACAGTTTCTTTTGAAGGAATTGATACGAATATTCCCCGAACTCTTATAATTGCAGCAACCGACAGCACTGAGGCGTATGCAAATAATGATACTGCAACAGGTAAATATACTTTACGCGTTTCAAGTAAGATGTCTTCGTACAAGTTATTTGGAACAAATTTACCACCGGATTACGACCCGATTACTTTGCAGAATATTTTACCCGGTGAGATTAATGCAGATTTCAATTACATACTTACAGATGTGAAAAAAAATGATGAATTATTGCCGAAACAATTTAAGCTATTTCAAAATTATCCAAACCCGTTTAATCCGACTACAACAATAGAATATTCAATCCCATATGTTGAGACAAGGCATACCTTGTCTGTACAATTAAGAATTTATGATATTCTCGGCAGGCAAGTTGCTTCATTATTAAATAAATCGATGAACCCCGGTAATTATGAAGTACATTTTAATGCTTCCGACTTACCGTCGGGGTTATATTTTTACAGATTAACAGCAGGAAAATACATTGCTGTAAAAAAAATGATGCTGCTCAAATAAAATTTGGATATTTTAAAAGGTTCGGCACTATTGCTGAGCCTTTTTTCTAATTTATAAATGAATTAAAATCGGCACCCGGGAAAAACAGTACTGCAATTCCAAATGCAAGAATTGAAACTATCATTCCGTAAACAAATATGTTATAACATATATTTAAGTATTTATATTTCTGTGCTAAAACTTGCCCGAGGGAATGAAAATCTCTAATCATAATGTCATACAAGTATTCGCGATCGTTCATCAGTTGTTTAATGCCCCATGTAAAATCAGGAAGTTTCATATTGTAAAAATTCCCGAAGAATAATAGGTTAGCTTTCTTTTCAATAATGTCATCTTTAGAACAAATGCCTGCTGTTATTTTTGGCTTTGTTACAAGGGTAGCATATATTAGAGTTACAAGGCTAACTGTTGATAAAATTATAGTCGGGATAATTAAGTTCGGGTTTGTGTCGAGTTTTCGTGCAAGAAAAGCAACAACGGCAGTTAAAATCAGCGTGTTCACACTTATCATTATGTGAGCTTTACCGTCTGCCATTTGAGTAAATGCAATATGTGTTCTCATCACATTTCTAAACATTGTTTCAATTCCGCGATCAGCTCTTTTATCATTTTCAGTTTTGCTTTTTAGTTTTTGTTTTTCAAGTTCAATTTTTTCTTTTTTTAATTTGTTATCGTCAAGGGTTGTAAGAAATTTTCTCAACTTTTTTTGAAGACCCACGAAGTTCTTTCGTTTTTGAGCTGAATAATTTTCTTTCGCAAATTCTGTAAAGTATTCGTGTTTACCAATAAAGCTCAAACTGCTTGTCAGCCATTCATGTTCGCTAAACGTTTCGCCCTTTGTTTTTTCAATTTCAAGGCGGTAAAGTTCATTTTTATCGGTGAAATTTTTTTTGCCGAGATGTAGTAAATCTGCATCGCAAAGAACCTGCTCTAATATGTTTCCGGGGTTTTGCGGCATTTTTGTCGCCATAATACATTTCTCAATTGTGCTGATTTTCTCATTGGGATAATTTAATTCGGATAAGTATTCTCTTGCAATTTTACAACTGAACTCTTCGTGTCCTTCGCATTGAACTGTGTAACCAGTATCGTGAAACCAAGCGGAGAGAATGACGAGTTCCTGTTCTTCCTCGCCCAAATTTTCGGCTTTGCCTATTTTTACTGCATTCTTTGCTACTTCGTTGGTGTGAGTATAATCGTGGAAAATTAGTTTGGGACGAGTATTTTCTTTTAAGTAATTGAAAACATAGTCCTCAATTGCAGTACACACTTCTCTATTCATTTTACCAACTCATTGTTATCTTGTTAATAATATTTAAATATAAAAATTCAATATATAAAAAATAAAATGTTTGTAAATTTTAATACAAGAATTTGGGAACTTGATAAAATTCTTATAACATAGATATAATTTATTTAACAATTTTCAATATAAAAAGATTATTACTAAATTTATAATACAACACTTTACATTTATTGATTTAAACTGATGAATAATGAAACAAAACAAAAACAAAGTTCCTGAACATTTTTTTATTCAATCGGGAGTTATTCCTTTTAGGATGATTCGCGGTAAAATTGAAGTCCTTTTAATTACATCAAGAAAAAAAAGGAAGTGGATATTTCCCAAAGGAGTAGTTGAGGCAGAGATTGGAAAGAAGGCTTCTGCGGAAAAGGAGGCTTTAGAAGAGGCTGGAGTGGTTGGTAAAATTGTTGGAGATTCAGTCGGAGAGTTTTTAAATGAAAAGTGGGATGGAATGTGTCGAGTTGTAATTTACCCGATGGAAGTGATGAAAACAGTAAAGCATTGGGAAGAAGAATCGTTTAGGAATAGAAAATGGTTTACTCTTGATGAAGCATTAGAATCTATTTATAATAAGGAATTAAAAAGGATTTTAAGACAGTTTAAAAAGAACATGCCTCGATAATAAAATATTTTCTAATTTAACATTTGATTGAAACGAAAATTAATGCCTTCCGTTATTCAACAAAAAGAGAATTCATGCAAATATAATTTAATTAAAATTGATGTATATTTGGAAACATTTCGGGTAAATTATTGTATGAAAACACTAATCTTAATAAAAAAACGGTTCGATGTTATGAAAAAAATTCTTTTTGGCATTTTGTTTGCTACGGCTCTTTTAAGTTGTAACGCACAAAATAATACTGATAAATTAATTGCACGGAATCAAACCATAGATTCTACAAAAGTTCTTGTCCCTGACGCACTGCATGCCAAAATAAGTAGAATTGTTGCTACTATTTTACAGCGTTTGGATTACAAAAAAATTGATTTAAACGACTCACTTTCTTCGGTTATTTTTGATAATTATATAAAGACTTGGGACGGGAACAAACTCTATTTCCTTCAATCTGATATTGATGAGTTTGAAAAAGATAGAAATAATTTCGATGATTATCTGCGTGCCGGTGATTTATCGGTTCCCTTTAAGATTTTTAATAGATATAAAATAAGATTGGGCGAAAGGGTTGTTTCAAACCTAAGACTTTTAAAATCAGAATTTGATTATACTAAAAATGAAAATATTCATCCTTCGCGAAAAAAAGCAATGTGGGCAAAAACGACGGCAGAATTGGACGAACTTTGGAGGAAAAGATTAAAAAATGATGCACTTAATGCAAAACTAAACGGTGATAAATGGGAGAAAATTTCTTCCACACTTTCCAAAAGATTCAAATATTTTCATAAAACAATTTTGAAGTATGACGACGAAGATGTTTTTCAAATTTATATGAATGCATTTGCCGAAGCAGTTGACCCGCACACAAGCTATTTTTCTCCAATTACAGCAGAAAATTTTGGTATTAATATGAGCCTTTCACTTGAAGGAATTGGGGCACAGCTAACTTCTAAAAATGATTATACAACTATTGTAAGAATTATTCCGGGCGGACCTGCATTCAAAAGTAAAAAATTGCACGAAAACGATAGAATAATTGCAGCCGCTCAAGGCGATGACGGCGAATTTGTTGATTTTGTAGGCTGGCGGCTTGATGATGTAATTCAGTTAATTCGTGGGAAAAAGGGAACTGTTGTAAGATTAAAAATTGAAAAAGCAGATGCCGATCCGAATTTACCTCCGATAATTTTGCGATTAGTTCGTGACAAAATTAAACTTGAAGAACAGGCAGCTAAAAGTAAAACGATTAAAGTGGAAGATAATGGAAGGAAATTTCATATCGGTGTAATTGACGTACCGGGATTTTATGTCGATTTTAAAGGTAAACAGAAAGGTGATAAAAATTATAAAAGCACTACTCGCGATGTTAAAAATCTACTTCTAAAATTAGAAAAAGAAAAGGTTGACGGTGTCATAATTGATTTGCGCAGTAATGGTGGTGGCTCGCTTCAAGAAGCAATTCAAATGACAGGCTTATTTATCAAAGATGGACCTGTAGTTCAAGTTCGTAATTCCAATGGTAAAATTGATGTTGGAACTGATAACGATCCGTCAGAAATTTACAAAGGACCTCTTGCTGTATTAGTCAATCGTTACAGTGCTTCTGCATCGGAGATATTTTCCGCCGCTATTCAGGATTACGGAAGAGGATTAATTATTGGTTCACAATCATTTGGAAAAGGAACTGTACAGAATTTAATTGATTTGAAACGCTTTATGCCATCAAGTCGTGAAAAATTGGGAGAGGTTAAATTAACAATTGCAAAGTTTTATAGAGTAAATGGGAGTAGTACGCAGAGAAAGGGTGTAACTCCTGATGTTAAATTTCCATCGGCTTTGCCGGCTGATGAATTTGGAGAACGTTCCTACAAGAGTGCTTTGCCGTGGGATACAATTCGTAGTTCTGATTTTCAAAAAGCGGGAAACTTGGACCCATTTATCCCGAGACTGATAAAAAAACATAATGAAAGAATTGCAGAGGATGAGGAATTTCAGAACTATATAGATGATGTTTCTGAAATGATTAAGTTAAGAAAGAAAAATTCATATTCTCTGAATTATGAAATCAGAAAAGCAGAAAGAGAAAAAGCAGAAAAGAAAAAGAAAGAACGTGATGCTGCGAAAGGGAAAGATTCGGAAATAAAAGTTACTGGCGACGAGGAAGTTAAAACTACTGTTAAAAAGACTGATGATGTTCTCTTGAACGAAGCCGGAAATGTTCTTTCGGATTATATTATCTTGAAAGTAGGGTAAATAATTTTGTCTTTCATGTTTTAAAAGCTCAACATTAATTATTGCTGAGCTTTTTTTCTTAATGTTTATAATTTGATTTTAACATGATGAACAATAAACCCAAAATAAAAATTTGTTGCATCAAAAATATGGCTGAAGCAAATCTTGCAATAAAATATGGTGCGGATGCACTCGGACTTGTTTCCGAAATGCCGAGCGGACCGGGTGTTATTTCGGAAGAAGAAATTAAAGCTATTGTAGAATCCGTTCCGAAAACAATCAAAACATTTTTACTTACAAGCAAACAAAACAGTTCGGATATTATTGAACAGTTACTTCGATGCAAAGCAAACACAGTTCAAATTGTAGATGAATTAATTGCAGGCACTTATCAGGAAATTAAAAGTGCTTTCCCTGAAGTTGAAATAGTTCAAGTTATTCATGTAATAAACAGTAACTCGGTAAATGAAGCAATTAAGGTTTCTAAAAATGTTGACATGCTACTTCTTGATTCAGGTAACCCGGCTGCAGATATTAAAATTCTTGGTGGAACCGGGCAGATACACAATTGGAATTTGAGTCGGGAAATCTGCCGAAGTGTTGATATTCCGGTATTTCTTGCAGGCGGATTAAATGCCGATAATGTAATTGATGCTATTAAAGAAGTACAGCCTTATGGTGTTGACCTTTGCAGCGGTGTAAGAACCAATGGCAATTTGGACAAAAGAAAACTTTCTGCTTACATTAAGAATGTATTAAACTAATTGTAAATCAAATATTTAATTAAATATTTTAGTTACTATTGATTATTTCATAATAAATAAATATTAGATAGAAGATGCTTCCATTAAAAAATTATTTAAAACTTTCAGATGATGAGATGATAAAAAATTCAAAAGATTTTTTTGAAAGGATAAAACTTCGCAGAACAGTACGTGAATTTTCTAGCAGAGCAGTTCCACTTAAAATAATTGAAAATTGTTTAAAAGCTGCCGGAACAGCTCCAAGCGGTGCCAACAAACAACCGTGGTATTTTGTTGTTGTAAAATCAGAAGAAATAAAAAAGCAAATCCGCGAAGCAGCAGAAAGAGAAGAAAGAGAATTCTACGGCGGCAAAGCTACTCAAGAGTGGTTAAATGATCTTAAACCACTTGGAACGGATGCACACAAACCGTTTTTACAAGATGCACCTTATTTGATTGTAATTTTTGAGCGGAAGTTTGAACAGACTGATACCGGCGAAAGGAAAAAACATTACTATACCAAAGAATCTGTTGGAATTGCCACCGGAATTTTAATAACTGCTCTGCACTTTTCCGGGCTTGCAACTTTGACTCATACTCCAAGCCCGATGAATTTTTTAACTGATATTCTAAAGCGTCCTAAAAATGAAAAACCGTTTTTAATATTAGTAACCGGTTATCCGGCGGAAGGAACACAAGTTCCGGATATTAGCAAAAAAAATTTGGAGACTATTTCTACAATTATTTAAAGTATTATATTTTACTGCGGAAAAAATAATTTTGCTTTCCGTATATTTAATTTTTCAAAAAAAAAGACTATTATTTTCGTGAAAAAAATCTTACTAATTGCATTTTTCTTTCTCAGTACTATTATTACTGCTCAAACGGTTTCATTTGCCGTTAGCCATACTGACAATGGACAACCGATTGATGCTCAAATGGATTGGCAAATTAAAAATCAAACAATTTCGCTTTATATTATTTTAAATAACGATTCCCGCATCCCCGCACCATTAGTCTATTTGTTTATTGATAAGAGAGATAATGACGGTTCTTATTATCCTTTTGACAGCAAAGTAATTAAAGTTGACGGCAGTAAAGATTGGATTGCATTTAATTACAGATTTATTGAGCCGGGTAAATACCACGCGTACTTTCAATCCGCAAGCCAAAAAAGAATTGCCGATGGGAATGTTGTTATTTTAAAAAAATCATACACTAATAATCCATTTGTAAAAGGAAAGACTCAGTATTACGAAGATTTTAAACTAAAATTTTGTGAAGTGGTTATCGCCGGTAAACCCATGAACATAAGCAATGTTTTTATACAAAGGAGAAAAGGCCGGGAAGTATTTCTTTATATGGATAGTACGCATCCGCTTAATACTGAAAAAATTATGGTTAGCATTTTTACCAAAAAAGAATATGATTTTGGATATGAGGAATTTGTCGATTCGAAAAAATATAAAGTTAATCCAACTTGGTACGATACTTTTTTTAAGTACAGATTCATGAATGCCGGTGATTACAAGGTAATGATTTTTAATGACAAAGAAATGTTAATGGCTACAGGATATTTAAGCATAACAAAGAGGGACAAATGAAAGGAATAATTCTCGCAGGCGGTGCCGGAACTCGGCTTTACCCGATTACAAAAGTTTACAGCAAACAGTTAACCGTAATTTATGATAAACCGCTGATTTATTACCCGCTGTCAATTTTGATGCTTGGCGGAATAAAAGATATTCTTGTTATTTCAAATGATGAAACTATTCCTTTGTATAAACGATTGTTCGGAGACGGTTCTCAAATTGGATTGAACATTGAATATAAAGTACAATCGGCACCAAATGGAATTGCGGAATCATTCATTCTTGGGGAAGAGTTTATAGGTAACAGTGGAGTTACTTTAATTTTGGGCGATAATATTTTTTATGGTAAATTAAATTATTTATATAATGCTTTGGAAAATCAAAACGACGGGGCAACAATTTTTGCCTACCGTGTTAATGATCCTGAACGTTATGGAATTGTAGAGTTTAATGCTGAAGGTAAAGCAATTTCCATTGAAGAAAAACCGGAAGTACCAAAATCTAATTTCGCTGTCCCCGGACTTTATGTTTACGATAATAATGTTGTTAATATTTCAAAAAATCTTAAACCTTCTGCACGCGGTGAATTGGAAATTACAGATGTTAACAAAGTTTACATGAGCCAAAATAAATTGAATGTTGAAAAAATTGGTCGCGGCGTTGCTTGGTTAGATACCGGAACACCAACTGCACTTTTGCAGGCATCCAACTTTTTCGGTGTAATTGAAGACAGACAAGGTTTAAAAGTTGCCTGTATAGAAGAAATTGCATACAAGAAAAATTTTGTTTCCAAAGTAGAATTTGAAAATTTGCTCGACAAAATGCCGAAGTCTTTGTACCGAGAATATCTTGTGCGTGTACTTGAAGAGTCGTAGATAACGGTTAGTATCTAAGGCGTTGGACGTTTTGAAACACTTAGCTTTCAATTTAACTACCACTGGTCCAATGACTTATATACATTGTTAGCCAAAGTGTTTTTTATTTCATTATTAGTAAATCCATTAATCGTTCGTTAATATAATAATTTCCTGTTCCTAATTTTTCTTTTCTCAATAATCCGTCTTTTGCCAATTCATTTAAGTATTTTGCTGCAGTGATTCTTGAAACACCGAGCTCTCGTTCTATAAATTCTATTTTTGTATAAGGATGTTTGAATAAATTATTTAATAAATCTTGACTGTAAAATTTATAATTATCACGAAGTATGTTTTTATATTCAAATATTAGGTCTCTTATTTTTCCAATTAACTCAATAGTCTCTTTTGATATTTGTTCAATTCCATCTAACATAAATAACAACCAATTTTCCCAATCGTCTGTTTCCCTTATTTCTTGCAGCAATTTATAGTAATTTCCCTTATTCAAAATTATATATCGACTCAAATACAGGATAGGTAAATTCAATAAATCTTTCATTACCAAATAAAGAACATTTATTATCCTGCCGCTCCTTCCGTTTCCGTCATAAAAAGGATGAATACTTTCAAATTGATAGTGAATTATTGCCATTTTTACCAAGTGGTCGAAATCCGATATTGTATCATCATTGATAAATTGTTCCAGATTTGTCATTAAGTCTAATATTTCAGAATATTCTTGTGGCGGTGTATAGACCGTTTCTCCTGTTGTTGTATTTTTTAATGCTGTTCCGGGAAGTTTCCTAAAACCCGCTCTGTTTTTTTCTAATTCCGATTGTATTTCAATTATATCGTTGTTTGTTAATATCTTTTTTTTCGAGATTAAAGCAAAGCCTTTCTTTAGTGCCGAAATATAATTTTGAACTTCTTTGGTATTCAGCGAATTAAAGCCTTGAAGGTTTAAGTCCGCTTTGTAAATATCATCGTGTGTTGTGATAATATTTTCTATTGCCGAACTGTCTTTTGCTTCTTGTAATCCTAATGTATTAATCAAAATATTTTCATTCGGAATTGTAGAAACAATGCCTTTTAATTCTGCTAATGCACGATGAGCAGATGCAAGTTTTTTTAAAACTTTTTTTGTTTCAATGTCTTTTTCTATTGGTAATTTCTTTAACATTCTATCTCTCTTTTGTAAAGTATTCCCTATTTTCTTTACAAAGTTAACCTTGTTCGATAAGAAAATCAAATTTTCTTTACATATAGAATAAACAATGATAACTTTTCTGCGTTTTCTTTACATTTTGGCTAACGGTATGAATATGGGGCGTTTGGCATTTTGAAATGCTTCATTTTCAATTTACTACAAATTTTATTTAATGCTATAATGTTCAATATTAGTACGTTACCCAAATTACGTATAGCCGTTGTTAGGCACTGGCTTTCTTTCATTTATATCATTTTTTCTTTTCAAATTTGCTACAAGTTTCATTTTTTCGTGTGTTGGCAAGACATACTCTTTTGCAATTTTTGGTCAAGCGTTGACTCGTGCGAATTGCAAATGTGTATGGCTTTCGGGTTGGCATTCATTATAATAAGTTTTTAGGATTAAGTTCATATTTATCAAATAAAAACTGATTTCTTTCCGCTGATGAATCAGTCGATAATAGATATTTTTTTTCATTTTCATTTAGATTACAAACACCAAAATCTTTAACATAATTCTTAGCTAAAGCAAAATAATTACCTGAGTATGGCTTACTTGTTTTTTTGATGTAATACCAAAATACTTTAGATTCCAAAATTCGTTTTAATACCTTTAATTCCCTTTCAGAGTTAAAATAAACTGCGTATCCCGCATAGAGTAATAAATCATCTTGGTCTGAATATACGAAATAGGGTTGTTTTGCCATATAAGGAAATAATAATTTTTTACCTAAATCATTTAATGCTTGTGTTCTTCCAAATTCAAACCATTTGTATTTTTTGTTTTTACCTTTGTCCCTATTTAATAATTGTGCTTTGTTTCCCTCTAAATATTTGTAAGCATTAGGGAAATTTGCTTTAAAATAATCTTCTTCAAATGCTATCTTTTTATTTGTTTTAAAATCAAAAAGATTTGGATTTGAATTTTCCTGATAATAAGGAAAAATAATCTGTTCTTTCAATACAGGGATTTCAGATTCGGTTTTTAGCCTATTTGGTTTTATAACATCTCTACAAATTCCTTTTTCTATTTTATGGAGTTTGCCGTTTTGATGGTAGAAATAGTTTTCATCTTCATCAACTGGCTTAAAAATGAAAATATCATTGCTCAATGTTGCTAAACCATTTTTTATTGGAAATTTATCTCCTAATGGAATTCCAATACTTTCAATTTTATTTATATTTTCTAAAACATCAGGCTTATTTAAAATCCAACCCTTTTTAGTGTTTAATAGATTGTAGTTTATACGTGTGTAATCTGTTACTTTTTTATTTATAAAATCTGTAGCTGTTATTTTTTGATATTTGACCTCATTAGATTTTTGCTTTTCAATAAAAACTATACAAGTATAAGTAGATTTATTTGAAAATATTTGAGAACTACCAAAATCAAGTATTTTTAGATTAAATAGATTCTTTTTAAAATAGTCTCTAAGATTTCTTGCATTAACACTTCTCTTAAAAGTATTAACCGTTATATAACCAAGTATACCATTGGGTTTTAAATATTCAAGACCTATTTCAAAAAAAGGAATGTATAAATCTGGGTTTCCTGTTTTTGTAACTTCCCAATTCGATAAAAGTAATTTTGTTTCTTTACTTAAGTTTTTAGCTCGTACATATGGGGGATTACCTAAAACAATATCAAAACCATTGATTTTTTTTATTTTTTTATTCCAGTCAAAATCCAAAGCATTTCCAACCATTAAATTAAAATCAAACTCCTTTTCATCTTCTCCGTTGGAAATAGCCACTAGTGATAGCAAAATCTTTGCTCTGGTAATTGTATAATCAGAAATGTCAAGACCGTAAATATTTTGCTTGAAAATGTCATAATAGCTTTTGTTCGATTTAATCTTTATTTCTTGTGCTACTGTATATAAAAATGCTCCCGTCCCACAAGCAATGTCTGATACTTTAATATTGGGTAAATCAATATCTTTTATCTTGCAGAGAGTTTCTTTAACTATATAGTTTTTAATGTAATTTGGCGTGTAAACTGCCCCATTTACTAAAACATCTTTTGAGGGAATACTAGTTTCAAATAACTGAATGACATCTTCAAAATCAAATTTTCCATTTTTTAGTTTTATTAGTTTAATAAAAGTTTCAATGGTTTTCTTATCATTGCCTTCAATAATAGAAAGGATTAATTTATTATTTTTTATTTTAATGTTATTGAATTGAAGATATGCACCAACAATTAGCTTATTGACAATTGATAAATTATCAGAAAACTCATTTAGAAATTTTGATATGTCTTTACTAATCATAATCTATCGAGTATTTCAATTCGGTTAATATTTCTTCCCCTTTTGTTAAAAAAGGAAATTTGGTCATCATTCAAATCGTATAACTGATAAACTTTGTCATCAAGATTTGTCCAATGCGAACTAAGTAATGTTTTTAATGTATTTTTTTGGCGTGGCGAAGCATTGCTATATTGTTCTTGTGCTTGCTTAATGTTTACTGCTAATACTGAAATATCATTAACTAAGGCAGTATTTGTATTGAAGTTCTCTTTAGGAAAAGGAATTGGCTCTATAAACTGCTTATTAAATTTAAAATATCCATTTTGTTGGCTTAATGCAATTGACCTTGCTAAAACAGAGAATAAAGTTGAATTAATTATTCCTGATATTGCAAACAGATTAGTCTCACTTTTATCTGGAATATCAATAAAGAACATATTGGCATTATCACAGTAATTTAAAGGGTTCAGTGTTACTGTAGCATATGTATCATTTGCAGTCATAGGCAATAAAACTTTAGGATAAACTGCTTTATGATTCTGAACTCTTGTAAAATGATGCCAATTTTCTTCTTCATCACAAGTTTCTACATTTCTAATAATTTCCTCCTTATGTCTAGTCAAATATTGACCTGCTAGTGCAAATCTATCACAGAATTCAGTGAAAGGAATCGGTGTGTTTTCTTCTAATGATGTATCGTATGGAAAAATCACATATGTGGACGTTTCGTCATTACAAAATGGATAAAATTTTTCATTTACTATTAAAGGACGACAAGCATTTATTTCTATGGTAATGTTTTCTTCTATATGAGTGTTTCCTGTAAGTGTACCATCATCATTGATTGAGGTTACTTTAATGTGGTAAGCTCTATCCCAAAGAACTTGAATACCTACTTTTACATTAGCAAAATTGCCAAATTTACCGTGGTTTTCAAGAAGCAAAGTTTTTATGGCGAGTAAATCAGCATCTTCGAAATTCCAAGGATTTTTATTTAAGCCACTAGAAGGTATTGTTGAGAAATTAGTGTTATCATTCTCAAATGGCTGTATACTCCTTAAAGTGGAGGGAATTTCTTCTAATTCAGAATCAATTTTTAAAAATGAAATGTTATCAGGTTTTGCTTTATCTAAAATAAGAATTGCAATATAAGTTACTCTATTTGGAAATATTTTTGAAGTTTCAAACTCTATTACCTGAGAAAGTAAGTTATTAGAACTTATATATTCGCGAATTTTTTTTCCGTAGTCAGTTTTAAAAAATCTTCTTTGTATAATTAACCCCAATTTCCCACTATCATTTAAAATTGAAATAGCTCGTTCAATAAATGCTACAGCTAAATCAATTTTTCCATTTTTTGTAGTTTCAAATTCGTCTTTTATGTATTGATGCATAAAAGGGTATTCTACATTATAATTTTTAACTTCGACATAAGGAGGATTACCTATTATGTAGTCAAAACCACCTTTAATATTGAAGATTTCAGAAAATCCATCTAAACTATTATAGTCAAAAGCATTAGTTTTAAATAGTTGTTCTTGGTCAGAAATGATTTGTGGATATTTTTCAGTTATATCTGTTGAAACAAGTGTGTTTCCACATTTAATATTGTTACCAACATTGTTTAAAATTTGATTACCAAAGATTCCTATTTCTTGATAGTTTTCATAAAATTCAGGACTGTCTACAACTTTAAGAGATAAGGACATTCTAGCAACTTCAACTGCTTCTGGGTCAATATCAACTCCGAAAATACAGTTTGAAATTAAATGCCTTTTTCCTGCAATAGTTAATGTTGTTAAATCTGAATTTTGAAAAAAGAAATGACTAAATTCCTGTGTTGGGTTTTCTTTGTAATAATTGATGAAAATATCTTGTAAATAGTCAAAAATTTCAATTAGAAAAATTCCACTACCACAAGCAAAATCTAAAACTTTAGTTTCAGAAATACTTTCAAGACCTCTTGAAATAAGACTATCCTTAACGATAGTTCTTTTGAGTAAGTCTTGTACTAAATATTGAGGTGTACTAATTGCTCCATTAGTTTTAATATATTCTAGTTTGAGTTTTTCAGAAACTTCTCCATCTTCAATTATTAACTTTTTAGATAAGAAAATCTCATAAATATCACTCAATAATTTAGTTGGAATGACCTCAAATCGATATGGAGAAGGATAATATAGTAAATCTATTAATTCCTTAATAATGTTGTTGTCTATTTCTAATTCTTGAAGATTACTAATTCTATTAAAAAGAGGACCGTCATAATGTTCGAAAAAATTATTATATGATGAATTTTTGAATTCAGACCAAAACCCATTTTCTAGAAATGTTAAAAGTAAACCTTCTCTTTCAATTCTTCGAGCCTCACAGATTCTAATAAAGATTATTCGATTGATAATTACTTGAGTTAAATATGCAAGTAGCTCCGTATTATTGTTTATTAATTCATTGTTCTTTTCTACAATATTCTTCGCTAAAGACAACCTGAAATTAGAAAGTTGTTCCGCAAAAACTAAATCAGGTGACAGTTTTTGGACACTTCTTACATTTACAAAAGTATCTGAATAGAGCTTTTCAAGTGTACCATTTAGAATGTTAGATTTAAGAAGATGTGTTTCTAAAACCTCAAAATTTTCAACATACTCATCAATTTTCAAATAGGTTCTACCCAGATTAGCTGGTTGTTCTTGATTTGGAACATAAGTACAATCGTAAATTGCAAATTCCTCAAAGTTTGTCAAAAATGTGCAAGGAGCCATAATTGACCATCCATAAGATTTTATTTGGAAAGCTGAAGAGTTACTTGTTTCAATATTAATAGAAACAGCTTTAGCATCAAGAAAAGTAAGTTTCTGATTTCCTATTTTAAAAGTATAATCTGGTCGAGTAGATGTTGAATCTATTTCCTTTAATCTTTCTTTTTCTTCTCTTGATAATACTTTCTCTTGTAGTATTTGAGATGTGTCCATTACATTCCACCCAAAAATTGAGAGAAATTCATTTATCCAAGTTCTAATAGTTTCCTCAGAACTTAAATCTAAACGCCCATCTTCTTTGAAGGCTTGGTATCTTTGTATTAACTCAGTTAATTGTTCTTTCCTTTGAGACATTTATAATTTAAGTTTTCCTTGTTTAACATTATTTTCTCTGTAATACTTTACTTTCTCTTCTGCTACAGCAAGAACATCAGTTGAACAATTGGTTTCAAATATTTTTTTCGCAAAATATTCTCCAAAAAATTCAGTTTTTAACTCTTCAAGATTTAATTCAAAAATTTCAGCAAGCAGTTTTAATTTTTTTTCATCAAAATCCCTTTTTCCATTCTCTATTTTGCTTAAATTTGCGGAGTCAATACCTAATTTTGCTCCAAGCTGTGTTAATGTAAATCCTTTTTCTGTTCTTAAACCTCTTATATATTGCCCAAACATTTGTCTCATTTTGCCTTGTTTATTATTACTTGTCATTTAAAGACAAAGATATAAATGATTTAATTAATATCAAATAACTATTATTTTTTTGTAGAAAGAAAAAAATAGCTCTTTTGCAATTTTGGGTTTGAGTATCGGCTATTGCGAATTGCAAATGTGCTATTGGCTCTTTTCGTATGCCACACAACGGTTTGAATATGGTGCGTGCCGCACTTTATTCAATAATTTTCTTTAGTTTTACGACCGTTCAAGTTTACTAATTCTTTTTCTGTGAAAAAGAAACTGCGGCATGCACTATATTTTTTGTTAGCGGTAGTTTATTATTCATTTCTATTAAAAATTTCAAAATATTCTTTAAATATAAATTTTCTATTTCTTTTGAAACCAGTATACTCTTCAATTATTTTTAGGTTCTCAAAGTTGGCTAATAGTCTATTTGCTGTTGAATGCGCTATTTTTAATTCTTCAACTAAGTTATTAGATGTTATTATTGGGTTTTGAAATAGTATTTTTAATACTTTAATCCCTTTTTCTGTCTTACTTCCCAGTTTTGATAATCGTTTATTTTCAATGTCTGCTTTTAATTCTATTATGTCTTTAAAAACTTGGATTGATGATTTAGATGTTTCAACTACTCCTACCAAGAAGAAAGTAATCCATTGTTTTAAATCATTCCTTAGCCTAACTTGCATTAAGTTATCGTAATAATAATTTCTATGCTTTTCAAAAAAATCAGATAGATACAATGATGGCTTTTTTAATATGTCATTGCTTACAAGATATAGTGTTATTAATAATCTACCCAATCTACCATTTCCATCAAGAAAAGGGTGGATAGTTTCAAATTGATAATGAGCTATTGCAATTTTTATTAAGTGGGGAACATAATATTCCTTATCATTTAGAAATATTTCTAAATCCCCCATTAAATCAGGTATTTCCTTATGATGTGGTGGTATATAAATTGCATCTTTTAATGTTGCTCCAAGCCAATTCTGACTTTTTCTAAATTCTCCTGGTAATTTATATTTGCCACGAACACCTTTCAACAATACTTTGTGCGTGTTCTTTAAAAGTCTGTTTGATAGTGGTAGTTTTTCAAGTTCTATGATTGAGTAATTTATTGCATTAATGTAATTCTGTACTTCATTCCAGTCGTTTCTTTTTTCAGGATTAATATCTTCTTCTTTCAAAAGAGCTTCTTCCATATTAGTTTTTGTTCCTTCTATTTTACTTGAAGTTGTCGCTTCTTTTGAAATGTGCATTTTTATAAAAAAATCAACATCTGGAATTAATTGAGAAAAAGCATTAAGTTCTCCAAGTAATCTATTTGCTTCTGATAGTAGTTGATTTATTTTTGGTGATGATATAATCCACTCTTTTGATATTTTTTCCGGCAGAAATGAAGAGTATTCAATTTGCTTTACATATTCGCCAGCTTTAAAACCTTCAATATTCATAATATTTATCTTCTTTCTGCAAATATACAAATTTATATTTTCATTTATGGGTGTTCATGAAAATAAGATGGTTTATGTTTTCGTGCCAAATTACCGCTAACGGTCTCACTATACGCAATTGCGTATAACGGGATTTTATAAACTCACTCCAAAAACATTATTCTGCGAAAAAGATAGCAATTCTAATTATGAAATACAAACGGCATCTTAATCTCAGAAAACATCATCACCCAACATGGAATTGCCGGATTCTTGAAATGCTTCTTTTACTATTGTTAAAACCGGTTAACTATGTGATAATGGGCAATGCTTTTCCCGTTGCATCTAAGACATCATTTTGCATAATCTTTTTACTTTAAAAGAATCATTTTTCTGCTTGCTGAAAAATCACTTGTAA
>VAPK010663731.1_pt1 | contig 22260 bp, 21 predicted proteins | sample 3395031 | NCBI WGS metagenome assembly VAPK01 (sample SAMN08290443, study PRJNA428436) | hydrothermal vent metagenome | isolation source: Deep-sea hydrothermal vent chimney 1 | place: Pacific Ocean: Juan De Fuca Ridge
GAGATTATTATTCTAATATACTGAAAACCAATGTTTTAAACTAATTATTTAATACTTATTTTACTGAAAATTAGATAGATATATTTTTGTCATGTACTAAAACATTTATGTTAATATGATAGTATTAGGCAATTTAACTTGGAGCTTAATGAGAATAGATCTAAATTAAGTACACTTTTCTTAAGAAAATCCAATGGAATGGTATGCTGATACGTTTTTAGATTTCTATGTCTTAGAAAAAATTGACAGATTAGTATTTCCAATTGAGACAAATTTAACATTCTGGGGAACCCAGCATCAAATGTTATTTAGAATTGCACAATCTAATTTTTTATTGGTTCGCAATATCGCTATATGAATGTGAAATGGAAAATAAAGTTAGAACGTGATGATCCTGATTATGAAGATCTGGCTGTTTATTCAAAGTTTAAATTTACAATTTTAGTTATTCCATGTATTAAAAAGTGTAAAAAAAGTATAAATATAAGATTAGTATTTATCCAAGATATTGAAGGAGTATTGTTTGCTAAAAAAAAGAGGCTAAGAAACAGCAATTATTTAATTTATAAATCAGTCATAATCAGCTAATTGATTTTTTGATATATCAATTTCTTCAATTTCATCATTTAAACAATCTAAATGGATGGCAAGTTGTTTACTTATCTTTATAAGATAATCGGTATCATTAGCAGTAACTTCAATTGCCTTAATGATCTCATTTTTTGCATTTCTAAAAGTAAGCAGGTCATTATCTGAATAACCATAGGGATATTGTTCTTTTATGGCTTCAATTATTTCTGTTGTGATATTACGATAACTAATAATTACCCTGTTCATGACATTTAATTAAAATTCAACAATAATGCAAAGTTTAAAGATTATATAATCTTAAACAGATTTTAGGTTTAATTATTATATGGTTTAGGTCTCAATTTTATTTTTTGAGAAAATTATTGAAATGTCTCAATGTTTTCACCTCATCAATTGATGATTTCAAGAAAGATTTATTTAAGTGTAAGTTAGTTCATTGTTTTTCGCCTAAAAAAAGGTAATCTAAAATTGAATGAGAATGAGATTAGAAATTAGGAAGTATATTTTTTTGATATTGATTTTATTATTGAGTATAAATAAGGTTATTAGTCAGGAAAAAGTTGATTTTGAAAAAGATAAAGCATTTCAGTTGCTGGATTCATTGTGGGAAAATCCTACAAGTTTTTTTAATAAAAGTGATAAAAACTGGAGGTTGCTTTGTGAAAACCTTGATAATGTAGATCTAAATAAATTAAACCATATATCTCAGTCTATTTTTTATGGAAAAGATGCCAGAATTTTAAATCAGAATGAAGCATCCGTAGGAACACTTGGATCTTTTAATAAAATGGCACATAAAAAAAAGGCCAGAGAGTTTAGTAAAAAAATGAGAAAGGGGTTTCGTAATTATAAACTGTACCCAAATAACAAAGTAATTTTAATGGAGGGCGACTCCTGGTTTGAATATCCAGTTTTTTTAAAAGATATAACGGATAACCTTATGTATGATGATCAACTCGCTGTATATAGCATGGCTTCCGGAGGGGACTGGGTATCAAATATGATTTCTAACCATCAGTATCAGTTTGAGTATATGAAATTAAAACCAGATGTATTTATTATAAGTGGTGGGGGTAATGATATTTTGGGAGATAACAGGCTGGCAAGTTTTGTAAACTTCATCCCAATTGAAAAGAAATCAGAGTTTTTGGTTAACTACAGAAATTATGTAATCCTTAGGTCTAATGCAAAACCTGTACCCATGTGTAATGCGACTTTTTGTCCTACAGAGTACCATGCTTATATAAATAAGATGCCAGAATTCAATAAAAAAATTGATACACAAATTGTTGACAGAATTGTCAATGGGAGAAGGTTTTTAAATAAAAGTTATTATCGCTGGCTGGTTTCTTTAAAACTGGAGTATAAAATATTGTTTGAATCCCTAAAAAAACTGGATGAAGAACGATTTAAATCTTTGATGATCATTACGCAGGGATATGATTATTCGGTTCCAAGTTTTAAAGAAAAATTTGGGAAAAGTATGTTTTCAAAAAATGGAGTGTGGTTGAAGGAGCCACTAATGATGAAAGGAATTACCGATCCTGAAACCCAAAGAGATATCATAATGACCTTGATATTTGATTTTAATGAAATGATTATTGAATTGGGAAAAGAGTTTGAAAACATTCATCATATTGATACACGGGGTTTTACTGCTTATCTAGAAACCAAAGAGGGAAAGAAACACGGAAAGTACTGGTTTGATGAAATTCATCCTAAATCAAATGTGTATCAAAAAATAGCAGATTCGTATAAAGCTTTAATTTTTCATGAGTTTAAAGAACCTCATAAAGTTGTAAATGTAATTCAGTATCATGCATTGGGTAATCGATACTAAAATATCTAAAAATAAAAAATCCTTTTATGCTTTTTCCATTTTTATAAAGGTAATTTCGGGTCGCATACCCAATCTACCGGGAAAACCAAGCCATCCCAGTCCGCGATTGACATATAAATATTGTTTCTCTTGTTTATGCATGCCAGCCCAGTGTTTGTATTTGTATTTGATCGGACTCCATTTTTTATTTTTAAGATTGATTCCTGCCTGCATTCCATGCGTATGTCCCGAAAGGGTTAAAGAAATATTTGTTTTATGTACCACTTCTTCATTCCAGTGAGTTGGGTCGTGTGATAATAAAATTTTAAATGGTATTTCATCTACATTTTCCATTGCTTTTTGCAGATCTCCATATTGTTTAAATGGTGGGTTTCCCCAGTTTTCTACACCCAAAACAGCTATTTTATCCCGTTGAATTTCAATAATATCTGATTCATTCATCAATAGTTTAAATCCTATTTTTTTGTAAAAATATTTAATAGATTCCAGGTTAGATTTTTTCTTTGCAGGTGATTCCCATTCACTATAATCTCCATAATCATGGTTGCCTAAAACGGCATATTTTCCTTTTTTGGCAATTAATTTGCTCATTACTTCTGTCCAGCCTTTTAATTCCCATGCAAAATTATTCACCAGGTCACCGGTAAAAAAGATATAATCGGGTTCTAATTGATTGATCAGATTTACAGCTCTGTCTAAAATGGGATATCTAAAATTGAAACTTCCTAAATGTAAGTCGGATATATGAACTATACGAAGATTATCAAAACTATTGGGTAAGTCTTTACATTCTATTTTAGAATGGTGAATTTTAAAACGATACAGTGACCTGAATATTCCGTAAAGTATTACAAAAAAAGGTAAAAACCCAGATAAAATTCCAATGATGGGAATTATGATCAGAGATTCAGTATTTGAAAATGCATAATTGGTAAAATACAATATGGAGATAACGATTACAAAGATTATCTTAGGTACAAAGGATGATATCACTAAGCCATATAAAGATGAAATAATCAATTGTTTTCTTTGCGGATGGATTTTATCCAAACGAATCTTCAATATAATAATGGATGTGATCAATCCGATAGAAAAAAACCAAAAAGCAAAAAAAAGAATATTTTTTAGAAGGGGAGCATTGACACCATGCAGGATAGATTGTAACCAATAAAAAGCCAGTATATCAATGAAAAGAATTCCTGCGCAAAGCAGTAAGATGATATAAAATGGATAGGATCTCATGGCGTTGTTTAATTTTTCTTTTTTAACTGTCTCCTTTTATCTTTTAATGCCCAGTAGATTCCCTTTACATCTGAAACCCATTTATCATACATGGTAATTAGTATCACTTCTTCAATGGTTTCAATAAAACCAAGAATAATCATAAAGTAGAACAGATAATAATTTGGTCCAAAAAATAAGGAGGATAAAATAAATAGAGACTGCATCACAGCAGATGACTTGGCCAGGTAAGTATGAAAGGCAGTAGCTTTACCATATTTTTTAAAAGCAATAAGCATTTGAAAAAGGTAAGGAACAAAAGCAATAAAAATTAAGATGTAATTCTCTTTAATGAAGTCAAATTCAAATAAAAACAATCCAATTAATCCGATGAAAAAAGTTATTTGATCTCCCATAGAATCCAGTTGTGATCCTCTGGGGCTGGTAATATTAAGTTTTCGTGCAAGATATCCGTCAATCATGTCTGTACTGTAACTAATCAATAACATCCATGTAAAAAATTCTTGTTGGCCATAATATAGAAGAATCAGTAAAAATGGAGCAGCAGCAATACGATAAAATGAAAACCAGTCTGCAATATTGAAATTTTTAAAAGTAAGCATATAAATCTAATTTAAAAATCATCCATAAATGAATTGTATACTAATTCACTTAAAGTTATAAATTTTATCAATATGTTTTACTAAAATCAGATATTATTTTTGATCCATGTTGTGCAGTCTTTAAAATTATCGAATAAATGCTCATCGGGAATTAGATCAGGAATAATATCAATAGACTGCATTAAATATGCGGGTTGATTTTGTATACCAACCAATAATTGTTTTATATTATTCTTTTCCAGTCCAAGTAAAACATCTTCCATTGCATACAAACCGGACTGATCAATATAAGGAACCTTTTCCATACGAATGATAACATAATCTGCTGATTCCGGAATTTGTTTTGCGAGCGCCTGAAAATGGCTCGTTGATCCAAAAAAGATAGGTCCTTTAATATGCTTTATGAACACTTTCTTTTTGAGTTCTTCAGGGAAATTAGTTTCATCATCCCATGCTTTTTCTTCTTCCAGACTTTTTACATCTGATTTTTCCGCAGTAGCATCTCCCATTTTCTTCATAAATACCAGGGATGCAATGATCAAACCAATACCAACAGCATAAACTAAATTCCAGAATGTTGAAAGCAATAAAACAACGATCATGATTACTACTTCTGCCACAGGGATATTTGGTATTGCTTTTAAACCTTTGTAATCCATTACTCCAAAACCAACTGTAACTAAAATCCCTGCAAGAACAGCAGCCGGTATTTTTGATGCAATTGGTCCGAGAGCCAGCAAAACTACCAATAAAAAGACACCGGTAACCATTCCTGATAAACGGGTTTTCCCTCCTGCATTGATGTTTACTACGGTTCTTATTGTTGCCCCAGCACCTGGTAAACCACCAAAAATTGCAGCAATACTGTTACCAATACCCTGTCCTATTAATTCCTTATTCGGATTGTGATTTGTTTTGGTCATATTATCTGCAACTACCGAAGTGAGTAATGAATCAATAGCTCCTAAAAATGCCAGTGTAATAGCTGTGAAAATATAGGGAGATACCATACCCAGATCAAAATTTGTGAAAATCCCAAAATTTGGAATTGGGAATCCACCCGGTATTTCTTCAATGGGTCTGTAATTTAAATTTGCAAATATGGCTACCCCCGAAACAACTAATAATGCCACTAATGTGGAAGGGATCTTCGTTGTAATTCGTTTAAATCCATAAATAATAATAATGGTAGACAGTGCCAGAATCAACTCTAAGTAATTGATGTTTTGTAAAGCTCTGGGTATACTTTTAATAGCTCCAATCACACCTGAAGTTTCTTTACTCGCCAATGTTTGAGATTCTTTTAAAATGGTGTTCTGGTCAATTTCACCGGCTCTTTTTATTGTTTCTTTAAAATTTTCCAATACTAAAATCCCATTATCTACTTCTTCATCCAGAATATTACGAATAATCATTTCCTCTGCTTTGGGTTTGAACTGGTCTACAAACTGCTGATCGTCTTCAACATAATATCCCATGATAGGAAGCAAATTAGTAATGATGATAATAAGTCCGATTGCAGTCATAAATCCAGAAACAACAGGGTAGGGGATGTATTTGATATACTTACCAAGCCCAATGGTTCCCAGTAAAACCTGAAATAATCCTGCCATCACAAATACCGTAAGAATTGCCGGTAAAGCGCGATTCACATCGCCATCATTCACCTGTACAATACCAGCGATCATTACCATACTTACCGCTGTTAATGGTGCGGTAGGTCCTGAAATCTGGGTAGCTGTCCCACCAAAAAAGGCTGCAAAAAAACCAAGAAAAATAGCACCATACAATCCAGCACTTGGACCTAAACCTGATGAAACACCAAAGGCAAGTGCTAATGGTAGTGCTACAATTCCCGCTGTTATACCTCCAAAAGTATCCCCTTTTATATTTGAGAAAAGATTTTTCATTTTGATGAGTTTAAATTATTTAAGAATTAATTAATCGGGTAATCCAAAAGTTTCTACTACATAATCAAGGTCTTTATCACCACGACCACTTAAATTTACCAGTATAGATTGTTTAGGATTCTTTTTAGCTAATTTGAAGGCATAAGCAACCGCATGGGCACTTTCTAAAGCAGGAATAATTCCTTCGAGTCTGCTCAATTCAAAAAATGCATCAATGGTTTCCTGGTCATTGATACTGTCATAAGTAACTTTTTTCAGATCCTTTAGCATGCTGTGCTCTGGTCCAACTCCAGGATAATCCAAACCACTGGCAATAGAATGTACCGGTGCAGGATTTCCTTCTTCATCCTGTAAAGTGTAACATTTAAATCCGTGAATAACACCGGGTGTTCCCTTAGTCATGGTTGCAGCATGTTCTCCGGTTTTAAATGATTTACCACCGGGTTCAATCCCGTATAGGTGGCATTCTTCTTCTTCAAGAAAAGCAGAAAATATTCCCATTGCATTACTTCCACCACCAACACAAGCTACCACATTATCTGGTAATTCTCCTGTCATTTCATAGAATTGCTCTTTGGCTTCAATTCCTACAACACGTTGAAAATCACGTACCATCATTGGAAAAGGGTGAGGTCCAACCACTGATCCAATACAATATAAGGTTGTTTCCGGATCTTTTAAATATGCATCAAAAGCACTGTCGACAGCTTCTTTTAATGTTTTTAAACCATGCGTTACCGGGATTACAGTCGCTCCAAGAATTTTCATTCGTTGTACATTTGGAAACTCTTTTGCAATATCAACTTCACCCATATGGATCTCACATTGCAAACCGAAATAAGCAGCAGCAGTTGCGAGAGCAACACCATGCTGACCGGCACCGGTTTCTGCAATCAGTTTCTTTTTACCCATATGTTTTGCCAATAATGCCTCACCCATGCAGTGATTAAGTTTGTGAGCACCTGTATGATTCAGGTCTTCACGTTTTAAATAGATCTGACCACCATATTTATCTGAAAGTCGACTGCAGTGAAATACCGGTGTTGGTCTTCCTTGGAAATGTTTTCGAATATTTCTTAATTCTGAAATAAATTTATGGGATTTGCTAATAGAATAATAAGCGTCATTAATTTTTTTCATTTCTTTTTCAAGATGTGGAGGTATAAAAGCTCCGCCATATTCCTTAAAAAATCCATCCTGATCAGGGTACGTTTTGAAATAATTTTTTGACATTTTTCTATATTTTAAAGGTGAATGATTACAATTTGAAAATTAATCTGTGAAAATAATCAATTTAAGTATATTTTCAATCGATTTTTTATAGTTTTGATATTTTAAATATAGTAAATTATCTTTAAATATATTTTATGCTAATTATAGGTATTGCAGGAGGAACCGGAAGCGGGAAAACAACGGTTGTAAATCAAATATTAAATGAACTGCCAACTGCAGAGGTAACTGTGATTTCTCAGGATTCCTATTACAGTAAAAATGATAATTTATCATATAAAGAAAGATGTGGAATTAATTTTGACCACCCAAGGGCAATTGATTTTGATTTGTTAATTGATCATATGAAAGAACTAAAAAAAGGGAATGTAATTGAGCAGCCTATCTATTCTTTTGTAACCCATAACAGAAGTTCAGATACCATCATCACTCATCCGAGGAAAGTTGTAATTGTGGAAGGAATTTTAATTTTTACAAACAAGGTTTTAAGAGATTTGATGGATATTAAAATATTTGTTCATGCTGATTCTGATGAAAGGCTCATAAGAAGATTAAGAAGAGATATCAAAGAAAGAGGAAGAAGTATTGAAGAGGTTCTACAACGGTATCAGGATACTTTAAAGCCTATGCATCAGCAATTTATAGAACCAACCAAGAATTATGCTGATATCATAATCCCAAATGATAAATACAATACAGTTGCAATTGATATTGTTAGAACTGTAATTAATGAGAGGTTGAAAGATGACATTTAAACAAATCAAAGAAAACAAGACTGTTAAGTTTTTTACAAATAAGTATGTAATATTTCTTATAGTTTTTATTGTCTGGATGACTTTTTTCGATGAAAATTCTTTTTTAAATCATCGGGAACTGAATAAAGAAATAGAAAAACTGGAAGATGCCAATAAATATTATCGCAGTCAGATTGAAGCAGATAGTAAAATTATTGAAAACCTGAATAATCCTGATTCCTTAGAAAAATATGCCCGTGAAGAATATAAAATGAAAAAGGCAAATGAGGATATTTATATTATTGAATATGATACGGTAGAAAAGGAATAAGCCTACCTTTTGATCACTTTAAAAGTCCCTTGTTTTCCATTGATATCTTCTATTTTTATCAAATAAATTCCTTTAGGAAATTGATGAAGATCTATACTATTATTTTCAGAGATCTTTCCTCTTAGCTGCTGACCATACATATTAAATATTTCAATTTGTTTGAATTCTATACTATTTGGATTAGAAATAATTATTTTACCATCAGTTGGATTTGGGTATAAATGAATATTTTGTGTGATAAAATGATCATCTACTGCTAACAAATTACTGTATTTACTAAAAATATAAGCTAACAAATCTTTGCGTTGGTTGGCATTATTTACTCCTTCAATTGCAAAAGCAAGATATTCAATACCACCATTATTATTCTGATAACTAATTCCGGCAATACCGGTAGAAGAACTTACACCCTGGTAGGTAAATGATTTTACAGAACCATTTTTTGTTTGAATAAGATCAGGATAATTGTTATTTAAAATATTACCACTTGTATCCAGATTGTAGTTGATATTATTGTTGTCAATTACTTTAAAATTATTTGGGGTAGGATTGTCTTTGATATAATTTGCCTTTAAATAATTTTCATAGAATGCTTTATCTGTAGCATCCCCCTTTTCAACAAGATCCCAGCCAATTTCATTTCCGGAAACGATAAAAACGCCATTATTATCAATAAAATCTTTTACTTTGGTTTGTTCTGATTTGTTAAAAGTATCATCAACAGTACTTTCATCCAGAAGCATCCAAATTACAAATTTATATGCATTCAAATTTGTCAAACCGTTTATAACTGCATCATTGGTTGTTGAAGAAAAGGTTCTTCCTAACTCCGTCATGGGATATTGGTATTGTTTAATTCCCTCAAAGGTTTCTCTTTCAATACCATCTACAATAATAAATTCTGATGTTTCTTCACTTGGAATAGCAGCTAGCGGGCTGGATTTTTCTGAAATACCATCATCATTTATTGCTTCAATTTTAAAATAATACACAGTTCCGTTAGTAAGATTATCTACCGTGATAGCAGTTACAGTACTTTCTGTAAATTTTTGATAATTAATGTTGTCGGTGCTTTTATAAACACCATATTTTTTCACATTGTTGTCCGGACTAATATGGATTGTGATTTTTTGAGAACCACTGCGAATTACACTAAATGATTTTGGTTTTTCGGGTATATTACTACTTGCTATATAACATGCATAATTGGCTACATCTGTACGAATTGTTTGTAATTTATTATGCAAATTAGCCCCCGGGCAGGAAGTAGAAGTACAGTTAGCATCCGGATACTGATCAAAACCATCTCTGTGCCCAGAAATGTGTTGCATGTTGCCATTTAAAGCACTTACATAACTACTTGTAAGTACATCAATATTTTTATCTGTTGCATCCCATGCAATCAGATCTTTTAAAGCCTGCATGCCGGCAGAAGAGGGCTGGGTAGAACCTTCATAATTTCCAATAAAACAAATTCCGGTGGCAATAGCATTCATACATGGTGAATGTGCACCACGGATACGATCACCTCTGCCTTCATAAACCACACCATTCGGGTCAACTAGCCAGTTGTAACCTATATCTGACCATCCGCGGCTGTTGACATGAAAATCCCAGTAACTTCTCACCACAGCAGCAAAATCAGAACTGCTGGTTTGTCCGGCAGAATGATGAACTACAATATGCGTAGGGTTGATGGTAGATGGATTGGAACTTTTCGGACAATCGCCTGACGGACACCAGTCACTTCTTCCCTGAAAGGCAGGTTGCGTACACCCTACAAGAGATTGCTTTTTTGAATAATTATTTGATGTTTTATCTGTTAGGTTTTTAGTGAATTCGGGTAAGAATAATCTAAATACAAACTTTGACTGGTCTGCTTTATCTACTTTAAATTGCATATCCTGAAAAGCTTTTTCAATAAAAACAGCTCCCAGACTTACACGGTCAATATCTTCCCCTTCATGTGGTTTAGGAAATGCAAACCATTCGCTCCAACTATTATTGTTTTTTGTTCTGTAATAGACGGTTCCACTGAATGTTTGGTTTTTAGTATAACCACTTAATAAAATAAAAGGAGAAGTGTTTTTATAATTTACATTTAAAATACTACTTTTTGCTCCAATATAATTATCATTCAAATGGTATTGCTGTGTGAATTCAATACTTCTGTCCTGTGCATTGATAAAAAACAAAGGATAGATAAATATTAAAAAAAGTAAATAATTTTTTATTTTTGATAGAGTAGCTTTATGCATAAGTTTACGTTTTTGTGCATTTTATAATGGTAAATCTACACTAAAAAAATGTTTTCTTAAAATGAACTAGTCAAATACTTATAAAACAGCATAAATAATACCAATAAACACTGTTAAAAAAGCAATTATTAAACCTTTCCAAAAATTATGTGCCTTTTTTAATTCCATAAATTGAAAGGCAACCAGAACAAATTTAATCCCACTAAGGACAAGAATAATGAGCCCGACAAGTTTAAGATCACTATAATAATTAGAAAAAAATGCAGTAGTTATTGTTAAAAATATCAATATAGTCAGGGTGTAAATATCTTTTTTTTGCATGGCTATAGAATTAAGTAAATTACAGGAAATAGCAATAACCAGATAAGATCACACATATGCCAGAATGCTGCTCCTGCCTCCAGATCTTCCGTTTCCAGTTTTTTTAGTGTAAATTTAAAAATAATCAAAATAACCAAACCAACCAATACATGAATGACATGAAAACCAGTTAATAACCAGTAAAAAGTAAAAAAAGTGTTGTGATCAATAAGGTAACCATTTTCAATTTTATGGTAATATTCAAATGATTTAAGGATTAAAAACAAAACTCCTCCCAGCATGGTTAAATTTAAATAGACAGATGCTTTATCAAAGTTTCCTTTTTTAAAGAGATGTACCGTTGTAGCCATAAAAAAACCACTTGTAAGTAAAAATATGGTATTGGTTGCTCCGAAGCTGGCGTTTAAAAGCAAACGAGACTGATGAAACAATTCAGGGTCTTCTTTGCTCATAAAAACCAGTGCAATCAAAGCCATACCAAAAGTTAAGAGTTCTACCGATATCAAAATCCATATTAATATTCCCCCGGGAGGATAATAAAAATTTTTGTGATCAATGATTTCTGTTTTCATAAATCGAAAATTAAGAGTTTAAAGATAAATATACTGCTACTAAAATAGTTTAATTTTTTATAATTAATAAGAGTTTTGATAAACAGGAAAAAAGATTTTAGTTTGTAATGTATCTACTGATAAAAGATTCTTTTTTTACATTAACACTAATCCCAATCCAGTAACCTTTGTTCTCCAGTTAATTTTTGAATATCTGTAATATCTTGTGACATTTCAATAACACCTTTGTAATTTTTATCTTTGTCACGAATAGCAAAATATCGAACATGGATCATTTTTCCTTTAAAATTGAACCAGAATTCAGCAACATCTCTATTACCAGCTTTAAATTCTTCTACAATTTTAATCACCATATGAACACTTTTTGGTGGATGGCAAAATTTGACCTCTCTACCAATAATTCCTTTACTTCTTGGAAAAACTCTGTCGTCACCACGATTATAAAAAACCACTTTGTCATTTTCATCTACGTAAGTAATATCAATGGGCAAGAACCGAAGTAATAAATTCACCTGTTCAGGAGTCATATAACCTTCGTCATAGTGAAAGGTGTTTTCAAGAGAAAAAGTAAGTTTTCTACTTTTTGTATCCATACTTGGATGCACATAGGCAGCTTCTTCAACAGCGGGGTAGGGTGTAGGTTTGTTTGCTAGCATCCAGCCAATTTCTTCATCGCCAATATAGAATTCCTTCCAGTCTTCTTCTGATAATAATTCCATAGCATTTGGAAACAAACGATTGTCTTCAATGTCCATCAACCTTCTTAAGCCATCTATTAAATAGGGAATATTTTCTATTATTTTACTTGTGTTTTTTTCTGAATTATAACCGTTTAATAATCGTATCTGATCTCTTAAATTATCGTGAAAAGACCACATTCCTTGACTTGGACCTTCCCAACCATGCTTTTCTAAATAAGGGAACAACTGATTTTCTTTTCTTGCAAAACGCTTTTCAATGGTTGATAATTGATTGAATATATTGAAATATTTTTGGAAATCTTTTGTAATATCAACTTTTTCCAGTTCAGATAAAAGTGCATGAATTAGATCACTTTCTTCATAATATACCTTTACGGGGTGTCCTTCAGATAATTTATCAATGGTTGGTTTGAATGTATTCATTTTTATATTTTCATTTAATATCGGAGTACAAAGATATTAATAAAATACTTTTTAGTCTTTTATTTTGTTCTTTTTTTAAAAGAAAATAACATGTAGATATCACGCTGATAATGATTAATTTAAATGAAGAGATATATAGATTTAATCCTTGATGTTATCTGCGATAAAGAATACAATTGCAAAGCCAAAAGAAATTATTGCGGTAATCAGAACATATTTCATATAAGGCCACCCTACAAAATCTCCTATAGAAGCGATGATTGCTAATTGTAATCCGATACCCAGAGCTATTTTTACTTTTTTTGTCATGATTTATGTTTTATTCTGTCGTACAGTTTTGCCAATGATTGTAATAATTCCACCGGAGTAGTAAGAATTTCATAATGATTTGCACCGAACATTTGTGGTAAATAGTATTTGGCATTGGCTTCAATGGCCAAAGCATAGGAATTGATATTTCGTTCGTTTAACTCTCTTAAGGCTTGTTTTACATCATTGATTCCGTATTTCCCTTCGTACTTATCGTAATCATTTGGTTTACCATCTGAGATCAATATGATCCATTTGTTATCGCTATTACGTTTATCCAATAACGCACCGGAATGACGTAAAGCCGTACCAATTCGTGTGTAGCCTTCCGGTTGAACCGAACCCACTTTAAACTTAGCTTTATCCCAACTTTCATCAAATCCTTTGATGGTTAAATAGGTGGCATAATTTCTGGTTTTTGAATAGAAACAATCAATAGAAAAATCAACATTGAACTCATTTAAAATTTCTCCAAATAATATGGAAACCTGTTTTTCGACATCGATTACACGGTTATTTGCCGCATAACCGTCACTGGATAAACTAACATCTAAAAGCATGAGAATAGACAGATCTTTTTCCTTTTTTCGTTTGGATAAATAGATATTCTCTGATGGGGTGTGACCGGAATGAATATCGATATACAGATCTGTAATCGCATCAATATCAAACTCTTCTCCTTGTGTTTGTCTTCGCTGTTGCTGATATTTGTTATTAACATTGGTAAGCATTTTGCGTAAACCCATGAGGGTAGAGGCATTGTCTTTTAATGTTTTCTTGTAATAAGAAACATCGGTTTCAATAACAGTCTTAGGATAAAGTTTACAAAAATCTTCTTTGTATTCGCGTTTGGAATAGTCCCATTCGTCATAGGAAATATAATAATCGTCAAAATTAATTTCAGAACTTTCAGCGACAGTGGTATTTTCAATAAAATCTGCCTGATATACAGAATGGGTGGTATCATCTACACGAACCGTATATTTCATATTTAATTCCTCTAAAGCAGCACTATGTTCATCTAGTTCGTCTTCTCCGTCAAAATCACGCCAACCGCCATCCCATTCTTCTGCAGTGTCAATTTTTTCAAAATCATGTGTTAAAACATAGTCTTCCTGTTGTTTCTGATCTATTTGCAGCGAAACAATTTCTTCTACAGGATTTGCCTTTAAAATAGTTTTTATCTCATCAGTAATAGCTTTTTTAGCTTTCTCATTAAAATTTTTAAGCTTGTCAGCGGAATTGTTTTCTGTATTATTCAACATCCATTTTCCGTAAAGGAAAGTGTAATCTACCGGTATTTTTGGAGTAGCTTTGGTATTATAATATTGCAATAATTCTGCATGGATATCTTTAGCAATTGGAAATTCTATAAATAATTCTTCTAAAACTTTTTTAGAGGATTCTAACGCTTTTTCCTGTGATTCTTCTAAAGTGTGTTCTGTTTCATCATGCCAGTTGATCTCTATATTTTTCTGTACAGAAAGGTATAAAACCCGGTATAAATAAAAAGATAAATTCTTATCATAATCAGAAAATTCAGAGTATAGAGTTGGTAGAAAAAAGTTGTCGTTCTTATAACCACCTTCCCGTTTAGCAGGATAAATATCGATTGATTTTCCAGTAATTGCTCTGGCAAAAATACTAAGTCGAGGTTTTATGTCAACTAGTTTAACCGTTTTCGAATGAGATTCGAGCGTGTCTCTTTTACGTCTTTTAAAAAAACCTGTAATTTTACCGTATAAATATTCGTCTATGGCCATAAAATCATTGAAAAATTAAATGATTCAATTCTTTAATAATTCTATATCATTAAATTACACAAATCCACAAGAGCTTCTGTAATTTCCAAATCATCCGTTAAGGGTTCAACTACAGCAACTTTTACTGCAAGCCGTTTGGGCAAACCACCGTGTATTAGTTTTGCAGCATCTACAAGCAAACGAGTAGAAACTGTTTCGGTTAAACCGAGTTCTGTCAGATTTCTAATCTTGTTTGCAATATTGACCAATTTTTTAGCAACACCTGCATCAACACCTGTTTCATTTATCAGAATTTCGGTTTCTAATTTATCCTCAGGATAAGAAAAACTTATGGCAACAAATCGCTGACGCGTAGATGGCTTTAACTCTTTAAATCCTCTTTGATATCCCGGATTAAAGGAAGCAACCAGCATAAAATCCTGATGTGCTTTCACTACTTCTCCAAGTTTATCGATAAATAGTTCTCTTCTGTGATCTGTTAAGGAATGGATGGCAACTATTACGTCGGGTCGGGCTTCGGCAATTTCATCCAGATAGATAATAGCACCTTCTTTTACAGCTCGTGTAAGTGGTCCGTCCAGCCAGATGGTTTCTGCTCCTTTGATAATATACCGTCCGATAAGATCGGTAGAAGAAGTTTCCTCATGACAAGAAATAGTGATCAGTTTTTTATCTAACTGATGAGCCATAAATTCAATAAACCTTGATTTACCGGTTCCTGTAGGCCCTTTTAATAAAAAAGGAATTTTATTTTGATACGATTGTTTAAAAACTTCGACCTCTTTACCTGTTTCTTTATAATAGGGTGCTTTACTATTCATACTTTATATTAAAAAATCCGGTGTAAATTTACCATAATTTTTTACAGTAAATATACACCGGAAACAATAACTAACTAAATCTATTTTTTAAAGCTGTGCCTGAAAAAATCAGGCTTAAATGTTATCATGATCCATGCCCAGTTATTTGTTTCACCTGCATCACCACCTTTTAACAACTCCATTGTGCTACTGGCTAACATATGAGAATATCCAAGGTTGAACATTACACTTTTATACACTTTATATCCGATGGTCAAATCAATTTCGGTGCCTAAATAAGCATCTACTTCTTTTCTGTTTATTTGATCATATACTTTTCCCCGGGCAGAAAAGAAATGAGGTATCAGAACAGCAGAGAATTTATCTTTTTTGTAGATCATTGGAATGTTTATATCCGTCAGACCAACACTATTCATATGACTGCCAACATAAAAATAATCCATCCATCCATTGAATTTGTGATTGGTCCCGTAAAAAGGTTTGAAAGCTTTGTCTTTAGAACCGTTATCAATCTGGTTATTACCGGATAAAAGTTCAATTCCTGCACCAATAGTGAACGGATCTGCTATTTTGAACTTGGCATTAACGGTAAAATAATAGGCTGATAGATCTGTTTTGTCATTTTTTAAACCGTTTGGTGTACTTCCTGTTTGAAAATAGGATGCAGCATCTGCACTAATTCTATTTTTTTTATATGTCAGTCTTGCTCCAATGGTTTGACTATAAGTTACTTTTTGAGTCTCATCTAATATGGAGTAAGGCATCCCATTGTTTAAAAGTAGTGCACTTATTCCCAAACTATTGTTGAATTTATTGTTATACCATGCATATTGCAGACTTTTGTATTGATTAATTGCATAATCTTCTTTAAACAAGGTTTCTTTATTTGCATTTAGTGCAAAACCAACATGTAGTTTGCCTCTTTCTCCTGTTTTAAGTTTCAGTAAAAATGCATCATGACTTCTTGCTTGTTGTGCCCATCCAACAGCTCCGAAAATTCTTTGATCATCATAGGAAATCTCCTGCCGTCCCAGTTTCATAGAAAATTTATCGTTAAAAAAGTATTCAGCCCATGCCTGATGAAAAGCAATGCCGTTTTTTGCACTTGAGGCCAATGTGCTCACATCTCCCCAAACACTCACATTTTGTATTGCAAAGAAAATATTGAACTTATCACTTTTGTAATCCATATTTAACCGGGTTCTTTGAGATATGAAGTTTGCTGCTTCGTTATCGGGTCCGGCCAGAGTTTTATATCCGTGCCTGTACTCATACCTTGGTCTTAATTCACCAGATATTCCAACTTCCTGTGCGATTAATGGTATAGCAAACATTGCTAAGATCATTGTTAATAAAAATTGATTTTTCATTTTAAAGATTTTATTATGATTGTTTTTTAAGTTTAATAATAGATGGATCAGATTTTTAAAATGGCTTTTGCGAAATAGGAAGTTCCGTATAAAAATGCATTAGAATTTCTTTGTTCGCCTGTTGCAACAATTACATTATTGATATTTGTTTCATTTAAAATATTTTTTACTCCTATAGTCAGATCTAATTTGTTTTTGAAAAAAGATTTGTACAAGTTGAAATCCAGTAAATTATAGGGGTTTAGTTCTGTTTTGATAAGATCACCACTTTTTTTATCGACATAATATCCAATTTCTTTTCCGTTGTGTTTAAAATGTAAATTGAATGTTGTTGCAATGTTTTGGATGGTATATTTTGCAGTTGTAGTCAATTTGTTTGTAACAATAAAATCATCAGTATCAAAATCTTCAATAAAGGAATTATACTTTGAAAGTAATGAGAATCCAAGATTCAATTGCAAATTGTCTAATGGGTTATAACTCAGCTTAATATTTCCGCCTTTTGTTTTGTTAATATCTACATTGATATATTGTCTGGTGAAATCCTGAGTTGGCCCCAGTGAGATTAAATTCTCTATATCATTGTAGAAAAGTGAGGGTTCAATGATCAATTTCCTTTTGAATAATTTTATTTCATGATAGGAGGAAATGGAATAATTATCAGATTTTTCCGCCTCAAGATCCTCGTTTCCAAGAACTAAAAAAGGTCCGGCTTTAAAATTTAAGTACAATTGATTGATAGAAGGAGATCTAAAACCACTGGCATATGAAATAAGTATTTTATGATTGTTATTTATCTGATATTTATAATGAATGGCAGGAGATATGATGGAACCGTATGCATTGTTATAGGTAAATCTGGCTCCGGGCTGTAAGGAAAAGTTTTCCAAAAAGATATAGTTGATACTTGCAAATAAACCATAGGAATTCAATTTTTGCTTTTTGTTTTTAATACGTGCACCTTTAATTTCTTCCAGGTTTGCATCAAACCCAAAACTGTAGTTTAATTGTTTATTGTTATTCACATGGCTGAATTGGCTCTTAACAAAAAAAGTATTGTTGTATGTAGTATCTGTTTGTTTTTCTACAAGATCTTTTGTATCATCATTTAGATCAGTTAAATAGGTGTTTTTATTTCTTTTGTAGTTACTAAAAGAAGCAATTGCAGAAATATGATCATAAGTAGAAAGCTGATCTTTAAATTGTAAACTGTTTTCTATCCTTCTGGTATTTGAAATAAAATCAAGGGCAGTATTATCTGGATTAACATCACCTAAATTGCTCAGTTCCTCAGTGAAATATTTAAAATCATATTTGATATCTGATTTGTTAAAACTGTGTTTAAAAGAGATATTTCCAAAATACTGTTCCCTGCTGCCCCAATCTGTTTTTCGTGTATCATCTAAATTGAATCCATCAAAATAATTTCTGCCAATATTTAAGACAACTGTATTTTTTTCTTTGTTCATATGTACCAATCCCGAAATATTGAAAGAATAGATGGATTCAAAATAGCTTTGAACAGAACCGCTAAGATCTTCAGGTAAATTGGTTTTTGTTATTAAATTGATAACACCCCCCATGGCATCTGTGCCATAATACACGGAAGTTGGTCCTTCAATAATCTCAACTCTTTCTATGTTATCCAAAACAATATGGTTAAGATCAATAGTACCTCTCAATCTGCCTGCAATAGGAACTCCATCTACCAGTATTTTAATGTTTTCCTGCGAGATTCCCTGAATTTCAATACCTGTTCCCGAAAAAGAGCCCTGTTGAAATACTTCAAGATTCAGCTCATAATAAAGCAGGTCCCGGAGATTTGTTGCCCCTAAAGATTTTATTTCCTCAAGATCAATAGACCTTATTTTGTAAACAGAGTTTTTTGCCTCCTGCGGAATATATTGTGCTGTAACCACAATTTCATTCAGATTCTCAGATTTCAAGCTGTCTTTTTTAATATTTTGAGCGAAGCCTTGCTTAAAAACAGACAATAAAACAACCATAGATATAGCTAAATATCTCATTTTTTGAGTAATATTATTGTGTGAACATATATTGATTTAAACAAAACCGGGAATTTGCCTATCCTGTCTTTAATTATAAATAATCCCCGGTTTTGAACAATAGTCCCCTTATTTTAGTAAATATCGTGTGTTGTATTATATACGTTGAATTTCCCGGTAGGATTTTCAACCCAATCACCTTGAATAATTTTTTTAACTTTTAGAGTTTTATCATTATAGATAACGATTGCACTTTTCTTTCCCATAAAATAGGAAACCCAAACTTCATTTCCTGCTTTATTGTACTCCATGTGAACAGCCCGGCCATCAACGCCTTCAGGAGCTGATAATGTCTTAATTAATTCTAAACTGCTGGTATCAAATACATCTACGGATGAATTCAATTTTGCATCGGGATTTAAGGTTCTGTCAACCCAAAGATGTTTCGATTTAGGATGTGATTTTACAAATAAAGCTCCACCACCGGATCCGGATGCTTTTATTTCTTTTACAACGGTCCATTGTTTATCACCTGGATTGGTTTTTATGAAAGACAACTTATTTTCACCTAAATGAGAAGTTACCCATAGATTACCCAGTTTATTTTTGATATTAGTTCCTCTGCCGGGATGAGGTTTGATCCCTGTTTCAATAATCGATACCAGTTTTTTATTGGGAACATCGATTACAACGATCTTATTACTTGCATTTGCTGCAACCAGGAAGTAATGACCGGTTGAATCAAATCCGCCATCATGTAAGAACCTGGCAGTTGGAATTTGGGTCATTCCTGGGTTTCTTGGATCTGTATAATCAACGATCCAAACCATTCCGGTTTCTTTAACATTACAGATCCAAACCGGGTCGGTATGAGAGGCTACAATGGATGCTACCCTTGCTTCTTCAATAAATTCTTTATCACCGTCACATGCATTTCCAGCAGTTGGTGTAACACTTAAAGGTTCAAGTGTTTGAGCATCCAGAATAGCAATATGGCTGGGGCTATATCCTCCAAAAACAAGATACTTATCTTCATATCCCTTGAACTTTGAAACTTCAACGGAACGAGCATCAAATCCACCTTTTACTTCAGCAACAATAGTTGGCTTTTTACTATAGGTGTCTATCATAGTGATCTTACCATCTCTTCCTACAGAATAGATATATCTTCCTGATGCGGAGGTTCTTAAAATATGAACTGCAAATCCTGTTTTCAGAACAGCTAATTTTTCCTTTGTGTCACCATCAATGATCGCTACCTTACCTGCATCACGCATGATAACACCAAAGAAGTTACTAATATTTCGATTGTGTTGTGGTTTTGTCGGTCTGTTAGCAACAGGAATGATTAATTTCCAGCTTTTTTTAATTTCTGATATTCCAAATGGTGGAACTATTGGTGGATCCACCTGTAAAAAACGCGACATTAACTCAATCTCTTCTTCCTTTAATATTCCTTTCCATTCCGGCATACCTCCTGGTGTTCCGTTTTCAATAAAAGCTCTTAATCCGGCAGCTTTTAATACCGTAGTTCCTAAATAATTATTTCCTTCCGGAGCAATTGGTAGCAGGTGAGGTCCTGTTGCGCCTTTTCGTGAAGATCCATGGCAACCGGCACATCTGTCAAAATAAATTGCTGCCCCTTTTTTCATTTCCGCATCTGTTATCGAAACGTCATTAGAAGCAATATCCATTTTATCCACATTCTTTACATCAGATTTTTTATCGGTTTTACAGCTAATAGCTAATACAACCAGTAACACGAACAATAGTATTCCAAATTTTTTCATTTTAAGTTTGTTTAGATTTTTTATTATGATGACATTAATTGAATTTTCAAGTTTGTTTTTTATTCTGTTTTATTTTTCCCAATTCAATGGCAATACCCGTTCTTGCCAGTATTGAAAAAATAAACGCTCCCATGGCCCAAATACCTATCGTAACTCCAATTTCAACAGTTGTAGGTAAATATTCCGCAATTTTACCCCATGGACCGGGAATAAAACCAGGAACAATTAGTCCAAATCCTTTTTCGATCCAAATTCCTATAAAGAGAAGGGTACAGGCAAAATAAAGTACATTCAAATTGTTTCTTAATTTGTGAAAAGTCAGAATAACTGTTGCTGTTACATTCATGGTAATTGCTGTCCATATCCAGGGAACCAAAGCAGACTTTCCACGGAGGCCAAAAAACAAATAGTAAGCACTTTCACTATGGTGGGTTGGAGCGTAAAATTCTTTGAATAGCTCTGAAATCAACATGATCAAATTAATCTGAGCAGCAACGGTTGTAACCAGTGCAATTTTTTTGATGGTTTTATCTTCAATTTTAAAGTCTGTAAATTTTCTGATCACTGCCAGGGCAATAATAATTAACGAAGGACCTGCAGCAAAAGCTGAAGCCAAAAAACGAGGACCCAAAAGAGCATTGTTCCAAAACGGACGAGCCTGTAATCCCTGATACAGGAATGCGGTGACCAAATGAATGGATACAGCCCAGAATACAGAGATAAAAACCCCCGGTATATAGATTTTTGGATTGGGAGTTTTGCCCTGATATCGCATAAACAAAATATAGAACGGTATAGATATATTGATAAATAAATATCCGTTAAGGGCAAGTACATCCCATGTTAGCATCGAATTTGGGAAGTTGAATACACCAATAACAGGAATCATATGCCAGAGTCTTGTAGGGCCACCCATATCAGCAATTACAAATGCCAGACACATGAATAAGGCCGCAACAGCCATACCTTCTCCAATCAATACTGCCTGTTTAAAATCAATGTCCTTTAAAACATAAGAAGGTAAAACCAACATTACTGCCGCTGCTGCTATACCTACCAAAAATGTGAAGTTAGAAATATATAATCCCCAACTAACTCTATCTGTCATTCCTGTAACACTTAAGCCATGTTTTAGCTGTAAAGAATAGCAATACATGCCAACTAGCATTAAAAATGTGAGAATTGCCATCCATATATGATATGATTTTCTTCCATGGGTCAAATAAACCAAACTGTCTTTTATAATATTTTTTAGTACACTCATTTTATTTTTTCAAAAAAATTAATCCATAAAATACCAGAACTTCGGTTCTGTACCTAAATCTTCTTTTAATCTGAATACTTTTTTATTTTCTAATACCCAGCGAATTTCACTGGCAGGATCCAGTAAATTTCCAAATATTCTCGCTCCGGTTGGACACGCTTCAACACAAGCAGGATTTTTAC
>VAPK010092142.1_pt1 | contig 22254 bp, 15 predicted proteins | sample 3395031 | NCBI WGS metagenome assembly VAPK01 (sample SAMN08290443, study PRJNA428436) | hydrothermal vent metagenome | isolation source: Deep-sea hydrothermal vent chimney 1 | place: Pacific Ocean: Juan De Fuca Ridge
AAAATATTAGTTTCGTCTTTCCTCTTCTCTTATTATAGACTATAGGTTTAAAGATTATTAATCAATTAATAATAAGCCTATCGTTTATTTTTCAATAAGGATGATTGGATATTCTCCTATTCGCCCCCAGAATTTTGGATACTTTTCCTCACTAATTTTAAGCCATTTTAAAATCTCTCTTCCAAACAACCATTCGTGAATATATATTTTAAGAAAATATTTATTTACACTCCGCCAACAATAGATATCAATCTTGTTACTAAAATCAAACGTTTTTCTAAACCAATTAATTGAATGAGGATAGAAATATAATCTGGGTTTCCCATTAAATATCCTAACAAACGCTTTGCCCGCTAGATGTCTGGCAACCCTATAAATTTGAATTGGTAATATACTGATATTTAGCAATAAACTATGATAGAATTGGCTGTATACAATAACTATTTTTCCTCCAGATTTTGTTACTTTATACATTTCTTCGATTGCAATTTTTTGTTCATTTTTAGGGATATGATACAGCGTATGTTGACACAATACCGAATCACATACACTTTCTTTTAATGGTAAGCTAGTGATATCAGCACAAATATAAATACCTTTTCTATTCCTGTAATTATACTTTGCCTGCATTAACGCTTTCACTGAAATATCAATACAGATACGGGTGTCAAAATTTTCTGATAGCTCTATATACTCTTGAAAACCAATCGATCCAGAAGCGACATCTAACAAATATTTACCATGAGTGTTTAAATATCTTTTTGCCCTTGTAAATGAATTTCTAATGTAATCACTAGAAACATCCCTAAAATCAACCCATTTAGTAGCATCATCATATATTTTCAATTCATCTTTAATATCATAATTTATCTCATTATAGTATTTAAAGACTCTTTCTTTATCAAATGCCATTTCCCCTCTTTTATCATCCCCATCTCCTACATATAAAGCATATACTGATAACAAAAGCAAAATATCTGAGAAAACCGGATAAAAGTAGGCCCCACTTTCATTAAGAAATCCCCCTGAAATATTTTCAACTTTAAAAAGATCTGAACTATTTTTTTTTATTACATCAAGAGCTTGATCCTTTGAAAGGTATATTAGATTTTCTTGGGTAATAGGGCATTGCAGGATTGAATAATCAAAATTGAGCATGTAATAATTCTTTATGGCAAATATAATGTTATTCTTTCTCCACTGATCAAGGTTTTACCATATAAACAGTTGTGAGGCATCATTACATAGATTCTAATTATTTATCGTTTATTCTTTTCTTAAAAGTATAAAACATAACCTAATTGCATATGCGATTGAATAATAGTTAAGAACCTTTCCTGCTGTGTTTTTGCAACAAGCCCAAAGGTCGGTATATGTTTCTTTTTGTTAATTTTGCCGTTTGAAAAAGAATTTAACCTTCGTATGAAGCGCATTTTAGTCATCTTATGTTTAATTTTAAGTACCCCGCTCATGGCACAAAACTCAAAGCCGGAAACATTGATTGTTATTCACACTAAGTTCGGCGATATGACGGCCGTTTTATATAACGACACTCCGTTGTATCGCGACAATTTTATCAAATTAATTAAAGAAGGCTGGTTTAACGGCTCACCGTTTCATCGTGTCATTAAGAATTTCATGATCCAGGGCGGAGGCAATAAAGATGGCCGAACAGATCCGGGTTATACCATTCCTGCGGAAATTCGAGCCGGCCATTTTCATAAAAAAGGGGCCCTGGCTGCTGCCAGGATGGGCGATAATGTAAACCCTGAAAAGCGTTCCAGCGGATCACAATTTTACATTGTTCAGGGCGAACGTGTTACACCTGCATACCTTGATGCCGTAAGTAAACACACCGGACATGTTTTCACCCCGGAACAAAAGCAGGTGTATGAAACCATCGGCGGAGCACCGCATCTCGATGGCGAATACACAGTATTTGGAGAACTTGTCGAAGGTTTTGATGTGCTCGATAAAATTGCAGCTGTGAAAACCGACAGCCATGATGACCCCGTTGAACCGGTTACCATGACCATAAGTATTTTGGAATAATAAAGAGAAAAAGCATTGTGATGAAGAATAAGATTGCTGAAAGTTTAAAAGAAGTTGAGTCGTTCAACGCCACGCAGATTGAAGAATTAGAGCAATTTCGCATAAAATATCTCGGTAAGAAAGGAATTATTCCTTCGCTTTTCGCTGATTTTAAATCGGTTCCACCTGAAGATCGCAAAGAGGTTGGGCAAGAGATAAATCACCTCAAAATAGCCGTTCAGGAAAAAATTGTAGCGCTGAAAGAAAACCTTGACAAAGGTGGGGAAGCCCGGACTTCAGGTCTGGACCTGAGCCTTCCCGGACAAAGTCCTTTGGGTGGCCGACATCCGTTGTCGCTGGTACGAAATGAAATCATTGATATTTTTTCAAGAATTGGTTTCTCCGTTTCAGAAGGTCCTGAAATTGAAGACGATTTTCACAATTTCACAGCCTTGAACTTTCCGGAAGAGCACCCGGCGCGCGACATGCAGGATACATTTTTCATTGAAAAAGATCCGGATGTCGCTTTGAGAACACATACATCTTCGGTTCAGGTACGTGTGATGGAACAATCGCAACCACCTATCCGGACCATTTCGCCAGGGCGTGTTTTCCGTAATGAAGCCATTTCTGCCCGGGCTCATTGTATTTTTCACCAGGTGGAAGGATTATACGTAGATAAAGATGTTTCCTTCAAAGATCTGAAGCAAACCTTATTCTACTTTGCCAAAGAGCTTTTTGGTGAACATACCAAAATCCGTTTCCGCCCTTCTTACTTTCCGTTTACGGAACCATCGGCAGAAATGGATGTTTCGTGTAACATTTGTGGCGGCGAAGGCTGCAACATTTGCAAATACACCGGTTGGGTGGAAATTCTCGGTTGCGGGATGGTAGATCCCAATGTATTGGAAGCTTGTCATATCGACAGCAAGAAATACACCGGTTTTGCATTCGGAATGGGAATTGAACGTATTACAATGCTTAAATATCAGGTGAACGACCTGCGATTGTTTTTTGAAAACGATTTGCGTTTTCTGAAACAATTTCAGTCGGCACGATAAGTTTCCGGAGGACTTCTAAAAATAATATCAACAGAAAATCCAAAAGAAACCAGTTTTAAATATTGAAACACTGACTATTTTTACACTTGCCCTCTGGCAATGAAAAAAAAGAAAAAAAGAAGCTTCTCAGACTGGCTGCTCATTATGAGCAGAAAGGTTTCTTCCAAACGGTTGATGATCATCCTGAGTATTGTAGTCGGTTTCCTTGCCGGGTTCGTTGCCGTTTTGATGAAAACTGCCGTATTTTTGATTCGCAGGCTTTTAACGGGAGGTTTTGAGATCAACTATTCCAATTATCTATATGTTCTCTATCCTGGAGCAGGTATTCTACTGGTTTTAATCTTTGTGAAATACATCTTAAGAAGGCCTGTGCGTGACGGTATCCCAAATGTATTGCATTCCATTTCCCGGAATCACGGGATCATTCATACTCATAATATTTATTCATCCATTATCACCAGTGCATTGACGGTAGGGTTTGGAGGATCGGTTGGGCTGGAAGGCCCAACTGTTGTAACCGGAGCAGCCATTGGATCGGTTCTGGCAAAAAAACTGGGGCTAAATTACAAACAAGTGGTTGCGGTACTGGGATTTGCTTCCGCTGCTGCCATGTCAGCCATTTTTAAAGCTCCGATCGCAGCCATTGTATTCGCCCTGGAAGTCATTTTGTTTGACATGACCATGACGGCAATGGTACCGCTTTTACTCGCATCTATTGTAGCCGCTTTGGTTTCCTATACTTTTTTGGGACAAGACCTGCTCTATCCCTTTCAGGTTCAGTACAGTTTCAACTTGTGGGAAACCATTTATTTTTTCGGGTTTGGTATTTTTGCTGCGCTGGTCTCCGCATATTACATCAAGGGATATGTTTTAATTGGGAAACTGTTTGATAAAATTCCGGGATGGTTCGTTAAGTTTCTGGTTGGAGCAATCGCATTGGGAATTCTCATTTTTCTCCTTCCTTCGCTTTACGGAGAAGGTTATGGAGCCATCAAATCAGGTTTAAAAGGAAACCTGGATTTCATTTTCGACAATAGTATTTTCTATGCTTTAAAAGATAACCAGGGAATTGCTCTTACCCTGCTGTTTTTCCTGATATTGTTGAAAGTTGTAGCAACATCGCTGACTTTCCGTGCCGGCGGCATTGGAGGCGTGTTTGCCCCAACTTTGTTTATTGGAACTATGACCGGGTTATTTTTCGCGCTTACCATGAACTTTTTGGGGCTTGCCCACTTACCGGTGAGCGATTTTGCCCTTGTCGGGATGGCGGGACTGCTTGCAGGAGTGGTTCATGCCCCGCTGACAGCCATTTTTCTCATCGCGGAAATAACTGGAGGTTATTCTCTGCTTTTCCCTATTATGATCGTATCCACAGTTTCATATGGGCTCACAAAATTCATGTGCCCGTTGTCTATCTATACCATCCAGCTGTCCGGGCGTGGCGATATGCTAACACACCACAAAGACAAGGCCCTGCTTTCCATGATGAGCATCGGGAATCTCATTGAACGGAATTTTAAAACCATCTCTTCGGATGCTACGTTGGGCGATCTCGTGAAGGTGATCGCTGATTCTTCAAGAAACCTGTTTCCTGTGGTGGATGATGAGAATAATTTCTTCGGGATCATCATTATGGACCAGTTACGGCACATTATGTTTCAGCCCGAATTGTACGAAACAACCACGGTTCGTAGTTTGATGTTTCATCCATCTTCCATTGTGGAGCTCAGTGACGACATGGAAACCGTGGCTGCAAAATTCCAGCATTCCGGCAAATACAACCTGGTTGTTCTCAACAAAGGCAAGTATGTGGGCTTTGTTTCCCGTGCCAATGTATTCTCCCACTACCGGCAGATTTTAAAAGAATTTTCCGAAGATTGATTCTCTTTTTTATCCTGTTTCATTTTTTTAAATTGCCGGAAACGTTTGCATGAGACCGTTTCACAAAAAGTTCCGGCTATCATTTAGAACTGAAAAAGATTATTTGATTTTGAGTATGATACATTAGATTTTCGCTACTTTTGCACCGATTTTTAAAAGCACAAACGGAGGTGTCTATCTACGGAAATTTAAGAAAGAAATATTCCATGAAAGTTCTTAAACCTGAGCAGCATGCGAAGGTTTTGTTTATAAGTGTCGTTGTTGGAATCTGGGGCGGTTTGTCAGCCGTCATACTAAAAAATATCGCTTTTTATACTCACAGCTGGGTTACGCAGGACTTTAACTTCGGTAAAGGAACTTATCTTTATCTTATTCTTCCACTAATTGGTTTATCCTTAACAACCCTTTTTACGAAGTATGTTGCAAAGGACAACCATCTTAACCATGGAGTAAGCATCGTACTTCACGCCATTTCCAAACGTTTTGGCAGGATTCATAACCACAATCTTTTTTCTTCTATGGTTGCTAGTTTGTTAACCATAACCTTTGGCGGATCTATGGGTTTTGAAGCACCCATTATACTTACAGGAAGTGCTATAGGCTCCTATCTGGGACGGAAGTTTCACGTAAACAGGAAGACGCTGATTGTTCTGGTTGGTGCTGGTGCAAGCGGAGCCCTGTCCGGTATTTTTAAGGCTCCGATTGCCGCAGTGGTGTTTTCCCTCGAAATTTTAATGATCGACCTGACCATGGCCAGTTTGATCCCATTGCTTATTGCGGCCATTTCTGGCGCATCCATGGCTTACATCTTTATGGGAAACGGTGTTTTGTTTTCCATTCACATTGACCAGGCTTTTCGTATGACAAACCTTCCCTATTTCATTCTTTTGGGAATTTTTACAGGTTTGGGTTCACTTTATTTTACCAGGACAACCTTTTATATCGAAGATAAAATGGCAAAGATCAAGCGCAAATCAGAACAAGTTTTGATTGGTGCCGTTGCGCTGGGTATTATGATCTTTACACTTCCATCACTTTATGGTGAAGGATATGAGTTTCTCCGTCAGATTGTGAATGGAGAGACGGTAGACCTGGTAAACCGGAGCCTTTACCCGGCGTCAAGTGAAGTGTGGAATTTATTGTTATTCATGGGATTGATCATGCTCTTTAAAGTTGTTGCCATGGCAACAACCAGTTCCAGTGGTGGTGTAGGAGGTATTTTTGCTCCTTCATTGTTCATGGGCGGTGTGAGCGGGGCCTTTTTTGCCAAGTTGATCAACCTGTTGCCCTTTGTCAGTGTTTCGGAAAAGAATTTCGCCCTGGTAGGAATGGCCGGTGTTATGGCAGGCGTTATGCATGCTCCCCTTACGGGGATATTCCTGGTCGCCGAGTTTACTGGTGGTTACACTTTATTTACCCCTTTGATCTTCACCGCTATTTTCTCTTATCTAACAGTCAGTATTTTTGAAAAACACTCTATTTACACCAAACGGCTTGCAGCCAAAGGGGAATTGACGACCCACCACAAAGACAAAGCTGTTTTGCAGATGATGACCGTCAATAAACTGATTGAAACTAACTTTAAAACCATTCATAAGGATGGAATGCTAGGCGATCTTGTAAAAGTACTTTCGGATTCAGAACGAAACGTGGTAGCCGTGGTTGATGAAGAAAACACTTTCCAGGGTATCATTTTTATGAATGATATTAGAAACATCATCTTTAAGCCGGAACTTTACGATAAGATCCATGTGGATGAATTGATGTACATGCCGGAACCGCTTGTGGAACCCAGCGAATCGATGGAAGAAATTGCCCTGAAATTCCAGGAATCAGGAAACTATAACCTTCCGGTTATTAAAAATGGAAAATATCTGGGATTTGTTTCCCGTGCCCGTGTTTTCTCGCAATACAGAAAACTGCTCAGGGAATTTTCCGACGAATAGAGTTTCAAAATTAGTTTGTCTGTCATAAAGCAACCCTCTTTACAATAATTTCAATCAGCCATCCTGTCTTTCAAAATTGAAAAAGAAAAGAGGCCGTCAACAAAATGTCGACAGCCTCTTTCACCTCTATCAATTTTTAATCGTCTATTGTTGAGCCATGGGTTGTGGCTTCATTTCCTGAGGCAGAGGAGTGGTTTTATGCAACGACAACTCATTGATCAAACGGTGGTCGCCTGCATATTTATCAATAACTAACAAGATGTAACGGATATCAACAACGATGGTACGTTGCAGCTTAGGCAGATATTTGATATCACCGCTCATGGCTTCCCAGTTGCCGTCAAATGCAAGGCCGATCAGTTCGCCATTAGCATTGATCACCGGGCTACCAGAGTTTCCTCCTGTAATATCATTGGTCGTGATAAAGTCGGTATCCATTTTACCATTTTGGCCATAAGGGCCGTAATCTTTTGTCTTGAAAATTTCTTTGAGTTTATTCGGAACGATAAATTCCGGATTGCCCTGATATTCATGTCCTTTCTGCATCACGCCATAAAGATGTGACTGGAATTTGTAATGTACAGCATCTCTTGGATTATAACCTTCCACTTTTCCAAAAGAATAACGAAGCGTTGAATTGGCGTCAGGATAGAAAACCTTGTTGGGTTCCATAGCCATAATACCAGCCATAAGGTGTCTTTTAGCAGCTTCCAATTCACCCGCACCCTTACGATAACTTTGTGAAGCGCTCATCAGTTTGTTCATATATTCCTTCCTTAAAATAAAGGCAGGATCTTTTTCGAGTTTTTTCAAATTAGGATGGGAGAGAAACGCTTTGGCTTTTTCTTTGGTTGAGAAATTGGATTTCTCAAATACATAAGTAGCAAAGGCGGAGAAATTATTTTTGAATTTCTTCACCATTTTATCCAAATACGCCGGGTGCAAGTTTTCCGGAACCTTCTCAAAATACATTTTTGTCAAGGCAGCAAAGACAGCCTGATCAGTAGCTTCATCGTAGTCTTTATATTTCTGATCTAATTTCCCGGTCATTTCTTTAGCTACCTGATCAATTTCTTTCAGTTTTCGTGCTTTGTTCTGTTTATTTTTTTCTCCTTTATATTGCTTGAGAAGCGCATTGAGATGTGAATAGCCTCCGGCAAAGCCAATCACTGCCGCTCCTGAAGGGCCAGTGATACTTACATAGATCAGAGGTTCGATGCTGGCACTTTGTCCTGCATAAACATCAGAAATCTTTTTCAATACATCTCCATATTTAGCTTTTCTTTCGGGGCTTTCATCAGCCCACTTTTGGAATTTAGCATCAAAAGCCTTTTTCTCAGCAACGACATGCTGATTTTTTACGCCTCTGGTCTGACCTATAAAATATTTCCAGCTATTTGCGATCATAGCATAATTGGAAGCGTATTTAATACGTACACCTGAATTGGCATCCATGTGTTTTTTCCAAACTTCCAGTTTTTTACCAAAAGCATTGATCAACGGAGGATAATAATGAGCCATTCTGAATTCCAGCTCGGGAGCTGTCATATAACGATTGGTTCTTCCAGGGAAACCCCAAACCATGGCAAAATCACCTTCTTTGACGCCATTTAGCGAAATGGGTAGAAAATGTTTTGGTTTCAGCGGAACATTATTCTTCGAATAGGTCGCAGGAGAACCATCTGGAGCAGTATATATCCTGAAAATAGAAAAGTCTCCAGTCTGACGTGGCCACATCCAGTTGTCAGTGTCGCCACCAAATTTTCCAATGGATGAAGGGGGAGCACCGACAAGTCTTACATCTCTATATACAAGGTAAACCAGCATATAATATTTGTTACCATTAAAAAATGGTTTGATCACAACATTATATTTGCCCTTATCGGAATTTTCCTTCTTTAGCCTGGAAATAATTTTCGTAACCTTTTGCGTACGCTGTACTTCAGAAAGCGTATCGCTTAAAAACGGCATAATACTATCAGTAACATCGGCCATATGATCCAAAACAGAGGCAGTCAGGCCGGGGTTGGGGAGCTCTTCTTTCATACTCATTGCCCAAAATCCATCTTTCAGGTAATCGTGTTGAACGGAGCTGTGTTTTTGGAGAAACTCAAATCCGCAATGATGGTTTGTGAACAAGAGCCCCTTATCGGAAACAATTTCCGAAGTACAGAAAAAACCCTGTGGTTCAGCACTGTTGGAAAGCCCGGCCACTGCATCTTTGAGACTGGAATGATTCACGCTGTAAATTTCCTCTGGGGTAAGCTTCAGGCCCATTCTTTGCATCTCTGCAAAATTCTGCTGCAAAAGCATGGGAATCCACATGCCTTCATGAGCCTTTAAAGAAAAGCTGCCGAAGATCAATACGGCAACAAGGTAATAGGTTAATTTTTTCATTTTATATGATTTTGTTGGACAACATGAAAATAAATTGCTGTTTGATAAGCTGTACTACAAAGTAACAAAATCCTTTCCTATTTTGGAACTTGTATTTTATCGGTTTTAGTAAGCCCGGAAAGAATCTGAATATTAATTCCATCGGAGAGACCCGTTTTAATAAACCGCTTTTTAAAAGTCTGGGGTGCCGTTTCCACTTCTACATAGGTACTTGTATCATTTTGGAAATGCAGCAGGCTTTCGGAAATTGCCAAAACATGGTCGGCACGCCCTAAGACAATATCTGCATTGGCACTGTAGCCCGAACGGATAAAATATCCTTTCTGTAGCTTGACATTGGCTTCTATTTCAAACTGGATGGCACCATTATCTTCTACTCCTTTCGGAGAAATTTTGGTTAGGTTTGCATCGAATTTGTCATTATCAATAGCACCAATGGTCAGGATAAGCGGCATTCCCACTTTAATTTTTCCCACTTCTGTTTCATCAATGTTTCCTTTAAAGATCATGTCGCCCATATCGGCAACAGTGGCCAACGTTGTTCCTGCGTTAAAGTTATTGGTTTCAATGACTTGGCTTCCTGCTTTTATTGGGACTGTCAGCACCATTCCGGTAATGGTGGAACGTACCAACGTATTTGTAGGAGATCCTTCCTTTTTAATCTGCCCTTCTTTAATCAGTTCAACATCGTCTTTGGCAGCTTGAAGTTCCTGTTTAGCAATGTCATACTTTGTCTGAAAAGAATCAAAATCGGCTTTGGCAACAACACCTTTTTGGAAAAGAGTTAATTCACGGTCATAGTTCCGTTTGGCATCGGTGAGGTTTATCTTTGCCTGATCTACCCTTGAATTTGCATTGTTCAATGTAATCATATTAGGAACCAAACGTATCTTTGCTATCAGATCGCCTTCTTTTACCTTCTGACCTTCCGTAACATAAACATTAGTAACAATTCCGGACACTACTGGCTTGATCTCCACTTCTTTACGCGGCACAACGGAACCTGTTGCTACTGTTTTATTGATGATGTTGGTATAAACCGGAGTTTCCGTTTTGTAAACCACCGGTTTCTGCTTTGATTTATTCCACAAGAAATAGAGCGTATATCCAAATACTCCCAAAACCAGAAAGATTACCAGTATTCTAATAAACTTTTTCATCTTACAATTGATTTTACTTTGTTGTTAATAATTGTTTTGTCATTTCTCAATTTGGCCGATTATCAATTCTCCGGCACCTTGCTCGGGTCTTTTGACCCTTATTTTATTTATTGAAATTTATGAATTCTACTCATCTCTCAAAGCATCTACAGGCTTAATACTCACAGCTCTTTTGGCCGGAAAAAACCCTGCAAAAACACCTGACACAATCAGAATAAGCAGTGCCGTAATGCCCACGTTGAAGCTGATTTCAGGGTGCAGGAAAAATTGTGATTTTGCCCCACTGCTTACCATCACTTTATCTATAAGTGACAGCAACGCAACCCCAATTACCAAACCTGTATAACCCGCTACTGCTGTTAAAGTAACTGATTCCAAAATGATCTGGGAAATAATATTGAGAGGGGTGGCTCCCAGTGCCCTTTTCACACCAATTTCGCGTGTCCGCTCCTTGACGATGATGAGCATGATGTTGGAAACACCAATGATCCCGGCCAATAATGTTCCTACACCCACAATCCAAACTAATCCGTTAATTCCAATGAACAGGCCTCTCATTTTATTGAACTCTTTTTCAACATTGAAATGGCCGATGGCCTGGTTATCTTTGGGATTGATATGATGCGCTTTTTTCATCACTTTCAAAACCTTTGCTTCTGTTACGGATGCAGGTACGTTATCCTGTGAAGTAATGGCAAACCAAAAGACCTTGTCGCCGAAGTTAAAGGTTCTCTGCATGCTCGTAAATGGGAGAAAGATGCTGTTATCTTCGCTTTCGGCCTGGTTACCTTGTTTCTTTGACTTGAAAGTTCCTACGACCTCAAAATAAACTCCCTGGATCCTAATATATTTTCCCATGGGATTTTCACCATTTTTAAACAAATTGCTGATTACAGTCTTTCCGATAACTGCTACTTTTCTGTAATTTCTCAAATCATTCCTGTTTACAAACCGTCCGGCAGTTATATCAACCGGGTCAATTTTCATGTAGTCAGGATAATCACCGTAAATGTTAAAAGCCCCGGTTTCCTTACCATAAACAACATTGTTTGCGCCATGAAAACCACCGCCCTGGAGACGGGGAGCGAGCAGTTTTACTTCAGGAACATTTTTCCGGATGATTTCTATATCACGATTGTTAAAATTATAACTCCGGCCACGTTTAAATCCTTCGTAAGGCATGGAAGTTTTTTGAGTCCACATAAAAAAGCTATTGGTTGCAAAATCGCCAAATCCTTGATAAACGGCATTTTGCAAACCCTTTCCTGAACCCAGCATGAGTACCAACATGAAAATACCCCAAAAGACCCCGAATGCGGTAAAGAAAGTACGCACAGGGTTTTTCTTCAGAGCAGTCCAGATTTCCTGCCAGTTATCCAAGTCGAATATTTTCATGACAAAATATCCTTTCTTCCTTTTGAAAGACTCAATATAACTTTACAGTTTATGCTCTTATGTTGTTTCATTTTAGTCAATGTGTATTTATTCCATGAATTATTCATCACGCAACGCTTCAACAGGCCTGATAGATGCAGCTTTTCGAGCAGGAATAAATCCTGCAAGGGCACCAGCTGATATAAGCAGCAACATGGCAATCAAAGCAATTTGAATATTGGCTTCCGGATTGCGGAAAAAATCGGAAGGTGGTACATATTTGTTTACCAACTCAAGAACCCCTACTCCCAACATCAGTCCAATATATCCCGCAAAACTCGTAATCGTAATGGATTCCAGTAAAATCAGGCTCACAATAGATCCTGGGGTTGCACCCAGCGCTTTCCTTATTCCCACTTCTTTGGCCCGCTCTTTCACCACAATCATCATGATATTACTTACACCCACAATGCCGGCAATAATGGTCCCGATACCAATGATCCAGATAAAAATACGAATGCCAAGAAAAAGGTTCATAACCTTTTCGTACTGTTCCATTGTGTTGTTGATGTGAATGGCCCTGTCATCGGTAGGATCAAAGTGGTGCATGGCGGAAAATTGTTGGCGCAGATCTTTTTCAATTTTCTTGGTTTGGTTCAAACTGGCATCTCCCACGGTCATCATGATCCAGCTTAACTTGTTTCCTCCGTTAAAAACACGCTGTGCAGTAGTAACCGGAATATAAACGGTTCTTCTTTCATTCTGGCCCTGCTGATCCTGTTTAAAAACCCCTACGACTTCAAACTGGATATTTCCCACCTGAAGGTATTTCCCTAACGGATCTTCATTTTTACTAAATAAATCCTTTTCAGCAATATCGCTGATTACCATAACCTTGCTGTATTTCTTAATATCAAAAGGATTTAAAAATCGCCCTTTGATAATATCAATATTCTCAATGTATTTGTTTCCGGCATTTACCGCTCTAATATCATAAGTACCATATTTGGTTTTGTAATTCATCACTTTGCTTCCGATATAATATCTGCCGGAAATATGATCAATGTTAGAATCAAGTGTTTTGGTCTTTTCATAATCCTGATCGGTAAATTGAATTCTTCGCCCCGAGTTGATTCCTTTGTAAGCTTTGGAAGTTTGTCCTGAAAAAACCCACAAACTGTTGGTAGCATCATTTCTAAACTGGTTCTTAACGCCATTCTGTAAGCCTTGCCCCGATCCCAGCAAAATAATAAGCATAAAAATTCCCCACGCAACACTAAAGCCTGTCAGAAAAGTCCGTAGCTTATTCTTGGTGATGGTAGCATAAATCTCCTCCCAGTTGTCTCTTCCAAAAATCATATAGCTTCTTTTTCAAAGATGGCTTCAAAAACTTTCCGCTTCATTTCAAAACCGTTGGCATCGTTTTCGATCAGTCCGTCTTTTAAATGAATAATGCGGTCGGTCTTTGCAGCAATATCCTGCTCGTGGGTAACAATAATGATGGTGATTCCCTGCTGGTTTACTTCTCTAAGCAATTCTATCACTTCCATTGAAGTTTGCGAATCCAACGCTCCTGTGGGTTCGTCGGCAAGGATCACTTTAGGTTGGGTGATCAGGGCACGTGCAATGGCAAGACGCTGTTTTTGTCCACCCGAAAGCTCACTGGGCAAGTGATCAGCCCAGGGTTTTAATCCCATTTTATCGAGATATTCCAAAGCCAGCAGATTTCGTTTTTTCCGGTTTATTTTCTGGTAATATAAGGGAAGTGCCACATTCTCCATGGCGTTTTTAAAAGGAATCAAATTAAAAGATTGGAAAACAAATCCAAGCATCTGATTGCGGTAATAGGCCGCTTTTTTCTCACTCAAATCGGCCATAAGCTTGCCATCAAGATAATAGCTGCCTTCATCATAATTATCCAGAAGACCCAGGATGTTAAGCAATGTTGATTTTCCGGAACCTGAAGAGCCCATAATCGAAACCAGTTCACCACGTTTGATGTTCAGCTCAATGCCTTTTAATACATGAAGCTTGTTTTTCCCGGTCTGATATGATTTATGAATGTTGTCCAGTCGAATCATGTTCAAATTTTTAATGTTCCAGTTTTTTTATCATTAATTATGCCAGCATTCATAACTTATTTGAAATTATTGAGATACGATTTTATTTAAATTGTCAGGGCAGAAATTAGTATAGGTAGGTGTACGGCTGGCCTACAACAGGTGTACGATTCCGGTCAATCTATGAATTGAATGTCCAGGCATCAGACGCCGTAGCCGATTTATTCGTTATTTTGCCGGACAAATTGAGCAATATTGAAAAACAAGCAAGCCGTTCGCCATTTCTATACAGAGCGCGTCAGGGAGCTCTCTGATGCATTGGCAATGATTCAGAAAAAAATAAAACAAATATCTTTTTTGCGGATCATTGTTTTTACGCTGACTGTTGTGGGGATTTATATCACAGCCGGACGCTCTCTCAATGAATTAGTTATTATTGCTGTAATAGGCTTTTCCGTGTTTTTCGTCTTGATCTACAGGCATGCTCTGCTATATCCGAAAAAACGAAATACCGATGTATTACTGGCCATTAATAAAAATGAGCTCTTACTTCTGGACCGGAATACTTCAAATCAAACCGACGGACGTGAATATCTCAACGAGGAACATCCGTTTGCTGTGGATTTGGATATTTTTGGAAGCCGGTCCCTGTTTCAGTTGCTCGACCGCAATGCCACCATCGGCGGCCGTAAACGCCTTGCTTCCGTACTTTTAAATCCTTTGTCCAGGGTTTCTGAACTTATCGAAAGACAACAGGCCATTACAGAGCTGAAGAATATACCCATCTGGCGACAAGAATTTCATGCTTTAGGAAGCGATGAAGTAATGGATAAAAAAGCCCATGAAAAGCTTCTGAAATGGAGTAACACTTCTTCCGTTTCGTTTAATAAACCAGTCTATAAAATTCTTCTTTGGTTGAATCCCATCGTTGGATTTTCTGTTATTACACTGATTACCCTGAATATCCTAAATCCTTTGGTATTTCTTATTTTTCTGTTGATGCCCCTTTCGATTTTCGGAAACCGTATCTCACAAATCAATATAGAACATGACCTGCTGGGGAAACAAACCGGTTTGCTAAAAAAATATGCTGCCTTGTTTAAAAAAACCGATGAGTTGGATTTCAAAGCAAAAATCCTGAAAGAGGCAAAAACAACACTGAGCGGATCAAAAATATCAGCGTATGCTGCTTTTACTGATCTTTCAAAAATTATGAAAGTCTTTGATTACCGCTTAAATATGTTGATGGGGATTTTGTTAAACATCTTTTTCCTGTGGGACATCATGCAGATCATCCGGTTGGAAAAATGGAAAAAACAAAACGGACCCAACATGCCTTTGTGGTTTGAAGCCCTTTCGGGAATTGATGAGCTGGCTTCCTTCGCTGGATTTGCGTTTAACCATCCCAAGGCTGTGATGCCGGCAGTATCCAAACAGGATTTTGTTCTGAAAGGAGAAAACCTGAAGCATCCCTTTATTTCTGAAGAAATGTGCGTCGGAAATCCGGTAACGATCCCCGGATGGCACCAGTTTCAGGTGATCACCGGGGCAAATATGGCCGGGAAAAGTACGTATCTGAGAACCGTCGGAATTAATTTGGTGCTGGCAGAATGCGGTTCCCCGGTGCTGGCAGATTCTTTTGAGTTCTCGCCGGTCCAGGTTTTTACGGGCATCAAAACCACCGACTCGTTACAGGATGGCGCTTCCTACTTTTTTGCTGAATTAAAAAGGCTGAAAGAAATTATGGATCGCCTGAGAAAAGACGAACCGCTTTTTATCATTCTTGATGAAATCCTGCGCGGCACCAACTCCGAAGATAAACAAAAAGGATCAAAAGCCTTGCTGCGACAACTGGTTCAACTTCGTGCTTCCGGTCTTATCGCAACTCACGACCTGGCGTTGGGAGAGCTGGCCACAGAATTTCCCAATGAGATTTTGAACAAGCGCTTTGAAGTCGAAATCCACAACGACGAAATGGCATTCGATTACATGCTGAAAGAAGGGATCTCCCAAAATTTGAATGCCACTTTTCTTTTGAGGAAAATGAAGATTACGGGGGAAGAAGTTTAAAAGGCTAAGGGCTAAAGTTTAAAGGAAAAAGGGTGTTAAATGATTGAAAAAGTGACAAGGGGACAAAGTGGAAATGAAAAATGTTTACCTGCCGGAGGCAGGAAGAAAGCCTGCGCGACCCCCTACTGAAGGGAAATCCTCACGCTTTTGTTTATGAGAATGATGTCCCATGCATGGTTCAAGTCTTCGAGAAGGGTTTCTGGCGGCAGACTTGGACCAACTATTAACGACACAAGTCTGCTTTTCCACAAGCTATTGCTAAGAATGCGCCATACAGGAGAATTTATAGAAGGTTCCTTGTTTTACACATTACGATTAGTTTCTATAAAAACGTTCGTCATGGCTTCTTCTCTCTCCTGAGGCGAGATCATAGCCATCTCATACCAGCGCTCGAATCAACCTCGGCTGACAGGTGTTTCGTGTGCTCCACGCTGGCCGGGATTTGAAATCCTGTTTCCAATACATTCGGGTTTGTAACCCGAATGAGTGGGGGTTGGGGGCGCGATGGCAAAGAAATGAACAGGAAAAACAGATCACTGGAATGAGATTGCTTCTCCCGATAAATCAGGATCGCAATGACGTCTAATTCTATATTCGCTCAATAAAATACAACCTGTGCACCGCGGTGCTGCCGTTTGAATTCCTCCACCTGTTTCTGGCTGATGTTGGTGTGATCGCAGCGTAAAAGTTTGATTGCAGGCAGGTTCATGATGTATTTCAACTTTCTGACAGGTGTGTTATTGATATAAAGATGTTGCAACGATCTGATCCCTTCCAGATATTTCAGGTTTTTCACACGAGTCCCCGAAAGATTCAATGTTTCCAGATGTCTCAGATGTTGCAACGGCAGCAAATTTTCCACTCCGGTATTTTCCAGGTTTATTTCCCTGAGATCCGGCAATAAAGCAAGTGTGCTGATATCGGAAAGCGGGCAGTTGGAAAACCGGACGGATTGGAGCGTTTTTATCATAGCCAGTCCGCGAATATCGGTCAGGTTGCTGTTGTTTATGGTGAGTTCGGAAAGACTTAAAAACTCTTTCAGGATTTGCAGACCGGAATGCAAACCCGGATAGTCAATACTGAGTTTTTCAATGTTTATCAAGCGCTGCAACTGCTCGTTGGTTGGCACCGAATCCATGTCAGCCAGTTTGTAAAAGGCATCTTTCCATCCCGTACTCAAATGATTCCACCAGTAGTGCAACCATGGCGATTGATAAATCACCAAAGTTTGCGGACTTTTCATCTGGAAGGAAAGAACATTTTCTTTCTCCACTTTTGAATAGTCAGCATTAATACGTGCCAGATTGCTGTTGTTTTCCAGTGGCCTCAGATTGCTGACGGCAGTGAATTCCAAATTGATCTGCTTCAGGCTCCTCAATTTTCCCAAAGAATGTAAATTGCTTACAGGCGTATGACTGATATTCAACTCGCGCAATCCACCCATGGCACTGAGCGGCCCTAGATTGCTGACGGAAGTTCCCGAAAGGTTCAGGCGTGTCAACTGGGTCATCATAGCCAGAGGGGCCAAATCATGAATGTTTTTGTTTCCTTCAAGATTCAAGGTGTCCATCTGAAGCAAAAGATGCAATTCTTCCTTGGTAATATAGTCTTTTTGCGGAAGGAACTTGATGAAAACATTTTTCCAGATTTCAGGTAACTGATCCCACCAGTTTTCAAGTTTTTGCGAGTTGTAGATTACCTGGCATCCGGGATTTTTCATGGCAAACATCTCAGCTTCTTTTTGCCCGATTCCTGAATTGTCGCAGTAGATATATTTCAGGTTCTTCAACCCTGCTAATGGCATCAGATCTTTAACTCCTGTATTGTTAATATGCAGCACCGACAAGGCATTCAAATGTTGCAACTGACTCATGTCGGTTACATTAGTGCTATCCAAATCAAGGTTTTGCAATCCTGTTAAAGAAGCCAAAGCGTTGAAGCTTTTCAAATGATCCTGAGCCAGGTTCAGGCTCACAAGATTGGCAAGCGGAGCCAATGAATCAATCTGTTGGATTTTTGTTCCGGCCAGTTCCAGTGTTTTCAGATGGCTCAGACCTGACATGTTTTTCAGCGAATCAATGGGTGCGTAAGAAAGGTTAACTGATTCCAGGTTTCTAAGATTTCCGAGAACTTCCATATTGGAGATAATAGTGAAAGAAGCATCCAGTTCACGCAAACCGGAAGCATACCGCAACGGCTCCAGGCTTTCCACCGGGCAGCCGCTAAAATCAAGATATTCAATCTTGTTCAAACTTCTCAGTGGTATCAGGTTATCGATGAGCGTATGGGAAACATTAACAGAGACCAATCCCGGAAGTTCACTCAAGGGATTCAGGTTGTCAATATTCAAATCGCCAGAAACATCTATGCTTCGATCTCTTTTGACGTAATGCAAAACCTGATACAACAACTCTGTTTTTATCAGAATTGTATCAGGAACCATCTGGTAAACAGTGTTATTCAGCAAAAGCGTGCTGTCGGTTCCTGTGGTGTCCCGAAGCATTTTAAGGGAATCTGAACTGCTTAGCGTATCTCCATTTATTACCTGAACCTGTTTCACCGTGATCAGGCTGGTATCGGAAAATGAAATAACCTTCGAAAGCGGAAGCGTATCATAAACCAGAATAGATCGTCCAAAATAGTTTTTCCATCCCTGGGAAAGATTATTCCACCAGTACTGCAATTCCGAATTTTCGTTGGGTTTATGTGTGTAAATACTGGCGATTTTCAGCTCATTTTTTTCGGTATTCAGATTGATCTCTATGTACCGTGGCTCATCATTCTCCACCGTGTCGTTGTTGACCGTAATTCCTTGCAGCGTTCGGATCAAACTCACTTTGAAGTAAATTTTTCCCTGCGGATTTACCAAAGGATCAATGCTGGTGATGTGTGTCGAGAAATGAACTTGCCTGAAAAAGAAAACCACATCTTTCATATAGGCCTGAACATCTTTATTTAAAGGAACGTGGCGGTTTGCGACCAGGTCATCCTCTATCTGAACCTTATCATCCCTAAAGATCTTTAAATAACTGCTGTTGATGATGATTTCCTTTTCGGAAGGCGGATTGTCGGGGTTGCCTAAAAAGTTCAACGTTGTAGTCAGATATTCTATCATCTGACCGCACTGATCTTTATCTGATTTCAGTTCTGCCGGGCTCAGCTTAACGGTTTTTTGAGCTGCAAAAAGCCCCTGAGCTGCAAAAAGAAAAACAAAAATAAATGCCGTTATTTTGTTGAACATGATTTGTAAAATCTTAGTACCTGGGTTTTGTCTTTTTCGCTAATATATTTCAAATTTGAGATCAGCCAGCCTGAATTGTCACTGTTCCGGTTAAAATATTTGAGCTCAAAATACCAGTTCTTGATCTGAAAAAAATGGAATTTCACAGAATTGATATTCTCAAATTTGAGCACTCCGGTCTTCATTAAATAAAAGAACAGCGTTAAGTAATCAGGCCGGTAATCGGTAGCTGCATAGTATTCAATGTGTTTCGGATCATCAAAAGCTTTGTTGAGATTCATGAAGTCAATTTCGTGGCTTTGCGGATGCAGGAAATATTTCATATGACCTGCCTTGTTTTCCGTGGGAAAAAGCTGGTGCAAATCTGCATCAAAAACATTGCTGATGATCCATTTGGAACCCAGTCCCTCTTTTTCCAGTGTCAAAAACAGGATCAGATTCACATTATTCCCATGATTATTTTTAAAAGTAGCCGAAACTTCGGCGTACCAGTTTTTATCCAGAAAATTCAAATAAACAGGATGCTTTTTGTTGGTAACATCTTCTATGAAATATTTCTTCAGCGTTCCGGATGTCCTGGGATTTGACATATCAAAAAGATAGGGAAGTAACTTCTTGCGCAATGCCGTGTTGTGATATCTTTTGTCGGTATCGGAAAGCGGGAGACCGTCGGGGCCTTCTTCCATATTAAAACGGTGCACAAACTGGTTCACCTGTTTATTCATGGCATTCAATACAGTTTCACCCCCAAGTTGTCCGGAGGGAGCAATGGTCTGCGCGTTCAGTTGAAACAGTGGTAAAAGAAAAATAAGTATTAAAAAAGAATGTCTTCTGCTATGCATCTATGCTTCTTAAAAATAATAATATGGGAAATTGTCCAGATTATTTTATCAAAATAATATTCAAAAAATGATTCAAATTACCCGCCGCACCACCAACCCCTATATGGAGCGTGCTTTCGCACACCTTTATCAACCTGAAAATTTATGGCCGTGGGTGGCGCTCCCCCTTTAAGGGCCAGGGGATAACGAAGACATTTTTTGAATTCTTTAAATCGCCATTTTCTAACTTTAAACAATTTCAGAGACAAAAATAGCCAATCCGTTCAACGAAGATCGCAAAAGACAAAAGTTTTCTGCAAAGGTTTAAATGATTTTAACCTTTCCGGGAATGATGTTCCGGATTTTATGCTTCGCTTTTAAGGCGATTTTTCATGGCTTCGGTCTCTTTCTCAAAACCGGGTTTGCCAAGCAATGCAAACATATTTCGTTTGTATGCTTCTACCCCCGGCTGATCGAAAGGATTGATATCCAGCAAATAACCACCCACAGCACAAGCCATTTCATAAAAATAGATGAGCTGTCCCAACGTATTTTCATTGATGGCAGGCACGGTAACGCGTAAGTTCGGAACACCGCCGTCAACGTGGGCCAGCGTGGTTCCCAGTTCGGCCATGTGGTTTACTTCGTGAATGGCTTTCCCGGCAAGATAATTCAGCTTGTCAAGATTTTTTGCATCTTCGGGAACCAACAACTTGTGTGAAGGATTTTCCACGGAAAGAACAGTTTCAAACAGATTTCTTAACCCTTCCTGAACATATTGTCCCATGGAATGAAGATCGGTGGTGTTGCTTACTCCTGCCGGGAAAATGCCTTTGCTTTCCTTTCCCTGGCTTTCGCCATAAAGCTGTTTCCACCATTCGGTAAAATAAAACAAAGCCGGTTCGTAATTGACCATGATCTCGGTAGTAAATCCTTTCAGGTACAACGCATGACGCACGGCAGCATAAGTAGCCACCGGATTTTCTTTGATGTTGGATGATTTTTCGGAATATTCGGCCATTTCAGCAGCACCTTTCAGCAGTTTCCGAATATCCAAACCGGCCACAGCGATGGGAAGCAATCCCACCGGTGTTAAAACAGAATAACGTCCGCCCACATTGTCGGGAACCACAAAAGTTTCATATCCTTCTTCGTCGGCAAGCTGTTTTAAAGCACCTTCTTCCTTATCGGTGATGGCAATAATGCGTTGTTTACTTTCTTCTTTTCCGTATTTGGCTTCCAGATGATCCCGCAACAGGCGGAAAGCCAAAGCAGGTTCCGTAGTGGTTCCCGATTTCGAGATCACCGTCAGCGTATAATCTTTCTCATTTAAAACTTCCATCAGCTCTGCAAGATAATCTTCACTGATGTTATTACCTGCATAACAAATGATGGGATTGTCTTTTTTCTTTCTGAGCAGATTAAAATGAGGCGACAAAGCATCAATCACAGCTCTGGAACCCAAGTAAGAACCACCGATTCCTACGACAACACTCACTTCCGACTTTTCCCGGAAACGGACAGCGGCAGCTTCAATTTTAGTGATCAGGCTTTCATCAATGGAAGTTGGAAGATCGGTCCATCCTAAATAATCGTTACCCCTTCCGGTTCTTTCCCTAACGTTAATAAATTGATGATCGAGGGCTTCCTGGAATTGTTCAATTTGTGCTTTAGAAACGAATTTCAAAGCATTCTTAAAATCGAAATTTAATGAGATCATAATTTTTATCTTGGGCGGCTAAATTACAAAAATAGCCTGCTAATTTCCTAGACTTTCCCGTTCTAAAAATGAGGCAGCATCAAAATTATCAGCACTATAATTTTTTGAAGGTTCAGGTCAAACGATTGTGAGACGATGGTCAAACTATGGTCAGTCGATTGTGAGACAGTTGAAAACGATGGTTACACTATGCTTCTGACTAAGATCTCCGGTCTTCCGGCTTCCGGCCTTTTGGAAGTTTTCCAAAGTTTGCGAAACTAAAGAGAAAATCCCGTTAAATGTTAAAAGTGATGCTATCAAAAAGATGGATCCCAAACTTTGGAAAACTTTTCAATCCTTCCGATCTCTTTTTATTACCTGTCTTTCAATAAATTCCAGCTTTCGGGACCTTATTCTGAGATTTCCTTTGCTGTTGCATAAATTGTTTCAGAAAACGGCTTCTCAGGGAGTCCATTTCACGAAGTTGTTGCCGGGCATTAAAAAGCTGGTTCT
>VAPK010206065.1_pt1 | contig 22245 bp, 16 predicted proteins | sample 3395031 | NCBI WGS metagenome assembly VAPK01 (sample SAMN08290443, study PRJNA428436) | hydrothermal vent metagenome | isolation source: Deep-sea hydrothermal vent chimney 1 | place: Pacific Ocean: Juan De Fuca Ridge
AATCCGCCTGAGGCGGACAAGGGATTAATTCCCCGCCCCTTGGGGCGATTAATAATCTCCTTTTGATACCCCGCTGCTCTGCGGCGGGGGTAGTTCATTGTGCAGAATTTTTTGATTTCTTCATTGTTGCCCGGCTCCTGATGTTTAAAATTATTGGCGGGAAATCCGACGATGACAAACCCATCGTCTTTGTACTTTTTATAAAGCTCTTCCAGCTGTTTGTATTGGGGCGTGAAACCACATTTTGAAGCCACATTTATAATCATGACTTTCTTGCCTTTTAGCTGGCTTAAAGGGAATTTGTGGCCGTTGATATCCTTTACCGTAAAGTCATATATACTGTTTTGTGAAAACATACTGAGCGTTATTAGAGTGAGTCCAAGAGTTAGAAAAAACTTTTTCATGATAATAAGTTTTAAGTTAGGACAAATGTGGTTATTTATAATTAAACTAAATAAGAAACTTGAAAATATCTTATTCAGATAATATATGGAGAATCAGCTATTTAATATTAAAGAATGATTTATTGATATTTGGTTGCCAGACAAAAAATCTGTCATTTCGAACTTTTAGGAAGCCAGTGTGCGGGCGTGAGAAATTCCTCCAATCTGGTTCAAGTCTTGGTAAAGAATTTTGGGTGGCAGACTTGGACTATTAGTAACCGGCACAAGTCGCTATCACACAGGCTATAGCAAAGGCTTGCGCCAGAGATAGCAAGGTATGAGATGGGTATTCAATTCAAGGCTTTTGGGGACGTAGAAATCTCCTGAGCGAGACCAGCTGCCCGGGGAATTCCAGACTACCGGATAGCAGGTCTTCTCATTGCAATCGTCGATATGACAGTTTTTATAGAAATGAAACCTTCGCCTGGAGAAGTCAGTCAGGCTTCGTCGCGTCATAACCTTATTTCTTATCAATCTTACCCCATCTTCTGATAAGTTCATCGATTTGCTTTTGGTAGTGAGAAAAGACCTCCATTTCACCTTGTACAGGCGTTGCATCAGCTCGTTGAACATCCGTTGCCATGCTTGTTAAACCACTGATTGTGAATGACAAATGCGGATGCCCGGTTCTTATTATGCTTGAAAGTGAATTTTTCGTTACAATGGAAAGATTTGCTTTGTCTTCCAGTCTGCCAATACGGTTATACAGAGCAACCGATTTGTTTAAAAGTGCATCCACATGCAATGCAAACCGGAGCTGTTTTACTAAATCATTTTCACTTACGTGAACCCTAGGATCTAATTTTATAATTAATGGCTGGGAATACTCTTTTCCGTTCACACTTAGCGTGACGGTATAGTGCCCGGGCAATACAAGAGGACCTTCAGGTAGGATAGGTGTGCCGTCTTTCCAGACTGCAGCGATGGAATAATGATATTCCAGGGCTGCAGGCCGCGGATAGCGGAGATTCCATACAAATCGGTGCATGCCTGCCGTGTTATAAAGATGTTCGTTTTCCCCAATCCACTCTTTTTCAAAATAGCGATGGGCAGGTAATTTTTTTACCTTTTCATGGCTCGAGAATTGTTTAACAATATTTCCAATAGAATCTTTTATGGTTAAGATAACCGGGCCTTGTGCGTTGCCTTTCAGCCAGTAATCTATGATGGCTCCTGCCGGGGGATTTTGTCCCAGTGGTGTTGAAGGAGGCCACGGTGTATCATGGTTTTCATTATTTCTGAGGCGCCAGGCTTGCGCCGGACTAAAAAGATGTACCGGTTCTTCCGAAATCTTTTGTGTTATTTCGCGTAACGGTTCCAGGTCGTCAAGTATCCAGATACCGCGTCCTTGTGTTCCGGCAATAAGATCGCCGTTGTGGACTACCAAATCGCGTACACTAGTTGTGGGGAAATTCAATGTAAGTGGCTGCCATTGAGCGCCATCGTTAAATGAAACATAGATACTTCGGTTCGTACTGGCATAGAGAAGTCCTTTCCTGACCGGGTCAGCTCTGACGATATTCAAATATTCATCGGAAGGAATTCCTTTGATGATGGTCTTCCATGTTTTCCCATCGTCAGTAGTCTTAATGATTAAGGGTTTGGATTCGCCAAGCCTGTGCAAATCAATTGAAACGTAAGCAACATGAGTTGAAAATGGCGAGGGCGCAATAGCATCAATCCTTCCCCAAAGCGGAACAGCCGGAGGCGTGACGTCATGCCAATGTTCACCTCCGTCTTTACTGAGCTGAATAATACCGTCGTCGGTACCGACCCAAATTACTTTTTGATCAATCGGTGATGGCGAAATACTATAAATTACGCCGTAGCCGATGGAACGGGCCTGGGCCGAATTTGGATTTTTTACTTTCCTGGCTCCGGGTTTTATGCCGCTGAGATCGGGGCTTATCATTTTCCAATGATCGCCGTTATCAAGAGATTGAAAAAGGTATTGGGCACCAAAATACAAAGGGTAAGGTTTTATATGAGAAAAAACTAACGGTGTAATCCACGTATAACGGTAGAGGACAGATGTAGGAAGTGCGCCATAACTGGATACAGGCCAAGGAGAAATTTCGGCTGACTGCCTGGTAATTTCGTTAAAACGTGATATTTTTCCGCCGAGACCACTGCCAAAAACCCAATTTGGATTCCCTGGTTTTGGAACATCATAGTCTCTCTCAGCTCCGCCCACAGGATGCCAGTCGCGTTCACTAATAACGCCATAAGGACCGCGGCTCAGAATTTCAACCGTGCCGTTGTCTTGCTGTCCGCTGTAAATCCGGTATGGAAACCGGTTATCTACTGCGATATGATAAAACTGACCCGTCGGTTGATTGTACCAGCTTGACCAGCTTTGACCATTATTTACCGTTATGGCAGTACCTTGATCGGACGCTGCTATCATGTGGGTCGTATCGGAGGGATTTATCCATAAGAAATGGTAATCATCTCCACCGGGCGAGCCTTTAAATACTGAAAAATGTTTGCCTCCGTCATCCGAGCGTTGAATAGAGCGGTCCATAACATAAACAATATCAGGATTCTTCGGGTTAACCGTAATGCGGCTAAAATAGGAATCTGCCAGCGCTGCATCGTGATTCACAAACTGCCAGCTTTTGCCCCCGTTGTCCGACCGGTAAATACCGCTGTTATTTTTGGTAGCCTGAATGGAAGCATAAACAATTAATCCTTTGCTGCCACGGGCAACACCAAGGCCGATTCGACTAAGATTACCCGACAGAAGCCCGTTTCCGGTAAGCTTTTCCCAATGGTTGCCTCCGTCCGTACTTTTGTAAATACCTGATCCCGGTCCGGTTTGTGGTAAAAAGTAGTCGAGCCAGGGGTGCATACGCATCTGCCACAGGGCAGCATAAATTATCGAAGGATGTTCCGGATCAAATGCCATATCTACAGCGCCGGTATTCTCATTCACAAAAAGGACATGTTCCCAGGTTTTCCCGCCGTTTGTAGTTAGAAAAATCCCACGTTCTGAGTTTGGACTGAATGCATTGCCCAGTGCCGCTACTAAAACACGATCAGGATTATGCGGATCTATCAAAATACGTCCTATATGCCGACTGTCTTTTAAACCCACATTTGTCCATGTTTTTCCTCTATTTTCAGATTTGTAGATGCCGTCTCCTGAAAGGATGTCGTAACGCAATGCCACTTGTCCTGTGCCTGCATAAATTATTTGGGGATTTGAAGGTGCAATGGCAAGTGCCCCGATAGAAGATGATTGTTGATGCTGCATTAAAGGCTGCCACGTCCTGCCCGCATCGTCAGTTTTCCAGATTCCGCCGCCTGCAGCGCCAAAGTAAAATGTGTTTGGTTCGCCGGGGATGCCCTCTGCCATGGTTGCCCAGCCGGCGCGAAAAGGTCCCACAAGCCGCCAATGCATGTCTGCATAAGTTCTTACCGGGATAGTTTGGGAAAGAATGGTTTTAAATGGTATGAATAAAAGGATTAAGGTAAGAGCCAATAGTAATATTGATATTTTATTCTTTGTCTGATATGACGTTGAACTTAGCCTGTTACTATAACCAAACGTGGTTTTCTGTTTCATGATATTCAGTTTCCTCATTTAAATAGTTTTTGGCGGTTGTATAAAGAAGATCCAAAAACATTTGAAATCTGTAGTTTTGTTCCCTTCTCTTTAAGAATATGAACAAGCAAAAGTATTATAAAAAAAGATATTTGCTCATGCTGGTCAGGATTTGTAATCCCGGACGTATGGGCGAAAGGATTTTAAATTCTGTTTTCTAAAACATTCGGATTGCACCCGTCACGCCCGGGGGGAAATCCGAATGAGCGTAAGGTGTTTTTTGATTTAAGAACAAGGAACACCGATTTTTGATTTGAGAAGTTTTGCCTCCTTCAAAAACTTGAACCAAAGCAAAATGTTGTACTAAATGACAATATCAATTATTGTTATGATGCTGAATATCATCCAGTACCATTCTTATCTCACCGTAGGAATATTCATCATCCAACTTATTTCTAAGCTCGGAAAGGCTTGAAAATTCGGTATCCTGAATGAGCCTTTTCAACTTTGTTGCTTTTTCAGGGGCCATGATTTCATCCAGTTTCAATTTCCCATTTAAAATAAAAGTAGCCAGGTGACCTTCGATGGTGCCGACGACCATCCCTCTTTCCTTCGCAATTTCATCAATACTCATGCTGCTCTTGAACATCTGGAAACTGATATCCCTGGTATCTTCTTTAGGTTGTTTTTTAGACGGACTTTTTTTTTGTGGGATCTCATGATTTTCTAGGCAATATAATTTGATAACATTGAGAATTTCATCTCCGTATTTTTGTACGCGGATTTTTCCCATCCCATAAACTTGAAGGATATCTTCCTCGTCCATGGGAAGTTTTTCGCACATATCGAGTAGGGATTTTTGGGTAAAAATTTGAAAATGTGCTACGTTTTCCTTTTGGGAAAGATCGTTACGCAGTTGCCTCAACATCGAAAATAGTTCAGGTCGCGGGCCTGTTGTTTTTTCTTTTGTGAGCGACCGGACGGGCTCTGGCCTTTGTAAGACGGATTTCGCACGGACTTCAAGATATTTCTTGGTATTGAAACCGTCTTTTAAACCGTTGAAGCAAAAAAGTTTTATGGAGAGCTGTTCCTCCAGTTTTTTTAGAGCCTGTCGAAGTGATTTTTTAAGTTCCTTATTATCTGTTGTGTAGCTGATTTCAGACAAGGGCCTAATAAGATATTCTTCTGTGTGATTTATGAAATAGGGGATGGCTTTTTTAAACCTTTCCTGAATTTCCGTTTGATTTTCAGGCTCTTCAGTTCCATTACTTAAACGTATGAGCTGATTTTGAAAGTTTTCGCCGATTTGAACCAGTGGCTGAATTCCCTTTTCTTTGATATCCTGTAGCAGACCTTTTATATTGCCTTGTATGGAACCTGAACTTTTGTCGACTACTTTTCTGCATTTGTAAACGAGTGGAAAAAAGGGCCTGTAGTTAAAAAGTTCGCGGATGAGCTCAAATTGGTAGTTTTTTTGAGATTGGCTCAGCCATTTCCGGTCAGGCTGATTATTCTCAACCTGCTGGGTAAAAGAAAGGACTTGCCCGTCCTGGATAATGGCACTCTTCCGTATCCGGCTTTTCAACACAATCCCTTCCAGGGTTTTACAGCGGCTCAAAGCCACATAAGTCTGGCCATGCGCAAAGGAGCCTGCCGCGTCGATAATCGCTTTATCAAAAGTCAGCCCCTGACTTTTATGGATGGTTATTGCCCATGCCAATCTGAGCGGTAATTGCGAAAAAGTGCCTTTCACGTGTTCGCGGATTTCTTTGGTCTTTTCGTCCAGAGAATAATTGATATTTTCCCAGGTTTCCACGCCGGTGTAGATATCCGAATCGTCTTGTGGACAGCGAACCATGACCACATCATCGTCAATCTCAACGATCTTTCCAATTTTCCCGTTAAAATATCTTTTTTCAGGGGAGCTGTCATTTTTAATAAACATCACCTGTGCGCCTACTTTAAGGTTCAGGACGGCATGGGTAGGGTAAGAGTATTCGGGAAAATCCCCGCCTGTTTCAGCTTCAAAAAAATAATTTTTGCCTTTGAGTTCAGACAGCTCTTTGTCATTGATTTTGTCAGCCCCTGAGTTGTGGGTGGTCAGCATAATATAACCATCATCGGAATCGGGTTTGAAGTATCTGTCGTAGCGGGAGTTCAGCGTCTCCAGGGATTGATCCGAAAGAGCAGCGTTTCTGATTTCATCTAAAATATTTATGAATTGCTCATTTTTCTGCCTGTAAATTTGTTTGAGCTCAATTCCCAAAGCTTTGGACTCTTGAAATGATTTGCTGCTAAAGAAAAACGGGGTATCATAATAAGGGGAAAGAAGTTGCCATTCGTTGGGCTTCACCACAGGTGCCAGTTGCTGCAAATCTCCGATCATCAAAATCTGAACGCCGCCAAATGCTTTGCTGTCATCCCGGTATTGCCTTAAAATATGATCGATACCATCGAGTAGATCGGCTCTTATCATACTGATTTCATCAATGATTAAAAGATCCAGTGAACGAATAATATCGATCTTTCTACTGTTGAATTTATTTTGAAAACGGGATTTCCCGGGTTTGTTTTTCGAGAAGTTTTCCTCCGACATCAATTGTGATGGCAGCACAGGTCCAAAAGGCATTTGAAAGAAGGAATGGATGGTGACGCCCTTGGCATTGATGGCTGCTACACCGGTAGGTGCCACAACAACCAGCCGCTTAAAAGATTTTTCCCGGACTTTATGTAAAAAAGTTGTTTTCCCGGTACCCGCTTTGCCGGTTAGAAACAAGTTTTGATTGGTTCTTTCAACAAAATTCCAGGCCAATTCAAGTTCGGGATTGTGCATGATAAATCAGGTTAAAAAGGGTTTATAGAGCAAATTTAATATAAAGTTTCATTATAATCCGGTTAATCTGTAATTTTCCCAATAATCTATGGTAAATGACTGATAATCAGGAAATATTTTTTATATTTAAAAGAGCACCATCCTAATCCTTTATCAAATGCAAATTTCATTATTGATCGTAATCTGGTACCCCTTTTGGTTTGCTTCCATAAGCACGACTTTTAATACGGAGTATTTTATACAAGTCAAGCATGCTGATCCTATGAATTCGAATTAATGAAACCATAACCGAAAAGCAACTTCTTCAGCTTCAATGTTAAAATTATTGGTTAAGAACTCAGAATACTGGTTTTTCTCATCCTGATAATGAAACTATATAAGAAATGGAAGAACTTTAGATAGAAATTGTTAGTGATTGAATATGAGTATTTTATGTTTTGTAACAAGATTTATTGTACTTTTGCCGCCCATTAAGAAAATTACATTTTAAATGATCACAATATCAAATCTGGGCATTCAGTTCGGGAAACGTATTCTATTTCAGGAAGTGAACTTGAATTTAACCAAGGGAAACTGTTACGGTGTTATTGGCGCCAATGGAGCAGGAAAATCTACATTAATAAAAATCATCAGCGGAGAAATAGAATCCACTCAAGGCACTGTAAGTCTGGGTTCGGGCGAAAGGTTGTCGGTTTTGAAACAGGATCACTCTGAATTTAATGAACTGTCTGTCATTGATACAGTGATGATGGGCCATGAAAAGCTTTGGCGAGTGATGCAGGAAAAAGATGTACTCTATTCCAAATCTGATTTTTCAGACGAAGATGGCTTAAAGCTTGCCGAGCTGGAAGGGTTGTTTGCGGATATGGATGGATGGAATGCAGAAAGTGATGCTGCCAGTCTGCTTAGCGGACTGGGATTTACTGAAGAACTACACTACAAATTAATGAAAGACCTGAATGGGAAGCAAAAGGTTAAGGTGTTGCTTGCCAGGGCTTTGTTTGGAAAACCTGAAAATTTGCTGCTTGACGAGCCAACCAATGACCTGGACCTGGAAACGGTGAACTGGCTGGAAAATTATCTGGCTCATTTTGAGAGTACTGTTGTGGTTGTGTCCCATGACCGGCACTTTTTAGATTCAATTTCAACCCATACTGTGGATATCGATTTTGGACGTATCCAGATGTTTGCCGGAAATTACTCTTTCTGGTATGAGTCGAGCCAACTGGCATTGCGCCAGCAACAGTCGATGAACAAAAAGGTGACGGAAAAGCGGAAAGAGTTGCAGGAGTTTATCGATCGCTTTAGCGCGAACGTAAAAAAATCCAAACAAGCAACAAGCCGGAAAAAAATGTTGGAGAAACTGAACATCGACGACATCAAACCTTCGAGCCGGAAATACCCTGCCATTATTTTTTCTCCGGAACGCGAAGCAGGAAACCAGATTCTGGAAGTGCGCGGAATGAGTAAGAAAGCCGAAAACGGTCGGTTTCTTTTTAAAGACGTTGATTTTAATGTAGATAAAGGAGATAAGATCGTTATTCTTTCACGAGACCCGTTGGCCATCACCACTTTTTTTGAGATGATCATGGGTAAGGCTTCTCCAGATACAGGCCATTACAAATGGGGACAGACCATTACAAATACTTATCTGCCCTTGGAAAATAATTCCTTTTTCAAAGCCAAATTAAATTTGCTGGAATGGATGGCGCTTGAATCGGAAGATACCACAGAGATTTATTTGCGTGGATTTCTTGGTCGAATGCTTTTTCCCGGCGAAGAAGTTTACAAAAAGGCAACAGTACTCTCCGGCGGGGAAAAGATGCGTTGCATGATCGCTCGTATGATGATGAAAAATGCCAATGTTTTGGTATTGGATACGCCCACCAACCATCTGGATTTGGAATCTATTCAGGCATTTAATGATACGCTTGTCAATTTTCCTGGCAACATTTTGTTTTCATCCCACGATCACACCTTTATCCAGTCAATTACTGACAGGATCATCGAAATTACTCCTAATGGCATGATTGATAAAAAGATGGAATATGACGATTATGTTTCCGATGAGAAAATTCATGCTTTAAGGGAACAGCTTTATTCTTAGGGTTATAAGGAATATTTTCAAGGCTTTCACCACAACAATTGCAGTAATGAGGGATATGCGTTTGGGTAATGTCCGGCGTTTCTACCATTTTCAGCGTATTACCTTTTCTCCCTTTTTGGCCACCTGGTTTTAATCCACTTGGCTCCCGAAGGCTTTTTCGCTTTGGACGGTTTTCATCTTTTGATGGTGGTATTGAACTATTATTGCTGTTCTTGGAGTGTTCGTATTTAGACAGCCGATGGCGTAAATCCGCATTTTCCCGGGTCAAATCATGAACCTTTTGTGTAAGTATATCGACCCTCCGGGTAAGTATTGCAACTAGTTTTCGCAGTTCTTTTACTTCTTCTGTCATACGACAAAAGTAGTACCCATAATAGCTAAAAACCAAATATTTTACCAGAAAATTATCATTTAACGGCCCACTAAATTGTTGACATCATGTGCTTTTCAGAAAATACCCCACGCAGAACTGACTATTTGAAACCACTTTTTAAACCGGGCCTAAATATTAAACTCTCAGAGGCTTAAAAAACCATGTGAAACAGAAAGTTCTAAACTAATCATATGATGTGTCGTTGATAACCCCTGATTTTTTTTATTTTTGATACTGATTAGTAACAAAAGAATTAATATTGTAACCAGGCTATGTAAAGAGCTGTCATGGAGTATAAAACAGCCGGACCCCTATGGAAATAGCACTCCTTAACTATTTTGTACAGGATGATGCATTGTATTCTACCTGTGATTTTAACCAGATGTTTGCAGAAAGGGATGTGATCATTTATGAAGTAGTGCGTGTCGAGAATGCTGCGCCGCTGTTTCTAGATGCTCATCTGAAGCGTTTTTACGAATCTGCCCGGCTTGAGGGAAGAGAAATCCCTGTCCCGCCGGAAGTAGTAAGGCAAAGCCTTAAAGTACTCATTAAAGAGAACATGCTATTTTTTGGAAATATCAAATTCCTTTACAGATGGAGTACCGCAGGAAGTCAACAATTTCTTGCGTGGGTAGTGCCCTTTTTCTATCCTGATCAGGAACAATACAAAAACGGGGTTTTGGTGGATGTTATGAAAGCGGAACGCCCCAATCCCAATTCCAAAAAAGTGATGATCAAGCTGATTGAGAAAGCCGATCAGCATATTGCAAAAAACAAATGCTTTGAAGTGGTTTACTTAAACAGGAAAAATGAAATTACAGAAGGAAGCCGTTCGAATATATTTTTTGTTCAGGATAAGCAGCTTGTAACACCGGAATTGCCCAGTGTACTTCCGGGCGTTACCCGGGCAGCCATTATCAAACTGGCACGCCAAAGCGGAATTACAGTTATGGAGAAAAAAATACATCTCACCGATTTGTCTGATTTTTCTTCCTGTTTTTTGTCGGGAACATCTCCTAAAATTTTACCTGTTGCCCGGTTGTACGACCAAATCTTTGATATGGAAAACAGCGTAATGGCTTTCCTTATGGATGCCTACAATAGTCTATGCAATATTGAGAAAAAAGAATTCGGTTGGTAACTTATAGTTTCCAGCCTGATTTCATTCAAATCTTCCTGCATTCAATGATATTTAGCAACATAATTTCATCATCAAACCACCATCATTTATTAACCTTATTTTAGCTTCAGATTAAAATGCATATAAATAGGAATTTGTATTTTTAACACCAAATTAAAGTTATGGTCAGAACGGGGCACAATTTTTCGGGACAGAAATATTTATTCTTTGTTTTTATATTTTTTTTCTCACTAAAGCTTTTCGGTCAGCATAAAATTCCTTCGGGCTTTTGCATGGATCAAAATGAAAAGGAGCTTGCGGAGGCGATCAATAAAATAAGAGTTGAACACGGAAAAAAGCCTGTTAAACTCTCTGTTTCTTTGACTTTTGTAGCAGAAACTCATGTGAAAGACCTTGAAGTCAACCACCCGGATACCAGCGTCTGCAATCTCTCCAGCTGGTCAAACAAGGGAAAATGGACTCCTGTTTGTTATAATCCTTACGTTGTGGACCGTAAAGCGATGTGGGATAAACCAAGGGAGCTAACGCCTTATCCTTACAACGGCTACGAATTGGTTGCATATATGGAAGGTGGAATCCACATGGATAGCCTGGCTATTTTATGGGATACACTTGCTGAGTCTTTGGATTTGATTACAACGGAAGGCATTTGGAATAAAAAGTCCTGGTTAGCCATGGGAGTTGGTATTTCAGGAAATTATGCATCGGTTTGGTTTGGACAAAGGGAAGATAGGAAAGGAGAACCCCGAATGTGTTCTTCAAAGAAGACTGCTGCAAAAGAGCGCGTAATTGCAAAAGAAAAACACCAAAAGCCCTTTTATTATATAATATCAGGAAGTTTTCCGAATATTAAAGATGCTGGAGAAGCCGTCAGACGGTTAAAAAAGAATGGTTTTTCAAATGCCGGAATTCTTGCCAACTCAAAAAGAATTAGGGTGTACCTGAATCGTTTCAACAAGATTAAAGATGCCCAGAAGGCCAGGAAGAAATTACCTTATTCCTATCGCAAAGCCTGGATACTCAAAGAGTAAAATATAATTTATCCTAAAATTGAATTTATCATTTTCAGTGATTATTTTGTTTAATATTGCCAGTAGTCAAACATTGCCAACAGAAGTAAAAGGTATTTGTAAATAAAGAAGAACTAACGGAATGAATGCGAATAAACCAAGAATTGTCAAAGACTTTGATAAACTTGATGTCGAAATTCAGGAACAGGTAAAATTGGCTTATCCGAGTGGGTTTCTACAGAATCTGGTTTCCTACACGGATAAAGATGGGAACAAAGTCAGTGCATTGCCGTTTGAGACAACCGATAAATATTATTTAGTCAGGATGTCAAAACAGGCCGCTATCGAACTCATTGAAGAAGATGATGATTACGATTCCGAAGGTTCGCTGAAAGAAGACATCAGACTTGATTATGAAGACAAGTATGGGGAACCCGATTTTATTGATGAGATCAAGGACGAACTGGATACCGATTCTGACGATGACCCAGATCTTTAAAAAATAACCTGAAAGGGTTCATCTCTGTTTACAAAACCTGTGCTTTTCCTGTTACACATTAAACCATTTTTGCAACTTCGGAAGATGATGGTTTCACATTTGTATATTGCTCAGTAGTTTTAAATGGGTATTCCGGATATTGGAAAACCGGCGACCATTCTTCCGTTTCGTTCAGGGAATAACCCCAGATACTTTGGTATTCGTTGCTATTCTGGCCCATTTTTTCAAGCTGGCGCAGATATTTTGAAATGGGTTTGGATTCAACAATGATCACATTGCCGCTTTTTTCAATTGCAGGGCTGTGGTTCCTTTTTGTATCGTAATTGAACCGGAGAATTCTTCTTCCATCATTGGTAATTCCAATAACACGAAAAGTATGACTTTTCCCAACGCCCGGAAGGTTCATTATATTCCGGTCAGTTGCAATAAATGGGATATCTTCAGTATTCCTGATACGTTCAATCCAGTCTTTCAGCGTCTGAGTCCTGGTATAGGCGTTTTGAATCATGGGAGCATATTTCTCCGGCAGGACTCCTAAATATTTCTCCTCTGCTTTCTCCTGGACCAGCCTTGCATTGGTGGCAAAATTGTGATAATTCTCCATAAATCCTTTTACCGAAAAGGTGTAATAGGTCAGAACTCCAAGGTCATTCAGTACTTTTCTCAGCTTGGCGGTATGCCCTCGCAGAGAAGCTGCTGTAGTAAACACCTGTTGATTGGTTACCAACCAGCCGGATTGCATGAGCTTTTGAATTCCATCTCTTGTTTCCGGTGTGATCTCTACTGCGGATTCAATATGAATCTGGATAATGAATTGTTCAATTCCAATTTTTATGGCTTTTTCCTTAAAGCTATGAAGGATCTTTACAAATTTATCTGTAATTCGCTGTGGAATATAAACAGGTAAACGTGTTCCTAAGCGAATCCTTATAATTTCAGCGTATTTCCTCCCTTTTTTTCGGCTAATATTTGCCTTTTGCTTCCGGAGCGCCATATTGTAAACGGCATCCAGAATATGGGTCATTGCGTTGTCGTTGTTCATGAAAGAATCGCCTCCCGTGATCAGTATATCTCTTAGATGAGAATCGTTTTCAAAATAACCCATCAACAATTCCATTTTCTTAGGCCACGTAGTTTTTTGCTTTAAGCTGTTCAGGTCAAATGTAAAAAGTCCTGATTGGAAATCAAACATACGCTGGCAGGAAACACAAAGGCCACCGCAGGCTCTTCCCGTGGTATCCGGAATTAAAATAGCGACTTCCGGATATCTTCTGTGTATATTATGAAAACCAGGTAGCAACCATCCCGCAGCATTGGGTTCCCCTTCTTGAACAAGATCTTCTTTTTCCCATGCTACAATGTTTCCGAAAGTACTGATCAGTTTTTGACTCGGAAAAATATAGTCACGGAGTACTTCTTCGGCTGCAGGAAAAGTTGGATTGATCTGTACACTTAAAAGTGAGAGATAGTGGGGCGTTACAAACAGCGGGATCCCTTTCTCACGAGCTGCGTATAACTTTTTCATAACATTTTCAGGAAGCGATTGATCCAAAAGGTAGTTTAAAATATCCGGTTTGCGGATGGCAAATGAAAGATGAAAGCGATAGTCGTTCCACCATTCTGAAACCTGCTTGTATTTTTCTTCCGGTGTGCTTCCCGAATGGAACTGGAACCGGTTGCTTTTTTGAATGCCTTGATCAATATTTAAAATTATTTTTCTGATGATCCGTTCTTTAGACTCTTTACGCCTTTTAATAATTCGCGGGTCAAGGCCCGAAGGATGACGTGTCATCCATTTCATAATTTTTTCACGGTCAGGAATATTCCTGTCGAGCTTTTTGTTCAGTTGCCTGAAAAGAAACAACAAATCCCAGAATAATTCTTCTTTTCCGCTTCCCTTTCCATAGCGTGCTGCCAGCCAGAGTTGCTTTATCGGGGAACTAATCGTTAACTCATTCGAATAATTAGGGTCTTCAACGATCATACCGTCATGATCCAGGTAATCCATTAACCTAATTGCAGCATAATCTTCCCATTTCAGTTTCAGATATTCATCATAGTCAGGATTTCGGTAATAATTGTACGCTGCTTCATGCTTTTCAAAATACTTCAGTACCCATTGTTTCAATTGATCTTTTGCTACATCATAGCTGTCAGATGTCCTGAAGATGATTTTTAAAAATGGATTTTCTTTCAAAATGATCTGAACAATTTTTAATGAACCCGGATTTAACCGTATCTGTTCTTGAAATGTTTGCATTAACGCTCCTTTTGCTATATAAATTTATTGATTATAGGTTTTCCGTAAAAGATAACAAAAATAGTTGAAAATATCAAATTAAGCTGATTTCATAATTATAAACCCCTTGTCTATGGTTGAAAGATGTTGTTTTTGCTGTTGAAAATTAATACGCTTTTTATTGGTTTTTAGTTGAATAAAACAGGATTTCTGAATCCAATAAAATTATTTTAAAAACCCATCAACAATGCCGTAAAATACATGTGAAAAAATAAACATTGATGAAAAAATTTTACATTTGCGGAGTTAAAAAATTATTTGCCAACCTTATAAATTTGATGGAAATGTACAGTAATTTGGAAAGCGTCCCCAGGGCTTATAACGAACCCGTAATGAGTTATAAACCAGGATCTCCTGAGCGGGCAGAAATCAAAGCCGTGCTCAAAAAAATGAAATCGGAAGAAATTGAAATCCCAATGGTAATTGGTGGAAAAAACGTGACCACTAATGAAAAAGTGGCTATTCATCCGCCTCATGAACTGAAACACACTTTGGGATATTATTATGAAGGAGGTGCCGAACACGTGGAAATGGCCATTGAAGCTGCTTTGAAAGCACGCGAAAAGTGGGCTTCTATGGCATGGGAGCAGAGAGCTGCTATCTTTTTGAGAGCTGCTGATTTGATCAGCGGTCCTTACAGGGCAAAGATCAATGCAGCTACCATGCTGGGGCAGTCAAAAAATATTTTCCAGGCTGAAATTGATGCAGCTTGCGAGCTTGCTGATTTCTTCCGTTTTAACGTCCAGTACATGACGGAAATTTATGGCCAGCAACCCGGATCTGCAAAAGGTATCTGGGACCGTCTGGAATATCGTCCTCTGGAAGGTTTTGTATATGCTTTAACACCATTCAACTTTACTTCTATTGCTGGCAACCTTCCCGGTGCACCGGCATTGATGGGTAATGTGGTGGTCTGGAAATGCTCTAAGACACAGGTTTATTCTGCCAAAGTCATCATGGATATTTTCCAGGAAGCTGGTGTCCCTGATGGAGTTGTCAACCTGGTATTTGTATCTGGACCTGTTGCCGGGAAAGCGGTTATGGAACATTCTGATTTTGCAGGCTTTCATTTTACGGGTTCAACCGGAGTATTTCAGCATATCTGGAAAACCATTGGTGCTAATATTGCCAAATACAAAACTTATCCGCGCATTGTCGGTGAAACAGGTGGTAAAGACTTTGTTATGGTTCACAAATCTGCAAAAGTGGATTCTGTGGTTACAGCTTTGGTGCGTGGAGCTTTCGAATTTCAGGGACAGAAATGTTCTGCAGCTTCACGTGCATACATTCCTACCAGCCTTTGGCCGGAAATTAAAACCAAACTGGTAGATCAGATTAATTCAATTAAAATGGGTAACCCGGAAGACTTTACCAATTTCATGAATGCTGTTATTGATGAAGCGTCTTTTGATAAACTTTCCATGTTCATCGATCAGGCAAAAAAAGATGCTGATGCAGAAATCGTTGTGGGTGGTGGTTATGACAAATCTGAAGGATATTTCATTCAGCCTACTGTAATTGTAGCCAAAGATCCGCATTATGTGACTATGGAAGAAGAGCTCTTCGGACCGGTTCTGACTCTCTATGTTTATGATGATGACAAGTTTGAAGAAACCTTGGATATTTTGGATAGTACATCTCCTTACGCTCTGACAGGAGCCATTTTTGCACAAAGCCGTTGTGCTGTTGAAAAAGCTACCAAAAGACTTGTAAATGCTGCCGGGAACTTTTATGTAAATGACAAACCAACCGGAGCAGTGGTTGGTCAACAACCTTTTGGAGGTGCTCGTGCTTCAGGGACGAATGATAAAGCTGGTTCAAGTCTTAACCTGATCCGTTGGACAAGCCCACGGACCATCAAGGAGGCTTTTGTTCCCCCGACGGATTACCGCTATCCTTTTATGGATGAAGCTTAAAATTATCTGTTAATCATATTAAAGCCATCTCCCTTTCAGGAGATGGCTTTTTGTTTTTGTTTATCTTTGGCGACCCGAAAATTAAATTGAAAAGATATGGCAACAAAAGTAAATGTAACTTGGACGGATCAAATGGCTTTTGAAGCCAAAGTAAATGGATTCAGCATCGTTTTGGATGCTGATGAAAAAGTAGGAGGAAGAAATCTTGGACCCAGGCCTAAACCCTTAACACTGGTTTCCTTAGGCGGTTGCACCGGTATGGATGTGATCTCTATTCTTGGAAAAATGCGCGTAACACCAGATTTCTTTGATGTTGAAGTAGAAGGCCAACTTTCAGAAGAGCGCCCGAAATATTTTCAAACCATTCACATTAAATACATTTTCAAGGGGAAAGACCTTCCCATGGACAAACTGGAAAAAGCAGTGAGTCTTTCTCAGGATAGATATTGTGGCGTAAGTGCAATGTTGAAAGAATCATCAGAGTTGACTTACGAGATCGTGATCCTTGACTGATCCTATAATAGGATTCCAGTAATTTTTAAAACCTTGTATTGATTCAGGTAAGAATTCGTTTGATAATCCTGAGTTTGTGCGTGTATTTTTGTTGCGAAACGTTGAATATGCCTTCATGATCAATGGAATCAATGCGTACCGAGTTTGAAGCATGAATGATTTGTGTATTGTTCAGCAAAATGCCAACGTGAACGATTTGTTCTTCTTCATTCTCGAAAAAAGCGAGATCGGCGGCCCGTGCTTCATTAATGAAACTTATGGTTTTTCCAACTTCTGCCTGCTCTGAGCTGTCTCGTGGAGGCTGATAGCCACAGGTTTTGAAGATTAATTCGCTAAATCCTGAACAGTCGATGCCAAAATAGGAACGGCCACCCCATAAGTAAGGGATGCCAAGAAATTTTTGAGCCAGTAAAGCCAATTCTTCTTCTGACTTTTTCCCATGTTGAGTTTCCGGTTTTGCTTCAAAACTGTATTGAATTCCATCAATCTGAAATCCATTCTGATTAAAAAACGGTAGTCTGCTTCCGAAGCTTAGTAATACAGGACCTTCCGTGCTATTTACTTTTAGGTAAGGATCTACAAGGTAAACCGGAGTGTCTTTTTCCAGTGCATCATAAGTATCTTCATCAATCCATCGAATTTGATTAGAATCTGCCCATCCTTTATAACGATTGCCGCTGCTTTCAATAAGAAGCCAGTTATTAAGCCTGTCTATGATCTTTACTGTTTCGCCGAAAAGCAACTGATTAACCATCTGGCTCTTATCTGAAGGCTTTTCCCTTACGGGGATGACACTTAGAAGGCAAATTCCTGTTTCCATAATTTTTACTAAGTTTAATTAGCGCAATAAGTTTTACTATTTTTGTGGCTTAAATAAGATTTATGAAATCTTTTTTTTCAAAATTACAACAAAAATCACACGAGATTGTTCGCGTTCTAAGCTTTATTGTGGCTGTAGTGATCGTTGTTTTTCTAAGCCCACACGAGCTCATGTTCAAGTATGAATTTCGTATTGGTAAACCCTGGAACCATAAAGATCTATATGCTCCTTTTGACTTTTCTATTTATAAAACTCAGGATGCATTGGCTAAAGAAAAATCGGAAGCCATACAAAATGTTAAACCTTTTTTTCAATATGATGCCCAGACTACTAAAGAAGGACGTAGTATATTGATCAACGAATTCGGAACAAACTGGTCTGCAGTAAATAAGAATACAAATCATGCCATCAGTGCCCAGGATTCCATTACCTATCTTGATGCACTACTTTCAGTTTACGATCAGGTGGAAAAAGGAATTATCCGACTGAACCCGATCATTGAAGGGAGGGAGGGAAGTTTTCAGGTTAACCTGATCAAGGATAACCAGGTTAGATTGGTGAATCTTTCTCAGCTTTATTCTGTTAAAGAAGCCGACGATTATGCGCTGAAAAGCCTTCGTGAGCTGAACAGCCCCGACAGCGTTATGTTATATAATCTCATCAACAATTCACTGGTTCAGAATGTAATTTTCGATAAGAACAAAACCGACTTGGTGATCAATGAAATGTTGTCTTCTATTTCACCAACCATTGGTTTAGTGCAAAAAGGGGAACTCATCATTTCACAGGGAGAACTGGTTACTGCCCAAAAATATCAGGTTTTACTTTCCCTCAAGAAAGAATATGAACAGGAACTTGGAACCACTGAGGCGTGGAAATACGTTTTCGGTGGCAGCACTGTCTTGATTTTGCTGCTATTTTTTATTGAGTACATGTTTCTGCGAGCGTTTGTCCGCTCTATTTTCGATGAACTTCGAAACCTTCATTTGTTGCTGGGAACACAGGTAGTCCTTTTGGCATTGTCATTTTTGATCTTTAGTAATTACCCAACTTGGAGTTATCTGATTCCGTACGCGTTGTTGCCCGTTATTGTGGCAACATTCCTGGAAAGGCGCGGTTCTCTGATCGTTTACTTGATTACCCTGATGATATTGGGCTTTTATGCCCCCAATAGTTTTGAATTTTTCTATACGCAATTTATTACGGGTTTTGTAGCTGTGTTGTCTGTGGGACAGCTTTCTAAACGCTGGCATATTTTAAGGGCTGCTTTGTTTGTTTTCCTGACATACATGATTGTCTATTTCAGTATGCTTTTGGTTCAGGAAGGCTCGTTTTCAAATATATCTATCCATTTTATTTCCATGTTGGGAGGCAGTTCTCTTCTAATCCTGCTGGCGTTCCCGATCATCTTTGTTTACGAAAAAATGTTTGGGATGATCACGCAACTGACATTGTTGGAGTTGTCTAATACCAATAATCCTTTGTTGAGGGACCTTGCGGAAAAAGCTCCTGGAACTTTCCAGCACTCTATGCAGGTTGCTAACCTTGCATCCGAGGTGCTTTATGTGATTGGCGGTGATGCCCTGCTGGCGCGTACCGGCTCATTGTATCACGACATTGGTAAAATGGAACACCCGTTGTATTTTGTTGAAAACCAACCGGCCGGATACAATCCACATGATGATCTGAGCTATGAAGAAAGCGCCAGGATCATTGTAGGGCATGTCCTTACCGGGATTGAGATGGCGCGTAAGGAACATCTTCCGGAACAAATTCTTGATTTTATCAGAACGCACCACGGAACGCGCCGGGTAGAATATTTCTACAGGCTCGAACGGAAACAGAATCCGGGTATGGAAGTTGATGAAACAGAATTCAGATATCATGGACCGGTTCCTTTCTCCCGGGAAACAGCAGTGGTTATGATGGCCGATTCCGTTGAAGCTGCATCAAGAAGTTTGGTGGCCCCCAACGAGCAAAAAATCAATGATTTGGTAGAATTGATCATCGGCTCTATGATGGAAACCCATCAGTTCAGCAATGCGCCCATCACCTTAAGGGAAATTACTATTGCAAAGAAGGTGCTGAAGCGGAAATTATTGAACATCCATCACGTCCGTATCGCTTATCCAGACTGATCTCTTTAAAGTGTGTGGAATTTCAGGCTTTCAAGGTAAGATTTGCCCTCATTTCCCAAATTAAAAAGAAGGTCCAGAATGCTCAGGTTTGGGATAAAACCTTTTCGATCAGAAAATACTTGAATGTAAGAAGGGAAATCAATTGCTAAATGATCTTTTTTTGGACTGATCTCATTCCGTAAATCAATAACCCATTCAGGATTTTTCTCAAATTGTTCTGTCAAAATGATTTTTGGTTTGATGCCGATCAAATCCGATAGCCTGAAAATAAGTTGCAGATTCAATTCAAAAAGGCTCTCATAATTTCCTGAAAGAAAATCCTTTAATTCATCCTTGTAATAAAGATAAAAAGGAGACGATTCGTAAGCAGATTGAATGGCACGCCAGTGTTTGAGATGCCACTTGTCCTGATTTCTAATCTGGACTTTGTTGGTAGGAGTGTGATTTCCCAAAGGTTTGGTTACCGGAATGGATAAGGGCATCAGCCCTTTTTCAGAAAAAATTTCACAACGGTTTCTATAGGATTGTTTTCTGTAAGTTTCATGTTGTTCAATGATGACCGGAAATCTGGAAAGTAACGCAAAATAATCAATAGTTGGGAAATAGGCAGTGGAAAGAAGTACGGGTTTTATGTCCTTTAGCATGGCACAAAATAAAGGGAAGTATTGTTGTTTTCCAAACAATAGTCATCGAACTTTCAACGAAATTTATAAAAAAAAGGCTGCAAGTCAATCTTGCAGCCTTTTTAAATATTAATTAAACCTTATTTGATTTCTTGTTTTAACTTCAGTAAAACATCGTCGATGGCCTGGATCAAGGTTTCTTTGGGCAAAGCGCCTACTGCCATTTGCGGTTGTCCTTCCGAAGGGCAGAACAGCATCGAAGGAATGCTCCGGATTCCAAATGCAGAAGCCAAGTCCACTTCCTGTTCAGTGTTTACTTTGTAAATATTGATTTTCCCTTCATAAACTTTGGAAAGTTCTTCGAGAATAGGAGCAACTATTTTACAAGGCTGGCACCAGTCGGCGTAAAAGTCAATGATACAAGGCAATTTACCTTCAAACTGCCAGTCTTTGTTTTGCTCGTAGTTGAATACTTTTTCGAAAAAAGTGTCTTTTGTTAAATGTTCCATTTTAATAATGTCTCTATTGATTTGAAATTATTTAGTTACCTGTTTGTTGTTGAGCAAGTGCTCACGGATGATATTAATATAAGTGTCATGTGGCAACAATCCCACTTGCATCATGGGTTTTCCTTTTTCAGGGATAAACAGCACTGCCGGGATACTCTGAATTCTGAACACGGCAGCCAATTTTTGCTCTTTGTCAACATTCACTTTATAAAATCTGACTTTGCCATTATAAGTTTTGGCCATTTCGTCCATAATAGGGGCTACCCTTTTGCAAGGACCGCACCAATCGGCATAAAAATCAATAACACAAGGCTCGGTTCCTTCGTAAATCCATTCCTTTGGGTTCTTTTCAAAATTCCAGACTTTCTTCAGAAAGTCATTGTAGATCAATTGTTCAGGGGCTGCTTCGGCGGCCTTTACTTCTGTTTTTTTTGTAGTTGACTGACCTCTCTCCTGATTGCCTTTCATGTTGCTACAGCCTAAAAAGAGCAGACTGGCAGACAAGGCTATAATGAAACTGATTTTTTTCATGAGGTGATTGTTGTATGATTCAATTTTTAAGCGGCAAAGATAAAAATTATTTCTCCATAGCGCTTAAATAACACTAAAATTTTATTTTTGCAACTTCAAAGGTAATACAAACTGATAATTTCTGTAATACACAAAGAAAATGGAAGATGAAGTAAGGGCAGAAATAAAGCGGTTTTCGAAGCGTTTTGCAGATGTTGAAAGTTGTCTTCAATTTCTGGAACAGGTAAAATGGGGCAATGGCTTTATCTGCCCGAAGTGCGGGCATACTAACTATTGCAAAGGAACCACTCATCATTCAAGGCGTTGTACGCGCTGTAAAAAGGAAATTTCTCCTATGGCCAATACGTTGTTTCATCATTGTAAAATTCCTTTGGCGACAGCATTTAAAATGGCTTATCTTACCTGTAAATTTCCCGATATTTCTTCATACGCCATGAACAGGGAATTTAATGTACGGCGCATGACCTGTTACCATTTTCAGTGTAAAGTAAGAGCCTGCCTTGATGATGGGAAGCATGATGTCTTTGTAAAAGCGCTGGTAACATCTTTATCTTCCGGAGCGGATGGCTTTCATAGCGATACGATCGATCAGCCCGGGTGCAATCAGCTTTAGCCACATCCCCATTTTACCACGAAACGTCATCACAACTTCTCTCTTTCTGGAAGCGATGGCCGGTATCATCAGGCTGGCACATCTTTCCACGCTCATTACTTCATTTTCCTTAACCGGGCTTTCACCGAGCGGTTTTCCGTCGCCGCCTAATGCACGTTGTCTAACTTCTGACGAAACAAATCCGGGATAGATCATAGTTACGCTGATTCCTGATTCTTTTAATTCCACACGAAGTGCATCAAAGAATCCTGCCATAGCATGTTTGCTGGCACCATAACCGCTTCTTGTGGGAATACCTGCTTTTCCCGTAAGGCTGGAAACTCCTACTAG
>VAPK010517113.1_pt1 | contig 22239 bp, 18 predicted proteins | sample 3395031 | NCBI WGS metagenome assembly VAPK01 (sample SAMN08290443, study PRJNA428436) | hydrothermal vent metagenome | isolation source: Deep-sea hydrothermal vent chimney 1 | place: Pacific Ocean: Juan De Fuca Ridge
CAGTATCAACGACAATCGCTATCGTGGCATACTAGAAGTGCGTAAATACAATGATGAATTGATTGTAGTCAATGAGTTGCCAATCGAAGATTATATTCGTGGTGTCGCTGAACCATTGCCGAGTGATCCATGGGAAAAAGCCAAGCTACTCGCAGTACTTGCACGTAGCTATGCGCTCTACTATATCGATCCTGCTCATCGTAAGTTCTCTGGTGCGCCGTACGACGGCTCGGATAATCCCGCTGAATTTCAGCGCTATCTGGGCTATAGCTATGAACTACGCGGACAGATGTCGGCAGCAGCTGAGGCGACAGTAGGTTTGGTGGCGACATACGATGGCGAGGTAGTAAAGACACCGTACTTCACGAGTAGTGGTGGACAGACCAAGACTGCTGCCGAGGCCCATTGGAATATAAATGATTTCAAATTTACCAAATCTGTCTCTGATCCATGGAGCTGTGGTCTGAATAGCAACGCCATTGGTACGAGCTTTGCTTGTCCTGAGCAGGCAGCAGGGCATGGTGTGGGCGTGAGTGGCAAAGGTGCGGCAGGACTAGCACAAGCTGGTAAGACCTACAAAGAGATTATTGATTATTTTTTCGATGGGTTAGAAGTACAAAAGGTGTACTAAAATAAGTAGGTGTTTCAAGAAAGTAATTTTCATCTCGTCGGCATTGGTGGTATCGGTGTCTCTGGTGTAGCGCGGATTTTACAATCTCTGGGTAAGCAGGTCTCTGGCTCTGATTTAGAAAGTTCACCAGTGACCAAGCAGCTCATCGCTGAAGGTTTCAATATACAGATCGGTGAGAGCGCAGAGCAGCTACCAGCTAGTACAGAAGTCGTGATACACACGACGGCAGTCCGAGAGGACAATGCTGAATTGCTCGAAGCCAAGAGGCGAGGATTGCGGATCATCAGCTATCCTGAGGCACTGGGTGAAATCACAAAAGACAAAAAGCTCATTGCTATCGCAGGAACACATGGCAAGACTACTACTACAAGTCTCATCATATCAGCCGCACTGGCAGCTGGTGAGGATATCTCCTGTCTCGTGGGCACCAACCTAAAAGAGCTAAACGGTGGCAACGCGCGTGTCGGACAGTCAGATTGGTTCGTACTCGAAGCGTGTGAATATCGCCGTGCTTTTCTTCAGCTCATGCCTGCGGTGCTCGTCATTACAAATATCGAGGCAGAGCACTTGGATTATTATAAAGATCTCGCGGATTACCAGTCAGCCTTCATCGAGTTAGTGCAGCGATTGTCGTCGAGTGGTGTACTGATAGCTAGTTCTGCCGAGCCAAATTTAGAGCCAATTATTAACATTGCGCCAAACCTCCTTGATACCAAAGATAGAGCAGTACCACCGCTACAGCTTGTAGGAGTACACAATCGTCAGAATGCTGCGCTTGCCTTACAAGTAGCTGAGATGATCGGTTTAGACATGGAGAAGGTCGAGCAGGGAATTAAAAACTTCACTGGTGGCTGGCGGCGATTTGAGTACAAGGGTGAGCTAAATGGCGCGCTAGTCTACGATGACTACGGGCACCACCCGACAGAGATCGACGCGACACTGGCTGGCGCGAAAGAAAAGTACCCTGAGCGGAGGATCGTGATAGTTTATCAGCAGCACCAGTTCGATCGCGCGGTGAAGCTACTGTCCGAGCTGGGTCGGAGTTTTCTTTTGGCTGATGTAGTCGTAATTCCAAATATTTATAAGGTTCGTGATGAGAGCTTGGAAGTTTCGACTACTGTAGAAGACTTTGTTACAGAGATCCGTAAGCATGACAAAGAGGTGGTCTATACAGAGGACTTTGCCAAAACTGTCGCGTGGTTAAAAAAGAACTTACAGTCAAATGATCTGCTGATCGTCATGGGGGCAGGAGATGTATTCCAAATCACAGAGCAATTATTGTCCTAGGGCAGGACACTTATCCTGATTTTCAGATTTCATATCTGCGCTAATAATGTTCAGAATATTTTCTGGATTAAAATCATTTGTTCGTCTTTCGATTCTTCCCACAAGAGACCCTAGTGTAGCCTCATTGACTTTTATAATAGCGTCTTTTGCATCTCCATCTATTAATTCTTTAGTGTCAAAAATTCTGATAATACATAATCTTATGTCTTCAAATAGTTCTTTGCCGATAGCAGCTTTGACCTCTTCGATCTGTGTTTGTTCTAGCATTGTTAGGGATTTAGAAGGTTTTTTATATTACAACTAAAAAATATACTTGTCAAATAAAAATCTAATTTAATAATAAACTATTAGAAATAGATTATTTCGCTGTTGCCTTGGTTGGTGCTGCTTTGACGGCCTCTATATTTACGTATGTTCTACGATGTGGTTGGCGGTCGAAGCGAGGAGCACGTTTTTCAGTGAACTTGACTACGCCGTCTATCGCAGCGTGGAGTGTGAAGTCTCGTCCAGCGTAGACGTTTTGACCAGGTTTCATCTTGAGACCTTTTTGGCGAACGATGATATTGCCAGCCGTGACCTTTTCACCACCAAATTTCTTTACGCCGAGGTACTTTGGTTTACTGTCGCGGATGTTACTGGTTGAGCCAGCGGCTTTCTTATGAGCCATGGGAGTATGTAAATTTAAGCCGAAAGATTTTAGCAGGAAGCCTGGAGCTGAGCAAGTCGATTGTTTGGCGTTGGCGTTGTTTTCTGCCACAATATTTCTGTGCGTATACAGAAATTGTTCATCACGCTGCTAATTACAAGCTTGCTAGTTTGGTTGAGTATTGGACAGGTCTCGGCTGCTGGATTGCTAAAAAAGGTCGAAGCTGCCGCTGAGTCGCTACTCTCTATCCGTGCTGGGTTGAGCGAGCGCTATCGTGTCTATATCAATGCTGAGGCGGAAGCAACGGCACTAGAGGCACGTCTTGAGCCAGTACGTACGACAATCAATACACTGGCTGGTCAGCTACAAGCTCTGACAGAGAATATTCGAAGATCTGAACTAAATTTAGAGTTCCTCGTCAAAGAGACAGCAGCAGTACAGTCTCAAATTGTTGACCTCTTTGATCTGGCAGAAGTGCGTGAGGCTGAATTACAACAAACGCAGCTACTTTTAGACGAGTTCCTTCGACTCGCGTACAAAGAAAAAATGCGCTATACCGACTGGCAGACTGGTCAAGTCTCTCCGTTGAAATTTTTCCTTGCAGAAGGATCGCTGGCCGATGCAGAGCGGACTCAAACTTATCTGGTGGTACTCCAGACACAGACAGCTGAGCTGGTGACTAGTGTTCAATCTGCCAAGAAGCTTTACGAGACCACGCAGGGTGATTTGTTGCGTGAACGTGGACGTTTGGTGGCGCTACAGGAGGCACAGATCACTGAGCAAAATCGACTAAAAAATCTACAGACTGCTAAGCAGGATCTACTGCGACAGACACGTGGTGAAGAACGACGTTATAAAGAGTTGATCAAAGAGACACGTGCACAACAGGAGACAGTACTCAAAGAGATTGCTGAGCTAAAAGACAATCTCACAGTCATTGATGAAAAGCTCTCTAAATTGGGAAAAGATATCGGTGCGGACCATCTGCGTGAGATTTTGGGTCGGCAGGGGGTCACTAGGACCAATGGATTATCTTTCCCAGGGTATACGCCTAGACTTGCTTGGCCGGTCGATCCAGGTCGGGGGATTACTTCTTTTTTTATGGATAAGGGTTATCGAAAAGTATTTGGTGTGGATCACTATGCGATTGACTATCGTGTGCGGCAGGGTACAGCAGTCATGTCGGCTGGACCAGGTGTCGTCTACAAGGCGAAAAACAACGGTATGGGTTTCAATTACATCATCATTGCTCATCCAGGCGGACTGAGTACACTCTATGGTCACGTCTCAAAAATCCTCGTCAAAGAGGGCGATCTAGTGCAGGCAGGTGAGCTGATAGCGCTCTCGGGTGGTACACCTGGCATGCCTGGGTCGGGCTATATGACGACTGGTGCGCATCTCCATCTCGAAGTTTTTGATCAAGGTAAACGCTCTAACCCACTCGACTATCTGCCACTAGAGCCGCTGCGGCTAGAGGATGTACCAGCGAAATATCGTAGGTAGCCTAAGTAATATCAGCTTTCACTGTGTCGTCGTATCTCAATAAGTCTCGAATTTGATTAGATGGTCCACGATCTAGTGTCTTGAGAGTTTGCTTTAGTCGTGCTCTTACTTCATCCGTAAGTGGTATTTGAAGCTCTTTTCTAGTGAGACCGTCCAACCCAATGGTGTCGTCTGAGAGATTTGGCATTTTGAGAGTGGTTAAGTAGCTACTTGGAGTTAGTAATTTTCCAGTGAGTTTCCTCGGTGAGCTTGCCAGCTACGGCGAAGCCAGCAGCTTTGATATGGCCACCGCCTCCAAAGACTGAGGCGACCTTGGCGACATTTACATCATCACGTAGCGTACGCAGACTTGCCTTGATGATGTCACCGCGCTCTGAGAGGAGGATACTAAACTTTGCATTTGGTACAGCATTGACCCAGTCGACTACGCCGGTTAGGTCTTCGGGGATAGTTCCTGTTTCGTTGAAGTCTTTGCCTTGAGCGATGGCGAGTGTGATGCCTTGTTCAGTTTGCTTCAGTGTCGCGAGTACACGTCCCCAGAGTCGCATAGCTGAGAGCGGAGTGGTGTGAAAGACACTTTTGCTGATTGCAGGTAGATTTGCGCCAGTGCGTAGCAAGCGAGCTGCCATGCGGAGCACTGTGGGGTCAGTATTGGAGTGTTGGAAGCTACCTGTATCAGTGTAGAGTCCGTTTAGCAGGCAGGTCGCCATGTCAGGACGGATCTTTACATTTAGCTCTTCAAAAATACTAGTGAGGATATAGCAGCTAGCGCAGGCGTCGGTATAGACGAGCTTGATATCACCAAAATCATTGGCAAAGGGGTGGTGGTCTAGTTTGATGACAGTTCGGCTGCCATCGAAGAGTTCTGGATATAGTTCGTCAAACTTCGTCTGGTGTAGATCACCACAGTCGAGTGTCATGACTAGATCGTATTGGCTTGGATCGAAGTCATGGACGATATGTTCGCCACCCGGCAGAAACCGAAAACTGTCCGGTACAGGGTCGATTGAGGCTGGTGTGACATCTTTGCCCATGCGACTGAGTGCGAGATATAGTGCGAGCATTGATCCGAGTGCATCACCGTCTGGGCTTTTGTGGACGATCAGTACGATCTTCCGAGCTTTTAGGATTGCTGACTCGAAGCGCGAGATTTCTGGTATATCTAGCTGCATAAAAGGGATTGATCTTAACAAGCCAAAGTCGACTTGCCAAGTAGGCAGGATCGAAAGTATCAGAGATCGTGATGCGACGGGCTATCTGATGCGTGTGTTTTTCAAAGTCTCACCCGGTGGCACCATCGGAAAGACGTTTTCCTCTGGTTCGGTGATGTATTCTACAAGTGTTGGTCCTTTCTCGCGTTCAGCCAGCTTGGTTATCTTGAGTGCTTCGCTTGGTCTGCGTACACGGTAGGCTTTGATCCCACAGCTCTCGGCGAGCTTCACGAAGTCAGGGTTAAAAAGTGGCGTCGAGGAGTAGTTACGATTGTAAAAAAGCTCTTGCCACTGGCGTACCATGCCGAGGAAGCCGTTGTTAAATACAGCGATTTTGAGTGGGATTTTGTCCTGTGCTAGTGTGATTAGCTCTTGCATATTCATCTGAAATCCACCGTCACCAGTCAGACACCAGACACTTGCTTTTGGTTGGGCGATTTTGGCACCTAGCGCTGTCGGTAGGGCAAATCCCATCGTACCGAGTCCACCAGATGACAAATAGCGTCCTGGTTTTTGGAATCGGAAATGCATGGCTGCCCACATTTGGTTTTGCCCGACATCAGATACGATGAAAGCATCGGGTGCGGCAGCGTTGATTGCGTGGATTACTTCATAGGCTTGAAGTAGTTTGCTTGGTTTTGGTTTACTGGCTTTGAGTTTCTTTGTTACTTGAGTGTTGTAACTAGTAATCTCAGTGTGCCAGTCGGGATTTTTTTGAATTGGGATTTTTTTAGCCAGTTTGGTGAGGGCATCTTTGGCATCGGCAACGATCGGAGCATCGACATGGACGAGTTTATTGATCTCAGCGGAGTCGATATCGATGTGGATTACTTTGGCTTTGTGCGCAAAGTCATCGAGCCGACCAGTGATACGGTCATCGAAACGACTGCCAACACTGATGATGAGATCGGCATGGGCGACAGCATAGTTGGCGGCGGCCTGTCCATGCATACCGAGCATACCGAGATAATTCTTCGTATTGTGCGGTACAGTCGAGATACCGAGTAGCGTACAGACGATCGCAGCGTTAGTTTTATTGGCGAAGCTGAGTAGCTCTTTGCTGGCTTTGGAGATCAATGTTCCGTGACCCGCGATGATGACAGGCCGTCGTGCTGCTTTGATCAGCTTGGTGGCTACGGCTATCTGTCTCGCTCCAGCTGGTCCACGGATTAGGTAGCCAGGGAGCTTGATGGGTGTTTTTTTATAATTAAATTCTGTGGTATTGATCTGAACATCTTTCGTCACATCGACGTGGACAGGACCTGGACGACCTGTACGTGCGAGATGAAATGCCTCTTTGAGTGCAGGTGCGAGGTCTTTGACATCTGTGATGAGGTAGTTGTGTTTCGTGATTGGGAGTGTGATACCAGTCGTGTCAGCCTCCTGGAAGGCATCGGTACCGATGAGAGAGCTAGTGACTTGTCCTGTGATCGCGATCATCGGGATTGAGTCGAGGTGTGCATTGGCGATACCGGTGATTAGATTCGTAGCACCTGGGCCAGAGGTCGCCAGACAGACTCCGACCTCACCAGAGGTACGGGCATAGCCTTCAGCTGCGAAAGCTGCGCCTTGCTCGTGGCGTGTGAGGATGTGTCTTAGTTGTTTCGCGTAGCGGGGTAGCGTGTCGTACAGTGGCAGGATCGCGCCACCTGGATATCCAAAGATCGTACGGACTCCTTCCGCGATCAACGATTCGCAAATGATCTCGCTGCCTGTTTTTTGCATAGAGTTATTTTACATTATTTAATGTGATGATTAAACACTTCTAGCTCTATTTTTAGAGTGTCCGCTTTGACAGTAGTCATGTTTTTGAGTAAAATATTTGTATTCTAATATTTTCTCCATGCAAGGTGGTAAGGCAGTCCGAATCGAACGAATCCTCGATCGCAACACACGACGAACCATTATTTTGCCCGTCGATCATGGTGCTGGTATGGGGCCGATAGCAGGTCTGATAGATCTGTCGAGTGCTGTCGATGCAGCAGCAGAAGGCGGTGCCAATGCCGTACTAGGACACCTCGGACTGGCACTCCATGGTCATCGTCACAGCGGCAAGGATATTGGGTTGATTCTCCAATTCTCTATTTCGTCTGATCTTTCACCGACTGATCCCAATCGTAAAGTCCTCGTCAACAATGTCCAAACAGCGCTCAAGCTCGGAGCAGATGCTGTGAGTTTACATATCAATCTCGGCTCAGAGTCTACAGAGCAGCAGCTCGCAGATCTTGGTCAGATTTCTACAGAGTGTCTGGAGTGGGGTGTACCACTCGTCGCGATGATGTATCCACGAGGTCCCAAGATCAAAGACGAAAAAGCTGTCGAGCATGTAAAGGTAGCAGCACGAGTCGCAGCTGAGCTCGGCGTTGATTTGATCAAAGTGCCGTATACAGGTGACACCAAGAGTTTCAAAGAGGTCATCGATGGAGCGCTCGGCGTGCCAGTCGTGATCGCCGGCGGCGCCAAGGGTGATGATCTAGCTGCACTCGAAATGGTCGAAGGAGCGATAGCAGCAGGTGGTGCTGGTATTATGATGGGTCGCAATGCCTTCCAGCATTCCAATCCCAAGGCTTTCATTGCAGCAACGGCAGCCGTGGTGCATGGCGGACAGACCGCCAAAGAGGCCGCGAAGCTTTTGAAATAACATTAGTCATCTTTTACTTGACAAAGTAGTAAAATTTTGATATTATGTTTATCAATTTTAATTTTAAGAGACAAATGATTGAATCTACATCTAAAGCTAGCGAAGCTAGGGCAGAGGGCAGCAAAGAAGCAGCCTTATCCTATATTACCGATCAGCTGGTAATGCTAGCCGGTATAGACGCAAGTGAATTCGAGGTTATCGATCAGTTTGGTAGGTTGGTCATAGTCGCACCGACCGAACTACACAAAAAAATTAGATCAGCCGTAGTAGGTAGTGATTTATTCTCCAGTGAGCAGGCAGGTATCTATCGTGGAGCTAATGGGTTCGCCGTGATAGATAAAAGTCAAAAATCATATCGTGTCGAGTCCGTAGCGCGACACGCCCGTGAGGCAATCAATCTTGCTACAGCCTAGCGAGTTTTTGAATTTTACGGCACACTGGCAGCATGCTTATTCTTGGTATTGAGACTAGTTGCGATGAGACAGCAGCTGCCGTAGTACGCGATGGCAGCGAAGTGTTGAGTAGCGTGATTGCGAGTCAGGCAACACTCCATGCCCAGACAGGTGGAGTTGTACCAGAGGTGGCAGCACGAGCACATGTAGAAGTGATCTTACCTGTGATAGAGCGAGCTTTGGCAGAGGCCCATATTGATTTGAAACAGATCGATGCCATCGCTATCACGTATGGTCCGGGTCTAGCTAGTAGCCTTCTTACGGGGGTTACCGTTGCCAATACACTTGCGACGTTTTCAGACAAGCCTCTGATCGGTGTCAATCATATCTTGGGGCATATCCGTGCCAACTGGCTGGAGCGAGAGGAGCAGGAGATTCAGTATCCAGTTGTCACACTCACAGCGAGTGGTGGGCACAATGAGCTAGTTTTATTGGAGTCTGCTGCGACGAAGCCCAAACTACTTGGTGAGACTCGCGATGATGCAGCGGGTGAGGCTTTTGACAAGGTCGCGCGAATGCTCGATCTAGGCTATCCGGGTGGTCCAGCGATCGAAAAAATTGCTAAGCTTGGTAGCCTATCAGCAGATTCATTGCTGCCACGGGCGTGGCTGCTACCCAAAGATATCTCACGTAATTTTAATTCCGTCGAAGTAGGGGAGCGGCTGCGAGCTGGACGACTGACACTTACCAGCTTCGATTTTTCTTTCTCAGGGCTCAAGAGTGAGGTGCGCAGAAGAGTCCAAAATAAAAAACTCAATCAACAACAAATCGCTAATTTGGCAGCAGAGTTTCAGGTAGCCGTAGTCGATGTGCTAGCGACGAAGCTTTTCCTTGCGGCGAAACATCATCAAGCCAAGGAGATTCACCTTGCGGGGGGAGTCAGTGCCAATAAATTTTTGCGAAAGCAGGTTCAAAAGTATTCAGCACAGCTGGGAATAACTCTGCGCCACCCCACAAAAATGAGCTACTGTACTGACAATGCAGCAATGATCGCTGGAGCAGCACACTGGTTGTATCAAAAAACTCCCAACAAGTATCAAAAACTTAAGCTGCTCGATGTTGATCCCAATCTCAATATCTGAGCAAGTTTTTAGCTCGGAGTTTTGACAGTCTTACGGCACACAGTTAAGATTTTTTGGCTTATTTAAACCAAAACATATGCCAAAGAAACTTTGTAACAATGAATATGGTTTCTCCGTTGCGGAGCATAATCCGTTTTTTATTTTTCCGTACCTACAAGAGGTAGTCAAAAAACATTTTTCTGCCTCTGAGGTGCTTGATCTTTCGCGCGGTGATCCGGGGCTGGGCTTTTGTCCTTCCGCACGGAGTCGTGGTTTTTACAGCTTCCTTGTGGCAGTCGACACAGTGCTCAACTGCAACCACGAGTGCTATCGAATTCACTTAAAAACCGAGGCAGACTTGCCAGAGATCGAAGCTAAGATCAAAAAATTTGCCGAAGACAATTATGCACCAAAGGTAGCTGCCGCACACCTTCAGACTTTCGATGAGGTTTTGGAGAAAATCCAAAATTATGCGAAAGCTGAGCAGTGTGCTGAGTTTAGTCGCTTCGAGGCCATCAGTGGTATTTTTCAACGCAGTACACTCGTCGGTGGTAGCTATCACACACCGTGGGGTGAACCGATCGTCAAGGTCGTCGTCGCGGGTATGTATCGCGCGCTACTCAGAGACACTGAGATTTGCTCGAGTGATTTTATTTTTACGCTCGGAGTCAATGATGCGATTGGTACTATTTTCAAGATGCTTGGTGCAGAGGGGATCGGCTTCCTAAAAAAAGGTGACACTATCGCAGCTAGTACACCTGCTTACGCACCTTACTTCAACGAGTTCAACTCTCGCGGACTCAACGTAGTAGAGATACCAAGTGACATACCAAATGATCCACTAGATGATTTGGTAAATAGTAAAGAAAAAATAAAGGCGATCTTCCTCATCACTCCCAATAATCCAACTGGTATTAAGTATAGTCCAGAGCAATTGAAAAAAATCGCTGAGGTCGCCGAAAAACACGATGCTTTGATTGTGACCGATGAGATCTACGCTCAGTTTCACGCAGACTTTCAGTCTATCTGGGGTCTGGCAAAGAAACGCACACTGCGTCTCTGTGGTCGTAGCAAGATCGAGCGTAGTCCAGGTCTGCGTTTCGGCGATGTATTGATCTGCCAAGAGGCCAATGAATATTTAACCAATCATTTATTTAAAGGTAGTCTCAATGACGCACCAGATTTCCGGACATTTTTTATCTGGATGAAAGCTCCAGGTGGTACTTTCGCGAGTTTCCAGCATACTGCTTCTGTGCCTGGCCCGAGTCAGATCCTTGGTATGTTGCATATTTTGCTCGGAGCAGAGGAGCGTACGAAGTATCTAGCTGCTGTAAATAAAAACATGGAAGCTTTCTTTGAAGGATTAGGGGTGCCACGTAACGCAGCAATGTACTACGGTCTGATCGATCTCAATACTGTGCCAAATGGCACTAAAAAGGCTGTCTCGATCGATCAAAAGCTCCACGATCTTTGTACCCAAAAAGGTGTGATCTTGATCCCTGCACTCAAGTTTTTTTCCGAAGCTGCCCAAAAAATAAGTGACAAAAGTCACTACATACGAGTCAGTCTGCCCAATCTCTCACTAGAGCAGACTAAAGATGCTGCGAAGAGAATTAGAGAGTATCTGACTAGTTAGGTGCGTTTTCTGATTTTATTTATTCTCTCTTAATCCAAAAGAGAGTAAACTGCGCGGGTCTTTTCTAGTTAATATTTTTTTATGTCTTCTCTTTATAAAAACACTCAAGCTCAAATCGCACAAGCTGCCGATACTATGGGTTTGGCTGATGACGTGCGCAAGATCATGAACGAGCCCGAGCGCGTGCTTGAAGTCAATTTTCATATTCACCGTGATACTGGTGAGACTGAGATGCTGCAAGGTTTCCGTGTACAGCACAGTACGTTACGTGGTCCTGCCAAAGGTGGTATTCGCTTCCACCCCGAGGTAGATATGGGCGAGGTCAAAGCCTTGGCTGGCTGGATGACGATCAAATGCGCAGTCGTCGATATACCCTATGGTGGCGGTAAGGGTGGTGTGATTGTTGATCCACACAATTATTCAGAAAAGGAAATTGAGCAAATCGCGCGCGAGTTTACCCATAGTATTGGTCCGATCATTGGACCACGACGCGATGTGCCAGCACCGGATGTCTATACCAATGCCAAGATTATGGATATCATTGCCGATGAGTATCATCGCCTACATGCCAATGAAAAAGACTGGCGGGCAGTAGTGACAGGCAAGAGCATAGCCAATGGTGGTAGTCTCGGACGTGATAGTGCGACGGCTGCGGGTGGCGTGTATGTCCTTCAGACTTATTTTGAAAAAATCGGTGACAAGCTAGCAGGTAAGACAGTTGCGGTTCAGGGTTTTGGTAATGCTGGGCATCACTTTGCGAGGATCGCACATGAGCTCGGTGCCAAGGTAGTAGCAGTGACCGATAGTCGCGGTGGTGTTTATTCTTCAGATGGGTTTGATCCGATGGCAGCCTACACCTGTAAAGCAAAAAAAGGCGCAGTCGGAGAGTGTCTAGCTGCGATAGCGACAGAGTGCGCAGATAAAAAAGGACATGAGTGTCGCCAAATCACCAATGCCGAAGTGCTGACACTCGACGTCGACGTGTTGGTGCTCGCTGCGTTGCAAGATCAAATCACCGTGGACAATGAAAATCATATTCGCGCCAAGACTATTGTCGAACTGGCCAATGGCCCGACGACACCGACTGCCCACGCGACACTGGTAAAGAACGGCATCACTGTCTTGCCAGATATCCTCGCCAATGCCGGTGGTGTGACAGTGAGCTACTACGAATGGGTCCAAAATATCGAAGGTGAAAAGTGGAAAGAAGAAAAAGTTACCAAGTTGCTTGAAAAATCCCAAAAGGAAGCATTTCACTCTGTACATGAGGTCGCTGAAGAGTTTGAAACAGACTATCGTAATGCGAGTTATATCCTTGCACTACGTCGGATTGAACATGCCTTTCGGGAGAAGCATTTGACAGATAACGTTCAGGAGCACGGACATGATAAGCATTAAATCGATCAATGTATTTGGTAATCGTCACTATGGCTCTTGCGTAAGGACAACAGAGCGCTGTAAGCTCCTCTGAGTATGAATAAGTTAGTCATAGTCGAAAGTCCAGCCAAGGCACGTACGATTACCAAATTTTTGGGTAAAGGTTATGTCGTGAAGGCGAGCATGGGGCATATCCGTGATTTGCCAAAGAGTCAGATGGGGATCGATCTACAGACTTTTGAGCCGGATTATCTCGTATCCAAAGATAAGCTCAAGATAGTCAAGGAGCTGACAGCTGATGCCAAGAAGGCAGATACAATCGTCCTCGCGACTGATGAAGATCGAGAAGGAGAAGCAATTGCGTGGCATCTTTTGTCTGCGCTCAATCTAGAAAAAGCCAAAGATAAGAAGATTGAGCGTATTGTATTTCACGAGATCACCAAGCCAGCGATCGAAGCTGCCCTTCAGTCTCCACGTCAAATAGATGCCAAAATGGTCGATGCGCAGCAGGCGAGACGCGTGCTTGATCGACTTGTTGGCTATGAGCTCTCACCATTGATTTGGAAAAAAGTCCGCTACGGTTTGAGCGCTGGACGAGTACAGAGTGTGGCGGTACGGCTTATCGTCGAGCGTGAACGTGAGATCCAAGCTTTCAACGCAGTCGAGTACTGGAGTGTGACAGCGGATCTAGAGACGCCGCGCAACAATAAATTCACAGCCGAATTGACAAAGATCGCAGATAAAAAGGCTGTAGTTGGCAATAAATCAGCCGCTGAGAAAATAACTTTAGATCTCAAAAATACAGAATGGAGAGTCGGTGCGGTAGAAAAGAAAGAGCGTAAGCGCCAACCAGCTCCACCTTTTACGACTAGTACACTCCAGCAGGAGGCGAGTCGCAAGCTAGGGTTTAGTGTGAAAAAAACCATGATGCTTGCCCAGAGGCTCTATGAAGGACGCGATACAGGTGAAGGTCTCATTACCTATATGCGTACTGACTCGGTTAATCTCGCCAAAAGCGCCGTCGAGTCTACTCGCAAAGTGATCAAGAGTCGCTATGGGGCAGAGTATGTACCAGATCAGCCTCGTGTGTTTAAAACCAAAGCGAAAGGCGCCCAAGAGGCCCATGAAGCTATCCGACCGACTGATCCAGCACATACTCCCGATAGTCTCGCCAGTGATTTGGAAAAAGACACACTTCGCCTCTATGAGCTGATCTGGCAGCGTATGTTGGCTTGCCAGATGGCAGAAGCCATACTAGATCAGACTGGTGTCGATGTCTTAGCCAAAGATTATACTTTCCGCGCAACAGGTCAGGTGATACGTTTCGCTGGGTTCCTCAGAGTTTATTCAGAAGGACGCGATACAGAAGAGGAGTCCAAACAAGACGAAGAAAAAATGCTACCAGAGATCTTGGAAAAAGAAATTCTCAAATTGTTGGAGCTAGTGCCAGAGCAGCACTTCACCAAGCCACCAGCGCGCTATACAGAGGCCTCTCTGGTCAAAAAACTGGAGAGTGAAGGGATTGGACGACCGAGCACTTACGCACCAACGATCGGTACGATTCAGACCCGCGGTTACGTAGAAAAAATTGATCGTAGTCTCACGCCGACTGATACTGGTTTTGTAGTTAATGATTTCCTGATCGCACATTTTCCGAAGATTGTGGATTACAAATTCACAGCTGGTATGGAAGAGCAGCTCGATGAGATCGCCGAAGGTAAACACAAATGGCAGGAGACTATGCGAGAGTTTTATGAGCCTTTCCATACGTTGATCGAAGAGAAGGACAAGACTGTCAAGAAGGGTGATATCATCACTGAAAAGACAGATGAGAAGTGTGATAAGTGTAATAAGCCTATGGAGATCAAGCTTGGACGTTTTGGTAAGTTCCTCAGTTGTACAGGTTATCCTGAGTGTAAAAATGCCAAACCGCTCGACAAGAAAGAGGCAGCAGCAGACCAAGAACTTCAAAAAGCTGCGGCAGCAAAGAAATGCCCTAACTGCGGTAAGCCACTCGCTGCCAAGCGTGGACGTTTTGGCTCATTCGTTGGTTGCTCGGGCTATCCAGACTGTAAATATATTGAGAAAAATGCGAAGAAAACTGGCGCTAAATGTCCTGACTGTGATGCTGGTGATATTATTGAAAAATTTGCTGTGAAGAAAAAAAAGAAGTTTTGGGGATGTGACAAATATCCCAAGTGTAAATTTGCTAGTTGGGCAGAACCGCTGAAAGAACCATGTCCAGAGTGTGGCAAGGTGATGGTGATTAAATCAAAAAAGAAGGTTTGTCTGGGATGCTCTGCGGAACGGAAGACAGAGGCCTAAATCTACTGACTGGCTGCAACATCAGCGATCGACATGATCGGCTGCATGATAGCCATTACCAGACCAGCGACCATGAGACCGACGACCACTATGATGACTGGTTCCATGATCTTGCTGAGATTGTCTACAAAACGATCAACCTCTTCTTCATAGAAAGAGGCGATTTTCTTTGTAACTTCACCGAGCTGAGCAGTTTGCTCTCCGACAGCGATCATGCTGACGACCAGATCGGGGAAAACACTAGTATCATTGGCAATACTCTCATTGATCGGTACACCTTGTTCGACGTCCTCTCGGATATCGCGTATTCGTTGACGATAGACTTCGTTGGAGACGGCATCGGCAGAGATATCTAGTGCGCGGACAATCGAGATACCAGAGGCGGTCAGGGTAGAGAGCTGACGGGTAAAGTCGGCTAGTGCAATCTTCATATGAAGTTCTTTACCAAAAAGAGGCAGCTTCAACATGAGACGATCCCAAAGCATTTTACCAGAGGTAGTTCTTTTCCAAGTTTTAATTGCAAAAAAAGTACCAAAAATAGCTAGGATAAAGACCAACCAATTTGGCACAAACAGCGTCGAGTCAACGAACCAATTGGAAGTATTGATCAAGAACATGGTTGTGGCTGGTAGCTCGACACCAGCTCCGAGGAAGAGGTCTGCTAGTTTTGGAATTACAGCAGTCATGACAACGATAGTCACGAGTACGAGGATTATCAAAATCACAGCTGGATAAATCATTGCGCCTTTGATTTTACTTTTGAGTGCGGCTGATTTCTCACTTTCATTAGCAAGGTCAGTCAAGATTTGATTGAGCTGACCAGAAGCCTCACCAGAGGCAATCACACCGATCTCTGACTCGTTAAAGACTGTATCGTACTCTGTCAGAGCACTAGAAAAACTCTCACCCGATTCAACAGTTTCGGCTACATCCATTAACATTTTTTGAAAACGCTTATTGTCTCCTTGTCTGGAGAGTATTTTGAGCGATTTGACGATCGGCAGTCCAGCATTGATCATAACTGCCAGCAGACGGAAAAAGATTACTTTTTCTTTTACAGAAATCTTGGTGTATTCCATAAGATAGTCATCGATAGCTGCACCAAGATCATGTAGTGATTGGATTTTTTTATCTGGCTTGGAATCGTTTATGATTACTTTTTCTTCTGCTTTGCCGATATGTAGGCGAGTTTTTTTCTCATCTTCCACTAGGGCAGGTTTTTTATCCTTGGGCGGCTTAGCAGTATCTTTTTCTGTTTCTGTACTGATTTTATCTAGATTCACCACAGTCAGTCTCTCTTCATTGAAGAGTTTGTCAGCAGCTGCAAGTTTACTCTCGGCTTCGATTGTTCCAGTAGTCTCCTTGCCAGCAGTATCACGGGCTGTATATTTGAATTGCATAATTGAGGTGATTGAGTGATTAAGCTTTAGTTATTTCTGGAGCATCTGAGCTACTCTCTTTTTTCGATTCTTCCTCTTCTTTGTGAGTGGCTACCGAGTAGACCTCTTCGGGAGAGGTGATGCCTTTTAGTATGAGGTGTAGTCCTGCGTGTTCTAGCGTTTGCATACCATTGGCGATTGCAGTTTTCTCGATTTCTAGATTGCTAGCACCCTTGAGGATTAGATTTTTGATCGCATCATTCATTTCCATGATCTCGTAGATACCGATACGTCCTTTGTAGCCAGTACCATCACATTCAGTGCAGCCATTGCCTTTGTAGGTTTTGAGAATGAATTTGTCTTCTTCGAGTCCTATAGATTTTCGCTCTTCGGGGTTCATAGTTTTGATAGTCTCGTCGAGACGATGTTCTACCTCTGGTGTGAGGACATCCTCGGTCTTACATTTTTCACAGATGCGGCGGACGAGACGTTGTGCGATGATGGCATTGAGCGTAGCTGTGATCAGAAATGCAGGAACTCCCATGTTGATAATACGTGTGATCGTTGCGACAGCTGAGTTTGTGTGAATCGTCGAGAGTACCAGATGTCCTGTGAGTGCAGCTTCGATAGCGGTATTGATAGTCTCACGATCGCGGATCTCACCGACCATTATGATGTCAGGGTCTTGACGTAGAGCAGTCCTTAGTCCATTGGCGAAGCTGTAGCCGATCGCAGCATGAGTCTGACTTTGGTTGAGTCCGTCCATTTGGATTTCGACTGGATCTTCAATGGTCATTATATTGACCTCAGGAGTATTCAAGATATCAAGGCAGGAGTAGAGCGTGGTTGTTTTCCCAGATCCTGTTGGCCCAGTTGTTAGGACTATTCCATTTGGTTCCTCGATTGCATTTTTGAGTGCTTTGAGGTTGTGGTTTTCGATACCGAGTTGTTCGAGATTTGGGATTTTGCGACTCTTATCTTGGATACGCATGACGATCTTTTCTCCGTTTACAGTTGGCAGTGTACTGACACGTAGATCCATATTGCGTCCTTCTTTGGTGGTGACTTGAGTGCGACCATCTTGTGGTATGCGCGTCTCATCTATTTTTAGATTACTCATGATTTTGATGCGGGCGACGATCGCAGAGTGAAGATTGGGCGGATATTCCATGATCCGAGAGAGGACACCATCGACTCGATAGCGGAGGCGTATGACATGCTCAGCTGGTTCGATATGGATATCTGAGCTACCACGATCCAGCGCATAGCTGATCATATAAGTGACAATCTGCGGAACATTACTCGCGATAATCGCATTTTGTAGATCGATAAGCGTCTGGTCAGCGCCTTTTTGCATCAGTTTTTTATTTTTTTAATATTGATTTTCCGATTCGAGTTAGTTTATTTAGCTGGTCGGTGGCAGTAGGTAAGCATATACCAGTAAGTCAATATCTACAGGACCTTTGAGACGCTCTTCGATTTGACGTGCTGAGAGTTCGTCTGCAATTTGGATATTGATTTCTTGTACATTGAGTAAGCGAGTCGCTGGTGTCCGGTCATCAGCTGGGAAGCCAGTGTTTTCGATATAGCTCAAAAATTTGTTTAGATTAGTGCGATCACTATTGATTGTAATTTTGAATGGCAGGGTTAGATAATCAACATCTTTTTCTTCAATAATTTTGCCAAAATCTATGGATTGGAGTGTTAACTGGCGAGGTGCTTCAGCAAGACTATTTGTGTATGCCTCCAGCATACGTGTGATATCTGTCTGTGCGCTAGTACTAGGGAGGATCGTAGCCACGTCAACTCGATCAGTGGTTGCTCGTGCAGAGTACTCCTTTTTGAGTTCACGATAGATTTTTCTTTTTGTACTTAGCTGGTCTTTTAGTTCTGGCAGATTATTGACTAGAGTATCAAGTTCACCGCGTTTGACTGTGAGGTCTTGATAACCTGGCCAGACAATAAAAGCACCAGTCAGCACTACTATGAGCGCAGCGATACCAAGTCGTATTTGAGCATTGCGATGAAGGCGAAGGGTGCGTTTGGTCATAATTACGAAAGTTAATTGATTTAGTTAACTGGGATTGAGTTTGGTGCAGCAAAGGGATCATTGATTTCTTTAGTCACAGGCTCTGTCGTCGTAGGCTGGGCAGGTGTCTCTGTAGTTGCTGGTACATCAGTAGTATCGCCAGGAGTGGCTACCGTCGTCACAGGCTCTGTCGTCGTAGGCTGGGTAGGTGTCTCTACTGCTACGGGTGTCTCTGTAGTCGTTGGCACATCAGCTGGATCTGTCTGATCAGGTTTTTGTAGAGTTAGTTCAATATTAAATGGTACGTAGAGTTGCCCTTTAGGGTTTTTGTTTTTAGAGAAACTAAAGCCAGTAATGTCACGGAAATTTGTACTGCCAGCTAATGCATCGAGTAGATCAGCCAGTAATGTGAAGTTGAGATTACGATATTGGTCACGTCCGATGACACGCCCCTGTGTAATGATTTTTTCTTCTTTGGATTTACCACTGTAGCCAGTGAAGACTACTAGATCATTGCTGAGGTCAATGTCGCGGTTGGCATTGGTTGGGGTGGTTTCTCCATCACGCACACCATCAGATCCGTACCGAGCGATTGTTCCAATTTGGTCAATACGCTTGCTCCATTCGATCCGAGTGCTATCAAGCTGACTAATAATAGTCACAGCTCCTAAATTACGAGCTAGTTCAGCTGCAGTGGCTAGGTCACCACTTAGTGTGCTTGCCCCTGTGTTATTGGTAGTTTTGATCGCAATTATTTCTGCTACTTGATCGGCGACAGTTTTTGGTTTGAGTGTGTCAAAGTTAAGTTGGCTGGCTGCCGTGAGCGCAGTTTCAAAACTACTAGTTCGTTTGGCAGAAATCTTAGAAATGATCTCTGTTAGGTTTTGTATAGTCGCCCGAGTGGCAGCATCTGCTCCAGTTAGGTCAATAGTCTCGACTTGTTTTTTTAGGTCTACTATTAGGTTTTGGAGATTGGCAGCTTTGATGTTGGTACGAATACTTTTGGCAGCAGAGCGAGCCTCACCATATTGATTACGAGTAAATCGTGTAGGGAAGTTTGGATTACCAGTTTGCAGCTCTGCTGTATTGATGCGAAGCAGACTACTAATTAAGCGATCGAAATTTGTTTTTAATTCTGCGTTTTTGAGTTGATTACTGATCTGTTCTGTCTGGAGCTGATTGGCTTTTTCCAAGATTTGTATTAGTGCTGCTTGGTAACTAGCACTTCGCTCAGTTTTAGTATTTTCCTTAGCAAGGATAGTTGCCTTTGGGATATCCACCAATCGACCATTTTCGTCGACCACTCTGTAGACTAGTTCTGGTATGCCAGTGTCACGATTAATTTTTTCAACTAGCTCTCCATTTGGAGACTGATAGCGTAGTGTAGTGTCTTCCAAATTGAGACCGAGAACCTGATTGGAAAAATTTTCTGCTTCCAGATAGGCACTGAAACGCTTTGTGTTGGTGAGACTGGTAGTCAGATTGTCATGTAGAGTTTGAGTTTCTATTAGTTGAGTTGTGAGGTTCTGTTTGCCAAATTTGGCATAGAGAGAGTTGCCAGTGTCCAGCATAGCGAAAAAATACAGCCAAGCACCGATCGCAGCTAAAATAACCAGTGTCAGAGTGGCATGTGCTATGGTGATTAGTGTCGCCGAGCTATTATTATCTGGATCACTGCCATTAGCTCCGCTTTGTGAAGTATGGGAGTTTTTTTCAGTTTGATGAATTATAGATTCTGCTAGATTATTTGGTAGGTCTTTGTCGCTAGTGGTATCAGTCCGACCTCCCAAGAATTTTTTTAGAAAGTGAGTCTGTACAGGCTCGGGATTGGTGCTGGAGGTATCCATAGGGCAGGAGATTAGAGTGTTTTTTAGAAACTTTTTTAGTTGGAAGTATCAGATTATTTTAGCATATTGGTCCAAAAAAAGCAAGTTTTAAAAAAGGATATGATCTTACACACATTGCTCTTTGCTTGTCAAGTATATTTAATATTTTCTTTTAGGCTTTAATCGTACTATCCAAAAATAGCTTGTCCTAGTCGTAGATGTGTCGCACCACTCATGACTGCTAGCTGCCAGTCACTACTCATGCCAGCAGAGTACTGTGGTAGATCATATTGAAGGGTGAGTCTTTTACCGCGCTCAAATACATTCTTAATAGCAGTTTTGTCTGCAGTATGTGGTCCTATGACCATGATACCGATTAGGTTCAGATTCTGTAGTTCACGTATCTTGGGCACTACTTCCTTCAGCTCAACTGCCGAAAACCCAGACTTAGTTTCTTCATTGGCAAGATTAACTTGTAAGAAAATAGGAAATTTCTTGTCAAGTCTTTGACACTCTACATTTATTTTTTCAGCCAAACGTAGAGAATCCACAGACTCTATACAATCAAAATTGGTAACGATCTCGTGAGTCTTGTTCGTCTGTAGGTGTCCGATGAAGTGTCGCTCACAGGAGTACAGTTCGGGTAGTTTGACGAGAGCCTCTTGGGCACGATTTTCACCGATTACTGTTATACCAGCTTGTAGTGCTGTATTTATTTCTGCTGGTGTACGAGTTTTGGTCACGGCTACAATGGTGATGTCAGTAGGATCACGCTTACATTGGGCACAAACACTCGTTAGCTCAGACTGGAGAGCTCGGATAGCGACTGTGATTCGGTTATCTGTCATGCTTGCAGTATAATACTTAGGTGTCTCAAAATTTGCTCCGTGTCGCACTCGTCGGTCGCCCTAATGTTGGCAAGTCTACACTTTTTAATAGACTTGTCGGTAAGCATCTCGCGATCACAGCCGAAGAGGCTGGGACAACACGTGATCGTCTTGAGCAGCCAGTCGATCTAGGACGATTACACTTCTTGTTGCAAGACATCGGTGGTATCGAGATCAAAAAAGGCACTGACCTAGAGGACGATATTCAAGCACAGGCGCATTATGCGATTGAGTCTGCCGATTTAATTGTTTTTTTGGTCGATGCTAGGAGTGAGCTGACAACTGACGATCTTGCTGCGGCAGATATACTGCGGCGCCAAAAAAAACCCGTAATTTTCGTTGCCAATAAGTGGGAAAGTGGTAACGAGGCTGAGATTTTGCCGTTTACCCAGCTCGGACTTGGTGTGCCATTGGGTTTTTCTGCGATCCACAAGATCGGATTTGATGAATTGAAAAACCAACTTGGCAAAGAATTGCGTAAACTAAAACGAGTTTCCAAAGAAATTACTACGGCCGCACCTGATCTATACGCTGATGTAAAGATCGCTATCACCGGTAGGCCAAATGTCGGCAAGTCGAGCCTCGTCAATGCGATGTTGGGAGAAGAGCGTGTGATTGTCTCCGATATACCAGGTACTACGCGAGATACCAATGACATCTTGCTGGAGCAAGACGGCAAGACTCTGCGCCTACTAGATACAGCCGGTATGAAGCGCCGCGGCAAGATCGGTACTGGACTCGACCGCTTTGCGACTGGTCGCACCCTAAACGCTATCGCTGATGCGGATGTCGCGCTACTACTACTAGATGGCTCTGAGGGGATCACGGCACAGGATCTCCATGTCGCAGAAAAAATAGTGGCAGCAGGTGTCGGTCTCCTATTGGTGGTCAATAAGGTTGACACTTGGCAGGATTTTTCTGAGGCTCAAGAAAAGTGGCTTAGAGTTTTACAGTCACGTTTTTCCTTTGCTCCGTGGCTCCCCGTGGTGATGATCTCGACCAAGACTCAAAAAAACCTAAGTCATATTCTGCCACGTGTACTAGAAATTCAGAAAGCTTCACACAAGAGGGTTGCGACGCCAGAGCTCAATCGTTTACTCAAAAAAATCGTCGCCGAACACGCTCCTATGGGTGGCAAAAAAGTACGAACTCCGCTCAAGATACTCTACGTCACTCAGGCAGAAATTACACCACCAACTTTTGTATTTTTTGTAAATAATCCTCGTGGTTTCCATTTTTCCTACCGTCGTTTTATCATCAATCGTTTACGAGAAGAGTATGGCTTCCTCGGTGTACCGATCAAGCTAGAGTTGCGTGAGCGCCGTAGACAGTCCGCTACTACGGTTTC
>VAPK010549930.1_pt1 | contig 22221 bp, 18 predicted proteins | sample 3395031 | NCBI WGS metagenome assembly VAPK01 (sample SAMN08290443, study PRJNA428436) | hydrothermal vent metagenome | isolation source: Deep-sea hydrothermal vent chimney 1 | place: Pacific Ocean: Juan De Fuca Ridge
GGCAATTTATATTCTGTTAAAATTTTCACCAGACGTTTCTCTGCAAGCAATTCACTCACCATAAATGGCGGCTGTTCTGTTATACAAGTATGTTGCAATGCCAGGTAACGCATGTGCGGGTAATCGTTCGCTCTTATTGAAGCGTTAATCGAAATTTTTTCTCCTCCCAAAACCCAATTAACTTCAGCATCTTTTTTATGCCAGGCACCGCAGGGAAAATTGGAAAGTTCTTTTGGCGACTTTGGTTCACCAAATTTTTTTATAAACTCTGGTGTTGCCACTAACACATGACGATAGTCTGTTAACTTTCTTGCAATAGCAGAAAGATAATCAACATCACCAATACGCAACGCAACATCAATTCCATCTTCTATAAAATCAATTTTTCGTTCAGATGCATATATATCGAGTTCAATGAATGGGTGTTTTTCATGAAAATCTTTCAATAACTCCCACCATGGTTCAAAGTTTGGGGGCAATGATAAACGTAATGTTCCTCTCAGTTCAGATTCCCTGTTTTGAAGCGCCAGAACACCCGCATCCATGTCTTGAAGTCCGCGCGACACAAATTCATACAAAGTTGAACCCGCATCAGTAAGACGAAGCCGCCTGGTTGAACGCTCAAGCAAACGAATGCCCAATGATTTCTCAAGCTCACTGACTCTTCGGCTTACCGTTGCAATGGGGATACTCATGTACCGGGATGCGGCAGTAAAACTACCTTTCTGAACCACTCTTACAAAAATCTGAGCAGAGTTTAAATCCACGTTTATCACCTGATAGCTATTAGATTATCGACTAATCCTATCTGATTATTCCATATATGGAAAGGTTATTCCTATTTTAACCCTCTACTGAACATAAATCGTATCAATTAATATGTTCTCAACCTGACACGATCAGACAACTTACAAGGTAACAATCATGCAAAAACGAACATCAACAAAAACTTTTACCCTTCTATTGGGTGCAATAACTCTACTAAGTTCATCCCAGTTAATTGCAGGAACAAAATCAATAGAACAGGTAATTAAAAGGTATGAAACATATTTAAACGCGAGTGACCCTCAATCAATTATGAGGTTATACAGCAACAACCCGGTTTTCATGCCACAACATTCCTTTGCACACGAAGGAAGAACTAAGGTCAGAAAAGCTTATGACGCTGTCTTCAGCAATATTGATCTCAACATAAAATTTACCATTTATGAAATTAAAAAAAATGGCCGCACAGCCTGGGCCAGAACAAGTTCAGCAGGAAAAACAACAATCCTGGAAAGTGGAATGAAAATAAAAGAAGGCAATAATGAACTGTTTATTTTTAAAAAAGAAAACAATGAATGGAAAATTCACCGTTATCTTTTTTCAACTACGACATCACGTCAACAATAACAACACAAACTCTATAGGAGAATAAATTATGAAAGCAGTCGTCATTACTCAACCCGGAGGTATTGAAGAGCTTAAGCTTCAGGATACCGATGAACCTTCAACACCAGGCGGATATGTAAAAATAAAAATTAAAGCTTTTGGACTTAATCGTGCTGAAACATATTACCGTGCGGGGAATATGGGAGAGATTAACGAACCAAGAATACCTGGCATCGAAGCTGTTGGTGAAGTTGTTGAAGATAACAGTGGTAAATTTCAAACTGGCCAAAAAGTAATAACGGCAATGGGAGGTTTGATGTTGGCAAAACACGGTAGTTACGCTGAATATGTTGTCGCACCCGCAACAAATGTACTTGCAGTAAATACAAAACTCCCGTGGGAAGAGTTAGCAGCACTTCCACAGGCTTATTTAACTATTTGGGGCGCGTTAGACAAAAACCTTTCTATACAAAATGGCCAAAGTTTACTCGTTAGAGGTGGAACAACAACGCTAGGTTTTGCCGCTATTACTTATGCAAAAGCCAGAGGTTTGAAAGTTATAGCAACTACTCGACATGAAAAAAATAAAAAGCTGTTACTCGATAAGGGTGCTGATAAAGTAATTATAGATGATGGTGATATTTCAGATAAAGTTCGCTCATTATTTCCTGATGGTGTTGATTGCGCAATAGATATCGTTGGAGCGGCAACAGTTAAAGATACACTAAAGACAGTCAAACACTGGGGGCAAGTCTGTGTAGTTGGTGTATTAAGTGGCGCTCCTGTATTAGAACATTTTGGTTTAATGTCTGATCTACCAAATACCGTTAGATTAAGTTTTTTTGCCAGCGGTTTATTTGGCTCTGAACAGCTACCCTTATCAGAATCACCTATACAGTGGATTGTAGAACAAATAGAAAAAAATAAAATGCCATCATTAATTTCCAAAATTTATAATTTTGATCAGATTCGTGAAGCTCATCAAACTATTGAAACCAATCAGGCCCTGGGTAAAACAGTCGTTAAGTTTTAGTAAGCATTCAGCCATCTGAAAAGATGGCTGAATTATTTAATTTTTAGGGGCTGCGTGTGAACTTTGACAAGGCGGGTTATTATTTCATCCTATTGCTTATTTTGGTCGTAATAGGTTTTTGGGAATCATACTTTTCTAATCTTTTAAGCGGCATAGATAGTTACATCCATTTTCATGCGATCACCATGTTACTTTGGGTAGGCATGCTTATTACACAAGCGTTTCTAATCAGATATAAAAAACGATCCTTACATAAAACAATTGGCAAGTTATCCTACGGTTTAATTCCTTTTATTATTATTTCACTAATATTGTTGTCACACAGTCAAATAACAATACATGAAAATGGGATTTCCAGTTCTCAACTTTATATATTATTCCTACAGTTTTCACTACTTATGATTTTTATCATTAGCTATATACTAGCCATAATATATCGAAAATCGCCAAGCCATCATGTGCGCTATATTATCTGTACTGCTTTAACATTAATTGACCCTGCAGTTGCAAGAATACCTTTAAATATACCGCAGCTTCCTTTTGACTACCAAGTATTAACTTTTTCACTAATATATCTAATTTTATTAATTCTGATTATCACAGAACGTAAACAAAAAAAAGCAAGGGAAGTCTTCCCGGTAATTCTGCTAATATTCGTATTTTTTCAAACATTCAACCTAACATGGACAAATAGCCAGATCTGGTCTGATTTTTTTATGTGGTTCGCCATGCTTCCGTTAACTTAAAAAACTACTCTGTACTATGCCAGGCTATACCTTGTTACTGATATACTTTAAAGTAGCTGTCATATATCTGTAACAAAACTCTGCTTTAATATCATTTATGACAAACACATCGATTTATGTGAAAGAAAAATGACAAATGATAATGATTACATTTTAGTTGTAGATGACGAGCGAGCTATTCGTGATATGGTTTGTATGGCGTTAGTGCAGGAAGATTTTCAATGTTCTGAAGCCAGCGATGCTCACAAAGCAGAGGCTATGATTAAAAAAAATCCTCCACAGCTAATCTTACTCGACTGGATGATGCCTGGTGTTAGCGGTATCGACTTTGCGCGAAAACTCCGCCGTATGCCCGAAACAATGAATATTCCTATTATTATGCTCACTGCAAAGACTGAAGAAGATAATGTTATTCGTGGCCTGGAAAGTGGTGCCGATGATTACCTCACAAAACCCTTTTCCCCCCGCGAATTAATTGCCCGCATTAAAGCATTATTACGCCGCAGCCAGCCAGTAACTACACAGGATATTATCAAAATCAATAACCTCGTACTCGACACAGGTTCATATCGTGTTGAGGGCAATGGGAAAACAATTGACCTTGGACCGACAGAATTCAAACTTTTGCGCTTTTTTATGGAAAATCCCGATCGTGTTTTTAGTCGGGAACAGGTGCTAAATAATGTCTGGGGTGATAATGTCTATGTTGAAGAACGCACGGTAGATGTCCACATCCGTCGCCTTCGTAAGGCACTTGAGCCAACGCATCATCAGGATATGGTGCAAACCGTTCGCGGTGCAGGTTATCGTTTATCCAATAAGTAAACAAACAATAAATGTCTCCCCATCAAAAAAGTGAAATCACCTCCCTGCTCAGCATTATTGCTGCTAGTGCAGTAAGCGGTGCATTTTTTAATCAATCTCTTCTTTTTGTCGCTTTAGCTCTTTTTACTTATATTATCTTTATGTTGCGTAATGCCTTTAAATTACAAGACTGGCTAGAACAAAAAAAGGACTTGCCTGATGCCTGGGGCTATTGGGGTGAAATTTTTAATGAACTGCATATACTCGAAAGACAAAAATATAAGCAACAGAAAGTTTTATCTGTTGCCCTTTCCCGCTTTAAAAAAGCTGCAGAAGCTTTGCCCAATGGCGTTGTCATATTAAGTCAATATAACGTAATTGAATGGGTAAACCCTGTTGCCAGTTCATTGCTTGGAATTAACTACCCTCAGGATGCTGGACAAAAAATTAACAACCTCATACGTCATCCGGATTTCCAGCGTTACATGATTAAAAATAATTTCAGTAAAACCATAACCTTACCGGCACCTGAAAATGCAGATAACACCTTAACGATGCAAATTATCCCCTTTGGCTACAAACAAAAAATGATTTTTTGCCGTGATATTACACATATACATAAGTTAGAAGAGATGCGAACAAACTTTGTCTCTAATGTCTCACATGAGATGCGTTCTCCGTTAACTGTATTAAGTGGTTACCTGGAAATGTTTTCAGACAAACCACCTAAAGATGAAAAAAACTTTAAGCTGGCCATTGATAACATGTATCAACAAGCCATGCGTATGCAGAGACTTGTTACAGATTTACTAGCATTATCAAAAATGGAAACTGCACCTGTAGAGCATACTAAATCAGTTATTATTTCCACCCTACTCATTTCATTAAAAGAAAATGCGGAAGTTTTAGGCCAGGGCAAACACCATAAAATCAGTCTACAAGCAGATGAACAACTTAATTTACGTGGTAACAGTGATGAGCTACATAGTTTATTTGCTAACTTAATAAATAATGCAGTTCGCTATACACCCGAAAATGGAACCATTTCTATCTCATGGCAAAAAATAAACAATGAGGCCGTTTTTTCTGTCACTGATAATGGGCCAGGTATTGCAGCTCATCACATCCCTCACCTTACAGAACGTTTTTATCGTGCCGACATTGATCGTTCACGCGAGTCTGGAGGTACGGGTTTAGGACTGGCTATCGTGAAATATGCCGTAGAACGACATGATGGTAGATTGATAATAAGTAGTACATTAGGTCAAGGGTCAACATTTAGCTGTTATTTTCCAAGCCAGCGTTTTTCAATCTAAAATATTTTATTTAAAATCTGTAGCCTGGATGTAGCGAAGCGAAATCCGGAATGGACATTTAACCGCTTCCCGGATTACATTTCATTCCATCCGGGCTACATACTGTCGTTGCGAGGGAATAACATGACAACAGCATAAAATCGTATGCAACGATTTTGAAAAAGCTTTACTTGCCCAAAGGGTGAAGGCCAGGATGCCCGTAATAATCTCATAACGAATGCTTTTACCTGTGAGATTGCCACGTCAGTTTGATGAACAATCACCTGTTCATCAAACTGTCACATTAAAGCCATATCATTGTCATATTCAAACAGCAAAATGTAACCACTATTAAAAATAGAACTACAAATATTATATATAAAATTAAAATCAATAATTATTCTAAGGAGAATAATATGAAATCTAAACTACTCCAGACTATCAGCATGAGTTTGCTGGCTGTCAGTTTATCTTCGATTGCAACTTCATCTTATGCTGGTTCAAAATTAGATAAAAAATTACCTGAATATCAAAAAGCCAGTGGCGTAACAGGCAACCTTTCAAGTGTTGGTTCTGACACTCTCGCTAACTTAATGGCGTTATGGACTGAAGAATTTACTCATCTTTACCCAAATGTAAATGTTCAGGTTCAAGCAGCCGGTTCTTCTACTGCACCACCAGCATTAACTGAAGGCACTTCAAACTTCGGTCCTATGAGCCGTAAAATGAAAGACAAAGAACTTCAGGCTTTTGAAAAGAAATATGGCTACAAGCCGACTGCAATCGCAGTAGCGATTGATGCATTAGCCGTTTATGTACATAAAGATAACCCAATCAAAGGTATGACCATTGCCGAAGTTGATGCAATTTTCTCTTCTACACGTAAGTGTAAGGGTAAAAAAGATATCACAAAATGGGGTGATGTAGGTCTTAAAGGTTCCTGGAAAAACAAGAGTATCCAAATCTATGGCCGTAATTCAGTTTCAGGAACATATGGTTACTTCAAGAAAAAAGCATTATGTAAAGGTGATTACAAAACAACTGTAAACGAACAGCCTGGTTCTGCTTCAGTAGTTCAATCTGTTTCAGCTTCATTAAACGGTATTGGTTACTCAGGTATTGGTTATAAAACTTCAGGTGTTCGTGCTATAGCTTTAACGAAAAAAGCAGGCAAGCCATTTATTGCTGCTACACCAGAAAATGCTGCTAACAAAACTTACCCATTAGGTCGTAAATTATGGGTTTATATTAACAAGCAACCAAACCGTCCATTGTCTCCAATGCAAAAGGAATTCATCAAAATGGTTTTATCCAAGCGCGGACAAAAAATCGTAATTAAAGATGGCTACATTCCATTAAGTGCAAAACAAGTTAAGAAGCAATTAACTAAATTAAAATAAGCTGTTCTTATTTGATTAGAAAAACCCGGCCTTTGTGCCGGGTTTTTTTATGGCCGTAATTTATTCCAGTTCATTTTCTGTAATCCAACTGTCATATTTCATGTTACAAATAGTACTGAACATCAAATATTACAATATCATCCCAACTAAAGGCTATATGACAATTTAAAACCCAATTAAATCAACATCTTAGCGCTGTCACATTTCTGTCATATTAAGCATTTATAATCCACACATGACAAATCCTAGCAGTTCAACGCCTACTTTAGCCCGTACCCTCACCACCAGGATGAATCGTAATCGTGCGATTAAAAATCGCATTACCAGCATTAGTATGGCAGTCGGTGGTATCAGCGTGATTATGTCGATTGTTTTAATTTTCTTCTATCTTGCCTATGTTGTTTACCCACTATTCCTTCCTGCAGAAATGGAAAAATCCTCAAGCTATCCTTTGCCCGCTGTGACACAAGGTAAAACACTTCACCTGGCAATAGAAGAACAAAACCGCATTGCAGTTCGCTTTACAGATAAAGCAAAAGCCATATTCTTTAATGTAAAGAATGGGAATATTGTTAAAAATGTCGACATTGCTTTACCTGCAAAAACAAGTATCAAAAGTTTTACCACTAGTCGCCTTGCTAAAGGCTTTGTTGCTTTTGGTTTAAACAATGGCCAGGTCATTTTTGCACAACACAGATATAAGACACGTTACCTGGCGGAAGGTAAAAAAATTATTCCTTCTCTCATCTACCCACTTGGTGAAATGCCAATTGAAATGGATAACTCCGGCAATCATGCCTTAACACATATCGCATTAATGCATGATGAAGAAAAAGCAACCTTAGTTGCTTACACTGATGATAACCGTCTTCTTTTAAACCAATTAATTTTTGATGATGAGCTTACTGACGAAGATGATGCAGAAGAAATTAGCTTTGATAGTACGTCAATCGAAATACCGAACATTCAATACGTTTATAAACTACTCATCGACACATCACAAAGCTTATTATATGTTGCGCACAATAATGGTGAAGTGAGCTTAATTGATATCAGCGATCTTAATGATATCCAGGTACTTGAGCGTAAACGTGTTGTTGCTGATGGTGCTGAAATTACCCAATTTACTTTTTTAACCGGTGAAATTTCCCTTCTTATTGGTGATAACAAGGGAAACATTAGCCAATGGTTTCCAGTACAAAAAAAAACCGGCCTAACGCTTTCTCATATACGTGATTTTGATAGTCAACATTCTGCCATTACCGATATTGTTACCGAACAACGCCGTAAAGGTTTTGCGGCGATTGATGACAAAGGCCAACTCGCCTTTTATCACTCAACAGCACATCGAACGTTAATACATGAAACCATTAGTGAATCACGTTTAAACTATCTCGCCGTATCCCCACGTGCAAATACCTTTATAACTGAAGATGAAAAACAACAAGTTCAGCTATGGCATGTTGAGAATGAGCATCCTGAAATGTCCTGGGCGGTATTATGGGATAAAATCTGGTATGAAAGTTACCCTGAACCTTCTTATACCTGGCAATCATCATCAGCGAGTAATGATTTTGAACCTAAATTTAGTTTAATGCCACTCGCATTTGGTACGCTTAAAGCGGCTTTTTATGCAATGTTGTTTGCCATGCCGTTAGCCATTATGGGGGCAATTTATACTGCCTATTTCATGGCGCCTAAAATGCGCACCTACGTTAAGCCCACTATTGAAATCATGGAAGCATTGCCAACTGTTATCCTTGGTTTTCTTGCTGGTCTGTGGTTAGCACCTTTGATTGAAAGTCACCTGCCTGGCGTCTTTAGTATGTTGCTCATTTTACCTGCGGGAGTTTTGCTTTTTGCCTTTGCCTGGAAAAACTTACCAAAAGATATACGTCAACGCGTACCCGATGGCTGGCAGGCTGCGTTATTGATTCCTGTTTTATTGTTTACCAGCTGGTTAGCCATGACCTTGAGTTTACCAATGGAACACTTCTTCTTTAACGGAGATATGAAAACATGGTTAAGCGAAAGTATTGGTTTAGAATATGATCAACGTAACTCGTTAGTCGTTGGCATCGCGATGGGAGTTGCCGTTATTCCAACAATATTTTCTATTACAGAAGATGCGATTTTCAGTGTGCCCAAAAATCTCACCTTTGGCTCACTCGCCTTAGGTGCAACTCCCTGGCAAACATTAATTTATGTTGTTATTTTAACCGCAAGTCCCGGTATTTTTTCTGCAGTAATGATCGGCATGGGTCGCGCAGTAGGTGAAACCATGATCGTACTCATGGCAACAGGAAATACACCTGTTATGGACTTTAGTATTTTCCAGGGTATGCGTACTCTTGCTGCAAACGTTGCTGTTGAAATGCCTGAAGCTGAAGTCGCAAGCACACACTACAGAATTTTATTCCTCGCAGCACTGGTTCTATTTATCTTTACCTTTATGTTCAACACCGTGGCTGAAATTGTTCGCCAACGTCTCAGAAAGAAATACAGCAGCTTATGATTAAGAAATGGTTTAAAACGGGTGATCCGTGGATTTGGCTTAACGCTGCAGCTGTTAGTGCCAGTCTAATTATTGTAATTGGCTTACTGCTCTTAATTGCAGTACAGGGTCTGTCCCACTTTTGGCCAAAAGCCGTCATGCAAGCGCAATACCTTCAAGCTAATGCAACAGATTCTAAACCAGCATCAATTCGTCTTATTGGTGAAATTCATAATGATGAAGAAGTCAATATTGAACAATTAAAAGCTCTTGGCATTAATATAAAAACAGATAAAGAAACGGTAACACGTTTTTTAGTTAAAACTGGTAACCGAGATGTAAGTGGCGCTGATTTTAAATGGTTACTAGAGCCTTATTTGACGGAAAAAGAATACCCTGAAGATATCATTGTTTTAGAGCGTCGTGAGTGGGGTAATTTTTATGGTTATCTTAAAACGATTACTAATAATGGCAAGGTTATCGCCAGCGGTGCTGATGCCTGGCCAGAACTTAAAAATCGCTTACAGCACACCAAGGCTATTTATCAAGAAATTCGAGATATTGAAAAAGGTGACATAGGTAGTATTAACTACAAAATGGAAAAATTGCGTTTAGCAAAACGCCGTCTTGAATTGGACAATGAAGATACTGCAGAAAATTTAGCTAAACTTACATCTCGCCGCAAACAGCTGGATAAAGGATATGCTGTCCTGGCAAAAAATCTGGAACAACTTTATAGCCAATTTAATCAAGGTAGCATTACCGCTGAAACAATGAGTGGCAAGGTGATAAAGATACCGCTTGCTAAAATTGTTCGTGCTTACCAACCCAATGCGCTTAACCTTTTTGAGAAAATGGTGCTCTATGTGCAAAAGGTTGGCGAATTTATATTTGATGATCCACGTGAAGCGAATACTGAAGGCGGTATTTTTCCCGCCATCTTCGGTACAGTTATGATGGTTTTATTAATGTCGGTATTGGTTACTCCCTTTGGTGTTATCGCTGCTGTTTATCTACGTGAATATGCTAAACAAGGTGCCGTTACTCGCATTATTAGAATCGCGGTAAATAATCTTGCCGGTGTACCATCTATTGTTTATGGTGTATTTGGTTTAGGCTTCTTTATCTATTTCCTTGGTGGCAATATTGACCAACTCTTTTTTGCTGAAGCCTTACCCTCACCGACATTTGGAACACCAGGCATTTTATGGTCTTCATTGACACTCGCTATTTTAACCGTGCCGGTTGTTATCGTGGCAACAGAAGAAGGTCTATCACGTATCCCAAGGGCGATTCGTGAAGGTAGCCTGGCACTGGGAGCCACAAAAGCAGAAACCTTATGGCGCACGGTTTTACCAATGGCTACACCATCAATGATGACGGGAATGATTCTCGCTATCGCCCGTGCCGCAGGTGAAGTAGCCCCATTAATGCTAGTGGGTGTGGTTAAACTTGCACCATCGTTACCACTTGATACCAATGCACCCTTTTTTCACCTGGAACGTAAATTTATGCATTTAGGTTTTCATATATATGATGTTGGTTTTCAAAGCCCAAATGTTGAAGCTGCACGCCCATTAGTTTATGCCACTGCATTTTTATTAATTGGTGTTATTGTTTTACTTAACTTGTCTGCAATTTATATTCGCAACCGTTTACGAGAACAATATCGTGCGGTAGAAAGCTAGAAGTTATTAAATAATAACGAAGTTATTTTCATCGTGAAGGTTTGAAATCATGTCCAGGGATGGACTTGTGTAGTGATAACATGGAAGTTATAGAGCTACCATTCGAACGCGGTGTTATATAAAAGAGAAGAGGTTGTTTGTTGCCTCAGCGTTCAAATGATACCCTCTAATCGAATTTTAAAAATCAGGGGCACTATGATTAGAACCTATAAGACAATAACATTTAATTTATTTTATTGCTGGAAATAAATATGAGTATAGAAACCACTACAACAAAAAGTCATAGTATTGATATAAGCGCACTTGGACGTAAACAACGTTCAAACACTTTAGCTGATGAAACTACCTGCATAACCACAGACAACCTTAATCTTTATTATGGTGAGAAGCGTGCTTTACACGATATTAATCTCGCTATACCAGAGAAAAAAGTATCAGCTTTTATCGGTCCAAGTGGTTGTGGTAAATCAACACTATTACGCTGCTTTAATCGTATGAATGACTTAGTCGATGATTGTCGCATTGAAGGTGGCGTTCACATTGACGGCAATAATATTTACGATAAAAATGTCGATGTTTCTGAATTACGCCGCCGTGTTGGTATGGTATTCCAGAAGCCAAATCCTTTTCCCAAATCTATTTATGAAAACGTTGCCTATGGCCTGCGTTTACAAGGAATTAAAAGCCGTCGAGCAATTGATGAGGTAGTTGAGAAATCATTACGTGGTGCCGCTCTTTGGGACGAAGTTAAAGACCGTTTGCATGACAGCGCATTGGGCTTATCAGGTGGTCAACAACAACGTGTGGTTATTGCCAGGGCTATCGCCATAGAACCCGAAGTTTTATTACTTGATGAACCGGCTTCAGCATTAGACCCTATTTCAACATTAAAAATTGAAGAATTAATTAATGTTCTTAAAGATCGCTATACCATCGTTATCGTCACACATAATATGCAACAAGCCGCCCGTGTTTCAGACTATACTGCTTTTATGTATATGGGCGAATTAATTGAGTTCGGTGATACAGATACAATATTTACCAACCCAAGCAAAAAACAAACTGAAGACTATATTACAGGGCGTTACGGTTAAAAAAGGAAAATATGATGAGCAAGATAAACAGCGGACACCACATCTCGCAACAATTTAATTCCGAGCTGGAGGAAATTCGTAGCCATGTACTGGCCATGGGTGGTTTAGTTGAGGAACAAATTCGTAATGCGATTCAGTCACTCGTTGATGGTGACGTCTCACTGGCCGAATCTGTTATCAGCAGAGATGTTAATGTTAATAAAGCAGAAGTTAGCATTGATGAAGAATGCACGCACATCATTGCCCGTCGTCAACCAGCAGCAACAGACTTGCGACTCGTTATCGCAGTAATTAAAACCATTACTGATCTTGAGCGTATTGGTGACCAGGCAGAGCGTGTTGCCCGCATGGGTACTCGTCTGGCTGAAGTTGAACGTCCTAAAAACAATTATCATGAACTACAAAATATGGGCGAGCATGTTGCCAAGATGGTTCATGGTGCGCTTGATGCCTTTGCCCGCAGTGATGTCGAAACGGCGATTAAAGTGAGCAAACAAGATCAACAAGTGGATCAGGAATATGATGGTCTGATGCGTCAGTGTTTAACATTCATGATGGAAGACCCACGCAAAATTTCACAAATGTTAGATATTATGTGGGCGGCACGAGCAATTGAACGTATTGGTGACCATGCTAAAAATATTTGTGAATATGTTATTTACCTCGTAAAAGGTAAAGACGTACGCCACATCACAATTGAACAAATGGAAGACGAATTAAGTAAATAACTTTCGTAGTTATATCAGGCATAAAAAATGGGGTGCCAATTGGCACCCCTAAAATAACCTAACTATTGAGGAGGGAGAACATAACAAATGGGAAACTAATATTTGTTATGAACGATACTCATACATATTATGGCAACTAATAATCAGATTAGTTCCATGTAATGTAAACATCTGTAACACCTATTTTTCAGCATATACTTAATTACTACTGCCTTATTACCCTTACCTTAATAGCTTATTTTTCAGTTTTTTTTGCTAAGCATCTGTTTTTGCGTAGGTAATTCGGTTGAAATAACCGTAGTAACAAATACAAAGCCTGCAGACCACCACAAACAAGCCTCAAGACCCCATTGCTGATAAATCCAGCCAGACAAAACGGTACCAGTGAGCCGACCGACAGCATTTGCCATGTAGTAAAAGCCCACGTCAACACTCACTTGATCATGTGTTGAATAAGCCAGAATTAAATAAGAATGCACAGAAGAATTAATCGCAAAAACGATCGCAAAGATGATAAGACCAGTAACAATAATCAGTTCAGGCTGAGTCCCTTGCTCCAATAAAAGAGTCATCACACTCAAAGTCAGTAACAAAATAAAGGCCCACAACGTTGCCGTGGCTCCATCAGGTTCTTTATTGCGGTGTAGCAAACGAATCAGGCGCGGTGTGCTTGCCTGGACAATCCCATAACCAATAACCCATAGTGAAAAAAAGGCCCCTACCGCAGTATGGCTCCAACCCAGAACAGCACTAAGATAAACCGGCAAGGCAACAACAAACCAGACATCCCTCGCAGCAAATAAAAATAATCGTGCAGCCGATAATCTGTTTATCTCACGACTTTTTGAAAACAAATGTTTAAATTTAACTTTTACCCTGGTTTTACCCATATCCCGCGGTAAGAAAATATAGGTTGCGACAAAAAGAACCGTCAAACCAAATGCAAGAATAAAAAGGGCTGTTTGAAAGCTGAATAAATTTAATAATACCCCCCCCAGGAAAAAACCGAGACCTTTTATAGCGTTTTTTGAACCGGTTAAAAAGGCCACCCAGCTAAAAAGTTTACTTTCTGTCTTTTCTGGTAGCATAAGTTTCACGCTGGACTTCGCGCTCATCTTATTCAAGTCTTTCGCTATACCTGAAACCGCTTGTGCAAACATCACATAAGGTACACTTAACCAGCTTACCGGCACAGCTAACATTAGTAATGCTATTATTTGCATGCTCATACCAAGATGCATGGTGGTATTGAGCCCCATGTGCGAAGCCATCCAGCCACCAATGAAATTGGTGACCACGCCACACAATTCATAAAACAAAAATAACATCGCAATTTCAAGTGGCGAATAACCCAGCTGATAAAAATACAATACGACTAACATGCGTATCGCGCCATCGGTCAGGGTGAAACCCCAATAGGCTAATGTTACCGTGAAGTAATTTTTCAACTCTTGCGTTTGTTTACTTAAGTTAAACAACATCAGGAATCTATTAAAGAGAAGTGGCAACTTTTAAAACAAGTTCAGCTAAACGATTCGCATATCCAAATTCATTGTCATACCAGGCCAGGATTTTTACCTGGGTTTGATCGATCACCATGGTCGAAGGTGCATCAATAATTGAAGAGCGTGGATCATCTTTATAATCAATCGAAACCAGGGGCCTTTCTTCATAACCCAGAATACCTTTTAAATAGCCTTCTGAAGCATGTTTAAATAATGCATTCACTTCCTCAGCCGTGGTGGGTCTTTCAGATTCAAACACAAAGTCAGTTAAAGAAGCATTCAACAATGGAACTCGAACTGCCAATCCATTTAACTTGCCTTCCAATTCCGGGAAGATTTTAGTAATTGCGGTTGCTGAGCCAGTTGAAGTTGGAATCAATGACTGACCACAGGCACGGGCACGGCGTAAATCTTTATGCCCTTTATCAACAATGGTTTGGGTATTGGTAATGTCATGAATTGTAGTCATGCAACCATGTTTAATACCCAGACTTTCATTCATCACTTTAACCACTGGTGCGAGACAATTAGTGGTACACGATGCCGCGGTCACAATATGGTGTTTATCCACCTCGTATAAATCATCATTAATACCCATGACAATATTCAAGGCAGGATGAGGCACAGGGGCAGCAACCACTACTTTTTTCACACCTTGCTTAAAAAAGGGTTGCAGACTTTCTTCAGTACGAAATTGTCCGCTGGACTCAATTACGATATCAATGTTCATAGCCGCCCAGTCAACTTTAGCGGGATCTTCAATCGAACTGTGTGATATCACCTGATCATTAATAATGATTTTATTGTCTTCTGATTTCGCTTCGTGCTTCCAACGTCCATGCACAGAATCAAAATTTAACAGATGTGCAGAACAAACCGCATCACCACTAATTTCATTGATGTGCACAAATTCCAGCTCATCAAAATCCCAGGCGACACGTAAAGCAAGACGCCCCATACGACCAAAGCCATTAATGGCAACACGCTTTTTATTCATGGATGAGTACCTAAATTAAATTATGGGTGAACTAAATCAAGCACAACAACGCCCACCAGGACGGTTTGGCATATCGGATAAACTCACAAGATCAGCACCATAAGGTTGTTGTGTAGAAGCAGCCGCCAGAGTTTCCGTTAACACCGCACTCACCCAGTCTGGTAAATCCGGATTCAGGCGATAATGCACCCACAAGCCTTCTTTGCGATCCACCACTAATCCTGATTTACGCAAATGTGCCAAATGACGGGATATCTTGGGCTGAGACTCACCTATTGCATGGATCAACTCACAAACACATAACTCCCCTTCTGACTGCAGCAGCAGCAGGCAACGCAAACGAGTGGTATCCGCAAGTTGTTTAAAGACTTCTGTCGCTTCAAGTTTCATGATTATAATATACGCCAATCCATATATATGGGCAAGCATATATAGTAGTCGTATTTATTCATTGCTGATGCGACTTATTCATTTAAATTGTTAGCACTTACTACTAAGGAACTCAGCCTATCTCGATTGCTATGACAGATATGTGCTATATTTAGTGCACTAATTGCTTATTGGCTTGTTTTTTGTGGTGGTTAAAACAGGACATGAGAATGCATATTTACATCATCATCTTGTGAGCATATTTCCAACGCTAGTATATGCAACATCATTATTAGATGGTGTGCCACTAATAGAAATTGTAAAATTTTATTTTAAAAAGAATAATAATAAAAATCTAACAATTAAATGTAGCCAAAAGCTCAGTTATTACTATATAAAAATACTTGTCTTTTGACTTCAGTTTTTCATTATTGAATTTAATGAGGTTTCAGCATGATAGTGAAAAATCAATTCTTTAGCTCTCCCCCCCGCTAAAAATTAAACACTGTAATGCACAAATTTAGTCCAATATTAAAAATACAGGTTTTATCTAAATTACTATTATAAAAAGGGAGGATAGACAACAACTATTCGAATATTAAAAAGAAAGTATTTTTAATTTCGTATAGTAGATTCACCATTAAAAACATTTATGGTGTTCTATGTTGTCTTAGTAACAGTGTCAGAAAATGAGAAAAAAGATAAAGAGCGAATAATAGAAGGGCATGGTACCGACAAAGCGCTCGAACTTCTGCAAGCACTGAATAAATCTTCTTCAGGTAAAATTGTTTATCAACAAGTAGAGCATATCCTGCGTGGTTCTGACTATGAGCAGGATAAAATTGTTCGTGGTAGCTTAGCTGTCGCACAGGTTTTATTAAGCACATATCGAAAATCCTTACCTAAAAAATCATTACTTTATTTTGAACTCAAATTGATTCAACAAAGGTTGATGCCACCAATATCTTTATCCGAACTTGCTGTATTGCATCGCTATCTTCGTAACGCAACAAAATTAATCCATGAAGTAACAAAGGTTGATGATCATATTTTTAATGAAGCACTATCCCCCCTCTTATCAAAAGAACTTGTTAGTGATCCAATTATTCCACTGAATAAAGAAGATAACTCAACTAAAGAAAAAATCACAGCGACAGATCCTGAAAAAGAAGTTAATGAAACATCAACTCGTATAGAACAAAACATCGACTCACTTTACAGAAACAAGTTAAGTCAGCATCATAAGGAAATTTTAGAAATCCAGTCTAGCCTTGCCAATAAGGTTGGAGCGACTATGAGTCAACAGGAAATATTTTCTGAAAAACTGGAATCTATTCTGGAACAACTTGAGTATCCTGATAAGAGAACAAAAATAGAACACCTCCGAAATAGCCTTATGCGGGAAATTACTTCTATCCTGAACGAACAAAGCAGCCTGACTCGAATAATGCATGAAACACAATCATTTCTTCAGCTTATTGGCGGAAATATCCGAAAACTTAGTGATGAACTGAATCAGGTTCGCGTACTAAGCCTTACTGATGATCTGACACAACTCCCCAACCGTAGAGCATTTCTACGACGTATTAAAGACGAAATGTATAGAGCAAAACGTGACGAAACATTGTTAACACTCGCGATTATTGATTTGGATATGTTTAAAAAAATAAATGATAGCTATGGCCATGCGGCTGGTGATGAAATATTGCGGATATATGCGAGGGATATACTTTCAGTATTTCGCCGTTATGATATGGTAGCAAGATATGGTGGTGAAGAGTTTGTAGTGCTATTACCCAATACAGATAAAGAAGGTGCTGAACGGGCCTTTAATAAAGTACAGAATAAAGTAGCTGAAACATTTATTACAAACAATAATAAAAAGATTCAAGTTCCAACATTTTCAGCCGGACTTGCTATTTTTTATTCTGATGAAACACCCGAGTCATTAATAAACAGGGCGGATAATGCGCTCTACAAGGCCAAGCAAAGTGGCCGTAACTGTATAAAGTTTGATATGAAGTACCTGGGTAAAAGTACAAAACATGAAGAAATTACAAAAAAAGAATAACTATTAATTTATAATTTATTCATCCTCATTCAACCCGTCAATAATCGGACAACCTTCTTCCTCTCCCTGACAAAGATTAAGTAATAATTGTAATTTGTTACGTAAGGTCCATGAGTGATTGTAGTGCTCATTCACCTCAGCATGCTTGTCTGCAGTAAGTTGTCGAACTTCATCACAAACCTTTTGCAAGTTTTTACGCATTTTTAAAAGATCACTGATTTCAGATAAGTTAAAGTTCATCTTTCACGCACGCTGAATTGAAATAACATATCCCCACTGTATACGACTTTATCTTCGGTTAATCCGACTCATCATTAACCCTCCAGCTATATTTACAGCAGACAACGTAGATGTATTTAATTAGGAGCGAAGTAAATAAGTTATTGACATCAGGTATCATGGTTAAAATACGTGATAAATCGTATATTTGATCAATCTATATACTAAAACCGACTGTTTTACACAAAATTAAAGCTATTTTTGATTAATATCACTGCTTCAGTTAATATTCTATACATGAACCGCCTCTACACATTCCTGATAATTAGCTTGCTGCTCTCACAGTCAATCTGGGCGTTTCATGATATTGAGTTTAACCACCCACAAGATCAGGCTTATTCTCAAATAAGCGATAAAAATGATGTAAACGGTAACTATGACCACTGTGGCCATGCTAGCGCACACCTTGTAGGTTTGCTCTCAAATAGTACCTTTGAAATTTTCATCGCCCCAAAAAGCAATTTATTTGCCGAACAAAATACAACTTCATCAATTACTTACCAACCCCCTGTTCCACCCCCAACCTCTTAGTTCATCGGTACTACTTTAAAACGATTAGCCCTGATCCGAGACGAACTGTCTGGATTTCACGCCGCTAAAACGTTGACAATCATTATTTACTAAGAAGGTTTTTAACAATGTTATTTAACACAAAACCCGCGGGGCATGCTCTACTAGCCGGCCTGTTTATTTTTTATATCGCCCTGGCTACCAATTATGCACAAGCAACAGGGAAAATTAATATATCACCAGCAAATGCTGAGTTGTATGCACTAATACAGAAAACGTTACCCACCCAACCGCGTTTAATTGCAGCACAAGCTGAACTTGATGCCGCAAAGGAACGATATAACGCATCGACAAATGCCATATACAACCCGGAACTGGAACTCGATGCAGAAGAAACGACAATTCGTACTTCCACTATTGGGCTAAGTCAAACCATTGACTGGGGCGATCAACAGGGGGCGAATACTCAAATCGCTAAATTCCAGCTCGATGCAGCTAAAGCAAACTTTAAACAGGAACGGCAAAATCTGATTAGTGATTTATTAATCATCGCGGGTGATTATAAAAATCAAACGCGGTTGGCTGCACTTTCAAATCAACGCTTAAAATTGATGAAAGACTTTTATGCACTGGCTAAACAAAAACACAGTGCTGGTGACCTGAACCAGGTTGAACTTGATTTGGCACAACTGGCTTATAGTGAGTCTATTTTTAAGAATGCCCGGGTACTTGCTGAACATACCAGAACAGAGCAAACCTTTTATGCCATGTTTAGTGCTATCGCAGAAAAACAACTACCTGAAATACCGAGTGATTTTCAGGAAGTGTCACTACCTGCTGAACTGGAACCTTTTTTAATGGCTTTACCGCAAGTACAAAAAACTCGTGCAATTGTCGCAGCCAATAAAAATATTATTGCGCTAAGACGAGCTGAAAGCAGTGCTGATCCCAGTATTGCGATTCGTGGTGGTAAAGAAGACCAGGAATCCCTGGTTGGTGTAACACTGACTATTCCTATCAATATCCGAAACAGTTTTACAGCTGAAATAAAAGCAGCAGAACAGGATTATTTACAGTCTGAACAATTAGCGCAACAGGCATGGAGAAACTTGCGTCGGGATATTATAAGCCAGACTCGTCACTACCAGTTAACCCGTAATGCCTGGCAACAATGGCGTTTAAATGGTCAGACAAGTATTCAGCGCCAGTTAAATCTCCTCAAAAGGCTATGGCGCACAGGCGATCTAAGTACCACGGATTACCTGGTACAAATCAAACAAAATCTGGATACGCAATCAGCCGGTATTGAACTGCAAACGACTCTCTGGTCGAGCTGGTTAACATGGTTAGATTCCACCGCTCAAATTGAATCCTGGCTACAACTTAACTCTACAAGGAATCAATAAAATGATCCGTTTAATATTAATTTCTCTAATTTCAGTTTCTTTATTTTCTTTAACCGCCTGTAGCGATGAAAAAGAGGCTGCATCACAGACTACTGAAAGTCATTCTGAAAATAAAAATCACAACGATAATGAACATAATGACAAAAAGAAAGAACAGGGTCATGACGATCATGATGATGGTGATAGTGATAGTGATAGTGACAAACATGATGAAGAAGCCGGTGGCATTCATCTAAAACCGGCACAAATGAAAGCAGCGAATATCATTGTTAAAGCATTACAGCTTAGCGATGCAACAGTAACCACACGTGCACCGGGTGAAGTTAAATTAAATGCCTATCGCACAATAAAAGTTTCACCCCGTATCAACGCACAGGTCATAAATCGTCATGCCAAGTTAGGTGATGAAGTAACAGAAGGACAAACATTGGTGACATTATCCAGTGTTGAAATGGCAGAAGCACAGGGCCAACTTCTTTTAGCAGATAAGGAATGGAAACGAGTAAAAAAACTGGGGCGTAAAGTTGTTTCCGCTCGCCGCTTTCTAACAGCTAAAATTGAATACGAAAAATCTTACGCCAGTGCAAAAGCTTATGGTATGAATCAAAAAGAAGTCAATGCTCTGCTTGCACAAAAACGCAGTGCCGATGGTTCATTTAATCTTATTGCAAAGCAAGCTGGCCGAATTTTGCATGATAAATTTATTCTTGGTCAGTACATTGAAGCGGGTTATGAACTCATGCTTATTGCTGATGAAGCAACAATGTGGGTAGAAGCGCGTGTTACACCAAAAGTAGCGGGACAAATTAATATTGGCGCTAGTGCTGAAATTCTTACTGATAAATTGCGTTTGCCTGCAAAAGTAATCCAGATGCACCATACATTGGATGAAACAACCCGTACTTCTGCTGTTCGTATTGAAGTCAATAATAAAGACGACAAATTACATGCGGGCATGTTTGTCTCAACATTAATCGAGTCAAATAACAAAACGAAAGCGATACAACTACCTGAAGCAGCAGTATTACGCAGTAGTGATGGTGACTGGCAGATTTTTGTCGAACAAGATGAAGCTGGTGAATTTAAAGCCGTTGAAGTTGAAGTAAAACATTTCAGTAATGGCACCGCCATTATTGAAGGTATTAAACCCGGTACACGTGTTGTTACTCAAGGTGCTTTTTTTGTTCAGTCTGAGCTTGCTAAAGGCGGCTTTGAGATTCATAACCATTAAGGCGGAGTTAAAATGTTAAATAAATTAATAGAAATTTCCGTCGGTAGTCGCCTACTGATTGTTTTGGTTTTAATTGCAACGATGATCGGTGCAACAATGATCATTCCAAAACTTAATCTGGATGCCTTTCCTGACGTTTCAAATATACAAGTTAGTATAAACACCGTTGCCGAAGGTTTAGCCTCAGAAGAAGTTGAACAGCTTATAACTTACCCGGTTGAAGCGGTAATGTATAGCCTGCCTGATGTAGAAGAAGTGCGTTCTATCTCTAAAACAGGTTTGTCAATGGTAACTGTGGTGTTCAAGGAAGGTACCGATATTTACTTTGCACGACAACTTGTTTTTGAACGACTACAAGCCGCCAAAGAACAAGTCCCCAATGGTATTGGCACTCCTGAAATGGGCCCTAATACATCGGGCTTAAGTATGGTATTCCAGTATATATTACGCGCAGATGATCCAAAGAAATATAACATTATGGCTTTGCGTAGTTTTAATGATTGGGTGGTTAAACTTTTATTGATGCCGGTTGAAGGCGTAACCGAAATACTTTCTTTCGGTGGTGAGGTGCGTCAGTACCAGGTAAAAGTTGATCCTAAAAAATTACTATCTTATAGCCTTAGCATCAGCGATATTTCAGATGCTATCGAAACTGGTAACCGTAATGCTGGTGGCTGGTATATGGATAGAGGCGAAGAACAACTTGTTATTCGTGGTGTAGGCTGGTTACGTGCAAATCAGGATGGTTTACGCGACATTGGAAATATCCCTTTAAAACAGGTAGATGGCATTGTCGTTCGTGTTAACGATGTTGCTAAAGTTGGTTTTGGATCAGAAATTCGTCAGGGTGCTGTTACACTTTCACGTCGAGACGAAAATGGCAAAGCACAATCATTAGGCGAAGTGATGACAGGTATCGTCTTAAAGCGTATGGGTGCAAATACTAAAGAAACAATCGATAGTATTAAAGATCGATTACCACTTGTTCAGCAAGCATTACCAGATGGTGTAACCATTGAAGCAGTTTATGATCAATCTGAACTCATCGGTAAAGCCGTTAGCACTGTGACGAAAGCACTACTTGAAGCCTTTATATTGATAGTAATAATTCTAATGGTGTTCTTAATGAACCTGCGTGCAACAGTACTCGTCTTATTGTCTATTCCTATTTCCATTGGGCTTGCTTTAATGGCGATGGCC
>VAPK010583025.1_pt1 | contig 22180 bp, 36 predicted proteins | sample 3395031 | NCBI WGS metagenome assembly VAPK01 (sample SAMN08290443, study PRJNA428436) | hydrothermal vent metagenome | isolation source: Deep-sea hydrothermal vent chimney 1 | place: Pacific Ocean: Juan De Fuca Ridge
AGAGGTATCACATACGTTAATTTTTCTTTAGCTCGTAACATATATTCATATTGCCCAGACCAAACCAATGAATATCCTGCAGGTAAATTACCTTGTTGTTTTACGACTTTTTGAGCGCGTTCAACATAACTACCAATGTCCACATTTTCAATATCGATGTAGGTCCAGCCATTTAAGCGCGCATTTTCACTTTTAATTGCAGGAGGGCCATCTTCAATATAGATATGTGCCACATCACCTAAGGCAATACGCTCATTTTTAGCCGTCACAATCGGCAATAACGCCATTTGCTCTGGAGAATTACGATAATCTTGTGGATAACGAATATTGATAGGGTATCGCTCTAAACCTTCAACCGATTGAGACACATTAATTCCACCTACAGCCGTTGCTATCACTTGTTGAATATCTGATATGTTCAAGCCATAACGCGCTGCTTTTTCACGTTGAATATCAATCTTGATATATCGCCCTCCAGCTACACGCTCAGAATAAACGGATGCTGTGCCTGGAATATCTTTAATAATCGTTTCTAGTTGCTGACCTATTTCTTGAATAACTTTTAAGTCTGGCCCCGCTACTTTTATACCAACAGGTGTTTTAATCCCTGTGGCCAGCATATCAATACGGGTTTTTATGGGCATTACCCATGCATTGGTGACGCCAGGAAATTGAATCAGATTATTGAATTCTTGTTTTAATTTATCCGTGGTCATGCCTTCACGCCATTCAGAATGAGGTTTGAGTTGAATAAAGGTTTCTATCATTGTTAATGGTGCAGGATCGGTTGCTGTTTCAGCTCGACCCACTTTACCAAAAACAGTTTCAACTTCTGGAACCGTTCGAATTAATTTATCTGTTTGTTGTAATAATTCACGAGCCTTACCAATCGAAATTCCAGGATAAGTCGTTGGCATATACATCAAATCACCTTCATCTAATGGCGGAATAAATTCACTACCAATATTTTTTGCCGGTATAAATCCGACTACAGCAATTATAATTGCAATGAAGACAGTAAGAAGAGGAAGTCTTAACACCGCTCTTAATACCGGTTTGTACAAGAAGGATAAGAAGCGATTGATCGGGTTTTTATGCTCGGGCAAGATCTTACCGCGTACAAAATACCCCATTAATACGGGTACCAGCGTAATAGCTAACAATGCAGAAGCCGCCATAGCATAGGTTTTAGTATAGGCTAGCGGTGCAAACATTCGCCCTTCTTGTGCTTCTAATGTAAACACCGGCACAAAACTAATAGTGATAATCAATAAGCTAAAAAAGAGTGCAGGTCCAACTTCCGTTGCTGATTCCATCACAATTTGCCATCGGTTTTCTTTAGTTAAAGGGGTACGTTCCATATGTTTATGCATATTTTCAATCATGACAATCGCCCCATCAATCATCGCCCCTATCGCAATGGCAATGCCGCCTAGTGACATGATGTTGGCATTGATACCTTGGGCATGCATGATAATGAATGCAGCTAATATACCTACTGGCAAACTAATAATAGCCACCAATGATGAGCGAATATGAAACAAAAACAGCATGCAAACAAGTGCTACCACGATGAACTCTTCTAACAGCTTATGCCAGAGGTTTTCTACTGCACGCTCAATGAGTGCAGAACGGTCATAAACGGGTACAATCTCAACACCTTTTGGTAAGCCTTGTTTTAATTCTTCTAGTTTTGCTTTGATGCCATTAATTGTTGTTTGAGCATTTTCACCAAAGCGCATAATAACGATGCCGCCGACTGTTTCACCCTCCCCATTTAACTCAGCAATGCCTCGACGCATTTGAGGGCCAGCACTAATTTCTGCCACATCTCTTAATAATAACGGTGTGCCATTTTGGTTAACGCCTAACGGTATAAGCTCAAGGTCATCTATACCTTTTATGTAGCCCGTTGCCCTAACCATATATTCTGCTTCTGACATTTCAACAACAGAAGCCCCGATCTCTTGATTGCCATGTTGAATGGCTATTTGTATTTGAGTCAGTGGAATACCATAAGCACGTAATTTATCGGGATCAACTTGAATTTGATATTGCTTAACCATTCCGCCTACGGCAGAGACTTCCGATACGCCAGGAACAGTTTGTAATTCATATTTTAGGAAAAAATCCTGAATACTACGAAGCTGACTAATGTCATGTTTCCCCGTTTTATCTTGCAAGGCATAGATATACACCCACCCCACCCCCGTCGCATCGGGACCTAATTGCGGCTTGGCTGTAGACGGTAAATTGGGAGCAACTTGACTTAGATATTCAAGTACACGACTTCGAGCCCAATACAAATCTGTTTTTTCATCAAATATAATATAGACATAGGAATCACCAAAAAATGAATACCCCCGCACCGTCACCGCACCGGGCACTGATAACATCGCTGTAGTGAGTGGATAAGTCACCTGATCTTCAACAACCTGAGGTGCTTGTCCTGGATAACTGGTTTTTATAATTACCTGAACATCTGATAAATCAGGGATCGCATCTAAAGGTGTATTTTTGACGGAATAAAGCCCTAGCCCAACAATAATAAGTGCTGCTAGTATTACGAAAAAACGATTATTTATAGACCAGCGAATAAGAGCCACAATCATTGTTGCATCTCTATTTTATGTTCAGTCTCTTTGGGAGAATCACTATCAGATGATACAATTGACGTAACTTCCACACCATCTTGCTCAGTATGAGAGATAGTCAATGCCACCACCATATCTTGGTGGATACTGGATAAGTCGACCGATTCATTGACTAAAAAATTCATAGTCATCTCAGGTCTATTCCATTCAGAGATTGCTTGATGAGTCACATTAACCATTCGGTGTTGTGGTCGTAGAAAATTAATCGTAGCATTCACAGTGACGTGTTGAGGCAAGCTATTTTGGTAAGACATTCGTTTGAAGTCTGATGTCTTACTGGACTCAGAATCAATTAAGAATTGTGCTGATATCACAATATCATCGCCTTCTTTTACACCCTCAAGGATCTCAATATTTTTTTCGTCAGAACGACCTGTTTTTACTGCTACAGACTTAAATTTACCTTCACCTAACGCCAAAACAATACGGTCCATATCCCCAGTCCGAATCACAGCTTCTCTAGGTAGCATAAGCACAGGCTCACCACTGTTAGTATGAATTACAATTTGAGTAAACATATTAGGCATTAAGGCTCTATCTTTATTATCAAAGCGTAATCGTACTCGTAAGGTACGAGTAGAAGCTTCCAATGTAGGATAAATATAATCTACTTGCCCCAGCCATTCTCTGCCCGGTATATATCCCATTGTCATCGTGACAGGCAAGCCAACTTTTACCTGTTCAGCCTGACGCTCAAAAATCTCAGCCTGCACCCAAACCTCATCAATCACGCCAATGATCATCATTGAAGTCTCAGGCTTAACAAAAAATCCTTCACGAATATTGAGCATGGTCATCACACCTGATTGAGGCGCATAAAAAGTGACTGCCTGCTTCACTTTTCGTGTCTTTTTCAAATTAGTTATAAACCATGCAGAAACATCTAATGCCTTTAGCCTAGTTTGTACTGCTTGAATCAATCGCTCATTTTTACGTTGCAGAGCAATTAATAATTCTTCCTGAGCATTCACTAAATTGGGTGAATAGAGCGTGTAGATTGCTTGCCCTCGCTTTACAGGATCCCCCGTTGCTTTGACGTAGAGCTTTTCAACCCAACCTTCAACACGCGGATGAACATGAATTAATTTATCTTCATCATATTGAACATAACCCACCGTCTTGATTTTACTGTCCAGCGGTTTACGCATAACTTGTGTAACACGAATTCCTATATTATTAACGACATCAGGTGAAATTCTTATCGTGCCGGATTCCTCATTAGGCCCCGTTGCTTTATCAGCATAAATGGGTATTAGATCCATACCCATTGGTGATTTTCCAGCTTGATCGCTTTTGAAATCAGGATTCATTGGCGCAACCCAATAAAGTGGCTTTTCTTCATCAGCTTGTTCGTTTTTAGTCGTCATCGACGATGAGGCAGTTAAAAATTCTGGGGCAATAGTTTTAATTAAAGCAATACCAATAACGGCACCTATCACAAGTAATATTAGCGCTTTTAATAGTTTCATTATTGATTTCCTCTTTCCATTTGGCTACGACGATCATTATTAGTAACTAAGTAATAATTAAGTTGTGAAATTGCTTTTTGTCTATCAACGTCTATTGCTAAATTGTCTATTTCGGCATCAAGTACATCAATACGTGCCCGTACTACTTCTGCAAAATCACCTTCGTCATTGGTGTAGGCAGTTAATGCAGCTTCTGCCTGTTCATGAATTTTGGGTAATAACTGCTGCTGATATAGTTGAGATCTCTCCTCAATACGTTGCAACTGTACCTTGGCTGCTTGGAAATCCGCGATCATTTTTCGTAACAATAACCACTTCTGAGTTTTGATCGCTTCTGCCTGAAATACTGATGCTTGTAACTGTTTATCTTGTTTGTTTTCTGTAAATAAGGGCAAGTCAAAGCGAATACCAACAGATAAAAAATCAGCCCGGCTTCTACCTCCTAGATCATCAGCACGATAGCTATAACTTGCATGAACACCCCATTGTGACTTATATTTTTGCTTGCTCAACTCAACATCTGTTTCACTCGCCTGAATTCGGCTTTCTAATGCTAAAACGGATGGATGTTGTACAAAATAAGTTGCTAGTTTTTCTGAAAGCTCAGCCTCTTCCAATGTCATTAATTGTGGCTGTTGCAAAATAAGTTGTGGTAACTGTTGACTATCAATTTCAATGTTTAAATGGTTTGAATAAGCCAAATCAGAACCTATGTATTGCTCTACAAACTGACCACTAACCCATTTAGATAGCATCTTCTGGGTCACATCTTGTTGTTGTTTAAGTTGCGTTAGTCTGTCATCCAGACGAGTTAATTCCAGTTGTGCCCGAACGACATCCTGCTGCTGTGCACCTCCAAAAGCAGTGGAGTAACTTGCTATTGAAATATCCAATAACTGTTCAAATAAATCACGATCTCGTTCAATTAGTCTGATACTTTCTTTAGCATTGAATACTTCAAGCCAAAGTTCTGTCACCAACACGGAAATTTGTGCTGTTCTATCTGCTCGTAGAGAAGGGTTTTGCTGACTTAATAATTGCAACTTCTTGGTTTGAATACGCAAAGTATCGCCACGGGGAAACATCTGGCTAACACCCACTTTTAACTGCGTCATATTTTCTTGGTTAAAATCAAATCCATCAGTAGGCATATTGAGAAGTGAAAGTGATATAACAGGATCGGGTAATGCACCCGCTGCAATAGACTGAGACTCTAAAGCACCTTGTATAAATTGATTTTCCACCAACCATGGATCGTTTTTCTGTGCCTGTGTAATTGCCAGTTCTAATGTGAGGAAGCTATTCGTCTCTCCTGCCTGTACTGACAAGCTCACAATTAAAAATAGACCCTGCAGTAAAGTGACACAGATACTGTTTAATGTTTTCATCTTAATTTCCCAACTAATAACTAAAACTAATATTTAGTTATACAAAATCATTCACCGGGATTTATAGAAACAGTAGTCCCGACAATAAGGATTTTCAAGGTAGCAGTATGATTATCTGCTTATCGCAGACGCACTGACCCTGTGTTAGCTAAAGATGGGAGGACGAAATAAAGGAATGCTATTCATTTGAGGTAATACTAATGCATAGACCAAGTTCGGGTTATTTGGAATAACGCCTGTACTCTGAGTTAAAATACCAATTATTAAACCCGGAGCACTACAGTGACCCGCACTACAATGGCAATCAGTTTTACAACAAGATGAGTTATCATTCATTGAGTTTGTACCATCAACTGATTGAGTCATCATATGATGACCAGACATCTCGACGGACACATCGGATTGTTCATGGTCGTTAAATGAAGAAGCCATGACAAAGCCTCCCTGTTGAATAAAGAACAGGCTTAAGAAGAACCAAAAAAGTGTATTTCTTAATTTCATGTAGATATGTTAGCACTAATCCCTACTATCCTGCTTTAGTATTTATCTTAAATGTAAAGATACTTTGTTTGAAGTGGTCTAATAATCCTGCAGTAAATTATAGCCTATAATTTACCCCATTTATTAGGAAACGATGATGTCCAGAAAAGAACGAATAACATTCACAGTAGAGCAAAAACTTGATTACGCCAAACTCATGGTAGAAGAAGGCTATAGCAACAAGCAAGTCATGGAAATATCAGGTGCAGGCGATACCGCCGTATCACGTTGGAAACGACAATATATTGCAGAACTAGCAGGAAAAACGCCTGACGGTAAAAAAGCACTTACCCCTGAACAGCAAAAAATACAATCATTAGAAAAGCAACTATGGCGCGCTAAACGAGATAATGACATATTAAAAAAGGCGGCAGCCTTCTTTGCCCGAGAAAGCAGCAGTTTAAATTAATTTCTCAGATAAAGAAGGCGCAACCCAATTTCACTGTATCAGAACTCTGTCGGATATTTGATGTCAGTGAACGTACTTATTACGCACAACAAAAGCCTAAACCTATTAATATTACCAATCTTAAAATGATAGACATAATCAAAGCAACAGCGAGCATATCTGATGATAGCTATGGCAGACGAAGACACCATGCCACGTTACTAGCTCACGGCTTTAAACTGAGCGTTAGTAAAGCGGCCAACCTTATGCTTGAAGCTAATGTTGAGGCAAAAAAACCATCAAGGAAGCACTATTACCCCAAGGCGGGTAAAGCACACCTTATCGCCGATAATCACCTAGATAGAGCATTTGAACAACCCTGCATCAATACACACTGGGTAGGAGATATTACCTATAGTTAGAACTCACCAAGGCTGGTCATATCTTGCCTGCGTACTTGATTTGGCATCAAAAGAAGTTGTTGGCTTTGCATTATCAAAAAGTCCCAATGCACAATTAGCCAAAGATGCATTTAATCATGCATTACACAAACAACGTCCCGATACGACAAAAATTCTTTTCCATTCTGATCAAGGAGTTCAATACTCAGCAAAACTATTTGTTAATCATTTGGCTATTTTGAAGATAAAGCAAAGCATGAGCAGACGGGGAAACTGTTGGGATAACAGTGTTATGGAGCGACTTTTTAGAAGCTTGAAATCAGAGCGACTCAACCATTTAACCTTTATCAATCATGATGTAGTTTGTCACACTGTAGAAAGTTATATTCACTTTTACAATTACAGACGATTACACTCAACGCTTGGTTATATTACACCAGCACAAAAAATGGCACAATTGAAAAAAGCGGCTTAAATTTTATGCATTAATACTTGACCACTTCAGTTTCAAAGTGGCAACGGGGATAAGCCAAAAAGGAGAATTTCAAGGCCCCCCCCTCCCCCATTTAAGAACTTCCCCTTATGCGTCCGAGTGGCTACCTCAATGTTATTGTAGTCAGCAATAAATTAAAGCTGTCACACGAGAGTGTTATCCTTATAACATTTAATGTTATTGATGGTTTTAACCGCGAAGCATTAGGAATCGAAGTTGATTTATCATTGCCGAGTACTCGTGTTATCAGAGCGTTAGAACAGATCATTGAATGGCGAGGTAAGCCAAAGGCTATACGGTGTGACAATGGATCTGAATACATCAGTCAAACCCTGGTTGACTGGACGATTGAGCATCAGATCACATTGCTGTATATCCAACCTGGGAAACCGACCCAGAACGCGTATATTGAGCGGTTTAATCGAACGGCTCGTCATGAATGGTTAGATCTTTATTTATTTGAATCCATTGAACAGGCACAATTATTGGCGACACAATGGCTTTGGACATATAATAACGACAGACCTCATTCGGCTATTGGCGGCGTGCCACCGAGGTTTTTATTGAATGCTGCTTAACCTTCTGTTTTTAGCTTCGGTTAATAATGGGGGAATTACAGTTTTTATGGCAAGGTCGATTTTCTTCTTATCCGATGGACTATAACCATTTACTTAAAGCTGCTGCCTATGTGGCGCTTAATCCTGTAAAAGCAGTAGGTGACATCTGCTGCCGATTACCGCTGGAGCAGCGTTCACGCACATCTGACAGGCAACGATCCCTTAGGCATTGTGCGCCCAGATAAACTGTTCGCACTCTGCGGCGATTGGGAGACCTATTTACAACATGCGCAGATAACCCGATAAGCCGTTTGAAAGCCATTTAAGTACCTGTAGGTCGCTAGGGGATACTGATTTTATTGCACTCGCAGGGAAGTTACTTGGGCGAGACTTAGAAAAAAAGAAGCCGGGACCTAAAATAACATCCAATTAAGTATTGTGCCCCCATAATAACTAAGGAGAGAAACACAATAAAAGCCGCGCATAAAAAAACCGGCCTAAGCCGGTTCCTTTATGTTCTGTAGTTATGTCTTACTTAAGCTTCTTCGTCTTCCACTTCAACTTCTTCTGCAATCTCACGGTCAACCCACTCAATGATTGCCATTGGTGCTTTATCGCCGGCACGCAAACCTGTTTTCAATACACGCAAATAGCCACCAGGACGGTCTTTACTACGCGGACCAATCTCTTCAAACAATTTCGTCACAATAGCACGGTCACCCAAACGAGCGAATGCTAAACGACGGTTTGCAACAGAGTCTGATTTTGCTAAGGTAATCAACGGCTCAACCACACCACGCAATTCTTTTGCTTTTGGCAAAGTTGTGCGGATGATTTCATGTTGCAACATAGACACGGCCATGTTTTTAAACATTGCTTTACGGTGACTGCTGTTTCTATTTAATTTTCGACCACTTTTACGATGACGCATTTTTCTATCCTATTTCTCAATATTACTGGCGGTTAGCCCATTAGGCCGGCTTTATCTTCAAGCGCTGCAGGTGGCCAATTATCCAACTGCATGTTCAATGATAAACCACGTGTCGCGAGTACATCTTTAATTTCAGTTAATGATTTTTTACCTAAATTAGGCGTTTTTAATAATTCATTTTCAGTACGTTGGATTAAATCACCGACATAATGAATATTTTCTGCTTTCAAGCAATTTGCTGAACGCACGGTTAAGTCAAGTTCATCAATACCTTGCAATAAAGCAGGATCCATTTCAACTTGAGGCACTTCTGGAATCACTTCTGCTTCTGCATCGAGGTCAACAAAAGACACCAATTGCTCACGCAAAATAGTCGATGCATAACGTACTGCATCTTCTGCATCTAAGGTGCCATCGGTTTCGATGTCTAAAATCAAACGATCCAAGTCAGTTCGGTTCTCTACCCGTGCGCTTTCAACATCATATGTCACGCTACGAACAGGGCTGAATGATGCATCTATATATAATTGGCCGATAGGGCGATCTGTTTCATCGCCAGCAGCGCGTACATTTGAAGGCACATAACCACGACCTTTCTCAACTTTCAGCGTTGCATTAATGCTGCCACCGGTTAAGTTAGCAATCACATGGTCCGGGTTCACCACTTCAACATTATGTGTTGATTGGATATCACCTGCTGTCACAGGGCCTACACCCTCTTTATTCAATGTCAAAACGACATCTTCAACCTCATGCAATTTAAAGGCAACGCCTTTTAAATTAAGCAAAATGTCTAATACATCTTCTTGTACGCCGGTGATCGCATCATACTCGTGTACCACGCCATCAATTTGTGCTTCAACAATGGCTGCGCCATCCATAGAAGACAATAAAATACGACGCAACGCACTTCCTAGCGTATGGCCAAAACCACGTTCAAGCGGTTCTAACGTTAGCTTTGTACGATATGTACCTAATTTTTTTGTATCCACTAAAAGTGGCTTTAAAAATGGACTTGTAAAAGTCGCCATGCCTATTCCTCTTCCGTTTGTACTGCCTAATGAACTAAATAATTACTACGGGTTTTCTCACCGAAACGTTAATTATCTAGAGTACAATTCAACCACTAAGTTTTCATTGATATCCATCGCTAAATCATCACGCTCTGGAATCGATTTAAATGTGCCCGAAAGTGATTTTGCATCCACTTCTAGCCATCCAGGAAGACCAAACTGCTCCGCAACAGACATCGCACCAATGATGCGATCTTGTTTTTTTGCTTTTTCACGGACTTCAACCTTATCACCCACTTGAACCTGATATGACGGTACATTGGTCACTTGGTCATTCACAACAATTGCTTTGTGAGAAACAAGCTGACGTGCTTCAGCACGTGTACCGGCATAGCCCATGCGGTAAACAACATTGTCTAAACGTTGTTCTAGCATTGATAACAAGTTTGCACCTGTTGCGCCTTTTTGTTTGTCAGCTGCTTTATAGTAGTTGCGGAATTGCTTCTCTAACACACCATAAATACGACGGATCCGTTGTTTTGCACGCAATTGCAATGCATAATCTGAATCACGCGACCGCCCCATGCCATGTTGGCCGGGTTTCTGGTCAATTTTACATTTTTTCTCTAACGGATTATCCCTGCTTTTAAGCAGTAGATCTGTGCCTTCTCTTCGACTGAGTTTACACGTAGGGCCACGATATTTTCCCATTTTATTATCTCCTCAGTTGATTAAACGCGACGGCGTTTTGGCGGACGACAGCCATTATGTGGAATCGGTGTCACGTCGGTGATGTTATTAATCTTGAAACCAAGATTATTTAACGCACGTACCGCAGACTCACGACCAGGACCAGGGCCCTTAATTTCAACATCAAGATTTTTCATGCCAAACTCTTGTGCCGCAGCACCTGCTTTTTCAGCAGCAATCTGTGCTGCGAAAGGCGTGCTTTTCCGTGAACCACGGAAACCAGAGCCACCTGAGGTTGCCCAGGCTAATGCATTACCTTGACGATCGGTAATTGTAATGATTGTATTGTTAAATGACGCATGCACATGTGCGACGCCATCAACAACATTCTTCTTAACGCGCTTACGGCGCGCTGCTGTATTTGTTGCCATTGTTGAGAAGCCTCTACTTAGTCACTAAACGACGAGGACCTTTACGGGTCCGCGCATTTGTTTTTGTACGTTGTCCACGCAATGGTAGCCCGCGACGATGACGCACACCTCGGTAACAACCGAGATCCTTGAGACGTTTAATATCCATAGATACTTCACGTCGCAAATCACCTTCTACAGTATATTTTGCGATTTCTTTACGTAAGGTCTCAACTTCTTGTTCTGTTAGGTCTCTCACTTTCACATCTGGTGATACTTTCGTATCATCACAGATTGTTAGCGCACGTGAGCGACCAATACCATAAATTGAAGTCAAACCAATTGCCACGTGCTTTTGCACGGGGACATTAATTCCAGCTATACGAGCCATTAAGTCATCCTACTTCTTAAAGGGTTAAGCGGACCATTGTAACATATAAAAGGTACCCACTTAACAAAAATTAATTTGATTCACACCCAAGTAAACTTGGGTACAACACTTTCTAACCTTGACGCTGCTTATGACGTGCTTCTTTACAGATAACACGTACAACGCCTTTTCTTTTTACTACTTTGCAATTACGGCAAATCTTTTTCACTGATGCTTGTACTTTCATCATCAATCTCCACTCAATTTCTATTAACTAACTTTAGTCTGGGCTATCCACCAAGGAAGCCAGTCATTCCGCCATTGTTTCCTTTTTTGTTCAGCGATTGATATTGTTGTGACATTAAGTGAGATTGTATTTGCGATACAAAATCCATTACTACCACCACGATAATCAACAGGGAAGTACCACCGAAATAAAAGGGCACTTTCCAATACAAAATCAAAAACTCAGGCAACAAACATACAATCGTAATATAGGCTGCGCCTGCTAACGTTAAACGACCCATTACGGTATCAATATAACGCGCAGTTTGTTCGCCGGGGCGGATGCCGGGTACAAACGCACCTGATTTTTTCAAGTTATCTGCTGTTTCTTTCGGATTGAATACCAATGCCGTATAAAAGAAACAAAAGAAAATAATCAATAAGGCATATAAGCCTACATATAAAGGCTGTCCTGGTTGCATTAAGCTTGTGATGTTTTTCAACCACCCCCAGCCATCAGAATTCCCTAACCAGCCACCAATCGTTGCTGGAAATAAGATCAAGCTTGAAGCAAAGATAGGAGGAATAACACCCGCCATGTTCAACTTCAACGGCAGGTGACTCACTTGCCCTGCTGTCATTTTCCGTCCTTGCTGACGCTTTGCAAAGTGGATCGGAATCCGCCGTTGCCCACGCTCTACAAATACTACAAATGCCGTTACGGCTAAGGCTAATGCAGCAATTGCAATGACTAAGAAGCTATGTAATTGGCCTGTTCTTGCTAATTCAAGCGTACCGCCTACCGCAGAAGGCAAGCCTGCTACGATACCCGCAAAGATAATTAACGAAATACCATTACCAATACCACGTTCTGTGATCTGTTCACCTAACCACATGAGAAACATCGTTCCTGTCACTAAACTGACCACCGCGGTAATTCTAAACAATAAACCCGGATCGATAACAACACCAATACCACCACCTGCGCTTTGACCTTCAAGCGCGATAGCAACACCAATTGCTTGGAAAGTGGCTAGTGTCAATGCACCATAGCGCGTATATTGCGTTATCTTACGTCGGCCCGCAGCACCTTCTTTCTTCATTTGTGCCAGCTTAGGATGCACAACCGTCAATAACTGCATGATAATCGATGCGGAAATATACGGCATAATTCCCAATGCAAAAACAGATAATCGAGATAAAGCACCACCCGAGAACATGTTGAACATATCCAAGATAGAACCTTTTTGTTGATCAAACATTATCGCTAATGCATTAGGGTCAATTCCTGGTACAGGAATAAACGTCCCTAAGCGATAGACTAATAATGCACCTAGCACAAACAACAAACGTTGTTTTAGCTCAGTCAAATGACCACTGGCTAGCAATGATTGGGCTTTATTTTTTTCCACTTTTTACTCTTCTACTTTACCGCCGGCCGCTTCAATTGCTTTAAGCGCGCCTGCTGTTGCCACTAACCCTTTTAAGGTAACGGCTTTTGTAATTTCACCTGATGCAATCACTTTAACGCGTTGCACACCTGACGCAACGATACCCGCCGCTTTCAAGCCCAACACATCAACCACATCCATTGTGAGGTTGTTTAGGGTGTCAAGACGAATTTCTGCTGACAATGCTTGTTTGCGAGAGTGGAAACCCACTTTAGGCAAACGACGTTGTAAAGGCATTTGACCACCTTCAAATCCACGCTTATGAAAACCACCTGAACGCGCCTTTTGACCTTTATGTCCGCGACCCGCTGTTTTGCCTAAGCCAGAACCGATACCACGACCAACACGTTTTGCTGTTTTTTTAGCACCTTCTGCTGGTGCAATTGTATTTAAACGCATATTATGCATCCTCAACTTTTAACAGGTATGACACATGATTAATCATGCCGCGATTTTCAGGCGTATCAATAACGACCGAACTGCTTCCTGTTTTTCTTAATCCTAAGCCTGCAACACACGCTTTGTGTTTCGCCAAGCGGCCAATGGTGCTTTTCACCAATGTAACTTTAATTTTTCCAGCCATGACTTTATTCCATAATCTCAGCGACAGTTTTGCCGCGTTTTGCTGCAACTGATTCTGCATCAGTCATATCAGCTAAACCATTAATCGTTGCACGCACTACATTCAATGGATTAGTTGAGCCATTCGACTTCGCTAATACATTACTGACGCCAACCACATCAAATACCGCACGCATCGCACCACCGGCGATAACGCCTGTACCTTCAGATGCAGGCTGCATGAACACTTTCGCAGCACCATGTCGTGCCGTTAAAGGATGTTGCAATGTGCCATCCGCAAGGCTGACATCACGCATATTGCGGCGTGCTTCATCCATTGCTTTTTGGATCGCAACCGGCACTTCACGCGCTTTACCTTGACCAAATCCAACACGACCTTTTCCATCACCAACCACGGTTAATGCTGAAAAACCAAATACACGACCACCTTTGACTACTTTCGCTACGCGACGTACACCTACTAGGCGCTCTAGCAAACCATCTGCTGGTCCTTGACGTTCATTCTGTGCCATTCTAAATAACCCTTTAAATTAAAACTGCAAGCCAGATTCACGGGCTGCATCAGCCAATGCTTTGACGCGTCCATGGTATTTAAACCCAGAACGATCAAACGAGACTTCTTTAATGCCTGCTTTGATTGCACGATCAGCAACGGCTTTACCCACCGCTTCTGCAGCGGCAACATTACCGGTACCCGACAAGCCTTTTTTCACTTTTGCATCTAATGTAGATGCGCTAGCAATAACTTTATCGCCTTCCGGTGACAACACTTGTGCATAAATATGCTGTGATGTACGGTGAACAGACAACCGGTGTGCTTCGAGTTTTCTCAATTTCGCTCTGGTTTTCACCGCACGACGTAAACGTGAAATTTTCTTATCCATCTTAGTAGCCTAATTATTGTTTCTTAGCTTCTTTACGAGCAACATGTTCATCTGAATAACGCACGCCTTTACCTTTATAAGGCTCAGGTGGACGGTAAGCGCGAATATCTGCTGCAACCTGTCCTACTATTTGTTTATCAGCACCACTGATAACGATCTCTGTTTGGCTCGGTGTTTCTACTTTAATGCCTTCTGGCACTACATGTGAAACAGGATGAGAGAAACCAAGAGTTAACTCTACTTTCTGGCCTTGTGCTTTCGCACGATAACCAACACCAACCAACGTCAGTTTTTTCTCAAAGCCTTGAGTAACACCTGTCACCATATTATTCAATAAAGCGCGTGTTGTACCTGACATCGCGTTCGATAACTTACTTTTTTTCTTTGCTGAACATACTAATGTACCGTCTTCTTGTGAAACAGCGACATCAGGATGAATAGCACGAGACAATGAACCCTTTGCACCTTTAATAGATACACTGGCTTCACTCATTGTGACTTCTACACCCGCCGGGATAACCACCGGCATATTTGCAATTCGTGACATTCCTTCTTACTCCAATCTTAACTAACAGCACAGAGCACTTCACCGCCCTGGCCTAAACTTCTTGCTTTACGATCCGTCATCACGCCTTGTGATGTCGATACAATCGCCACACCTAAACCCGCCAAAATCTTAGGCAAATCAGATGCTGATTTATACACGCGCAAACCTGGACGGCTGACACGATCAATTTTAGCAATAACAGGTTTACCCTCGAAATACTTCAAGTCAACCGTCAATACAGGCTTAGTACCTTCCGCAACGGCATAGCTCGCTACATAACCTTCTTCAACCAATACTTTAGCAATGCTCACTTTCACTTTAGATGAAGGCATGCTGACATCGATTTTCTTCGCACTTTGTGCATTGCGAATACGCGTTAGCATATCGGCGATAGGATCTGTCATACTCATATTTATTTACTCTTTAAATCTAATATTTAATTTATTTCTAGCTTACCAGCTCGCCATTACAACGCCGGGGACATCACCAGCCATCACATGTTCACGTAATTTATTGCGTGACAAACCAAACTTACGATAATAACCATGTGGACGACCTGTTATTTCACAACGATTACGCTGGCGCGAGGCACTTGAATCCCGCGGCAAGGCACGGAATTTTTTCGTTGCTGCTTCACGGTCTTCAAAAGACAGCGACTCATCAAACATTTGCTTTTTCAATTCCGCACGTTTAGTTGCATATTTTGCAACCAACTTGGTCCGTTTAACTTCGCGATTAATCATGCTACGTTTTGCCATAATAAACTCGTCCTAATCCTGATTCTGTTTTCTAAAAGGGAATTTAAACGCACTTAATAAAGCACGAGATTCTTCCGCTGTTTTTGCCGAGGTATTGATCGTAATATCCATACCACGCAAAGTGTCAATTTTGTCATAGTCAATTTCAGGAAAGATGATTTGCTCTTTCACACCCATACTGTAATTGCCTTGGCCATCAAATGACTTTGGATTCAAACCGCGGAAATCACGAATACGTGGGATAGAGATCGTGATCAAACGGTCTAAAAAGTCATACATTTGATCTGCACGCAATGTGACTTTACAGCCCACGGGCCAGTCTTCACGTAATTTGAAGCCTGCAATTGATTTTCTGGCAAGCGTTACCACTGGTTTTTGACCAGCAATTTTTGCCATATCCCCAACTGCATTTTCCATTACTTTCTTATCTGTTAACGCTTCACCCACACCCATATTAAGTGTGATCTTCGTGATCCGAGGCACTTCCATTACAGACTTATAACCAAACTCTTTGGTTAATTGTCCGATAACATCGCTGCGATAAAATTCTTTTAATCTACTCACTGTCATTCACCTGTCGCTGTTAAGCGCTAACTACTTCACCATTAGACTTAAAGAAACGTACTTTACGTCCATCATCTAACACCTTGAAACCCACCTTCTCACCCTTACCAGTCGCAGGATTCACCAGCATCAAATTTGATGCTTGGATTGGCATTGCTTTATCAAGCACGCCACCTTGCTGACCAATTGCAGGATTAGGTTTTGTATGTTTTTTTGCGATATTAATGCCTTCAACGACGAAACGACCATCCGTTTCACGACTTTGAATCACACCTTGTTTACCACGGTCTTTACCCGTTGTAACAATAACCTGATCGCCTTTTACTAATTTTTCCATTCCCGACCTCTTATAGCACTTCTGGTGCTAATGAAATAATTTTCATGAACTGTTCGCCACGTAATTCACGTGTAACAGGGCCAAAGATACGTGTACCAATGGGTTGTAATGCTGCATTTAATAATACCGCGGCATTACCATCAAAACGGATCCGCGAACCATCTGCACGACGCACGCCGTGACGGGTTCTAACGATTACAGCGTTATGCACTTCACCCTTCTTAACTTTCCCACGCGGGTTAGCTTCCTTGATCGTCACTTTAATGACATCGCCAATCCCTGCATAACGTCGGTGCGAACCGCCCAACACTTTAATGCATTCAATACGTCGAGCGCCGCTATTATCGGCTGCATCAAGACTACTTTGCATTTGAATCATGGTCTAAACTCCAAAAACTTTATTATTTTGCACGTTCTAAAACAGTGGACAATGTCCAAAATTTTGTCTTCGATAATGGACGACATGACGTTACCGCCACAACATCACCTTCATTGCATTCATTCTTTTCATCATGTACATGCAATTTTGTCGATTTTCTAACGTACTTCTTATAGATAGGGTGCGGCACTTTGCGCTCAACAAGAATGGTAATTGACTTATCCATTTTGTCGCTGATAACCTTTCCCGTTACCGTACGTATTGTTTTTTCTTGATCGCTCATATTCCTACCCTATGCCTTCTCGTTAAGCACGGTTTTAATCCGCGCAATATCACGACGAACACGTCGTAGTTCACTTGGCTTAGCCAATTGACCCGTTGCATTCTGCATTCTTAAATTGAATCGCTCTTTCAGTAAACCTTGCAGTTCCTGATTGTTCTCTTCAACTGACTTTTCTCTTAATTCGCTTGCATTCATTACAGTATCGCTCGCGTTACAAATGTTGTTTTAACAGGAAGCTTTGCTGCTGCCAAGCGGAACGCTTCGCGTGCAGTTTCTTCATCCACACCTTCCATTTCATAAAGCATACGCCCGGGCTGCACATTGGCTACCCAATATTCGACGTTACCTTTACCTTTACCTTGACGTACTTCTAGCGGTTTAGCAGTAATTGGCTTATCCGGGAAAACACGGATCCAAATTTTACCACCACGCTTGATGTAACGTGTCATTGCACGACGCGCCGCTTCAATTTGACGCGCTGTGATACGACCACGGTCCAAAGATTTCAGACCATACTCACCAAAGCTTACTTTTGATCCGCGGTGGGCTAAACCCCGATTCCGCAGTTTCATTTGCTTTCTAAATTTCGTTCTTTTTGGTTGTAACATGTGGGTTAAACCTTATTTCTTCTTAGCGGAAGCAGGTGCTTGATCAATCTGATCTTGTGCAAATACTTCGCCTTTAAAAATCCAAACTTTAATACCGATGATACCGTAAGTGGTATTTGCTTCAGCCGTACCATAGTCAATGTCTGCACGCAGTGTATGTAGTGGCACTCGGCCTTCACGATACCATTCTGTACGCGCGATTTCGGCACCATTTAACCGGCCACCTAAATTAATTCGAACACCCTCAGCACCCGCACGCATTGTATTCTGAACCGAACGCTTCATTGCGCGGCGGAACATCACACGACGCTCTAATTGTTGGGCAATACTTTCTGCTACCAATCTCGCATCAAGCTCTGGCTTACGAATTTCTTCAACACCAACTTGCACAGGCACACCCATCATTTCTGATGCAGCGACGCGTAACTTATCGATATCCTCACCTTTTTTACCAATCACAATGCCTGGACGCGCTGTGTGGATAGTGATTTTTGCCGTTTTAGCTGGGCGATCAATTTGGATCTTACTCACAGATGCATGCGCTAATTTTTCTCTCAAATAAGCACGTACTTTCAAATCTGAGTTAAGTAAGCTTGAGTACTCATCTGAACCTGCATACCAGATAGAGTTCCAAGTCTTAATTATACCAAGTCTAAAGCCAGTTGGGTGAACCTTTTGTCCCATACTATTCTCTCTTACTTTTCAGCGACAGTCACGGTAATGTGACTTGTCCGTTTTAGAATGCGATTACCACGACCTTTTGCGCGTGGTTTCATGCGTTTTGCAGTTGGTGCTTGGTCGACCATAACAGTCTCCACAAACAATTCATCAATATCTGCGCCATCATTATTTTCTGCATTTGCGATCGCAGAGTTCAATACCTCTTTCATCAATACGGCAGCCTTTTTCGGGCTAAACGTTAGAATATTGATTGCCTTTTCAACGGGCAAGCCTCTGATTTGATCTGCGACTAATCTCACCTTTTGTGGGGAAATTTTTGCATGGCGATGTTTTGCTGTTGTAGCCATCTCTTTCTACCCTTATCTCGTTTTCTGATCTACGATATGGCCTCTGAAGGTACGCGTTGGTGAAAACTCACCCAACTTGTGACCAACCATATCTTCTGTAATGAAGACAGGCAAATGCTGTCTACCATTATGAATCGCAATTGTCAGACCAATCATGTCTGGTGAAACCATTGAACGACGTGACCAAGTTTGAATTGGACGTTTGTTCTTAGTTTCAATCGCTTCTAAAACCTTCTTTTCAAGGTGATGGTCTATAAACGGACCTTTTTTAATTGAACGCGGCATTATTTCCTACCCTATTTACGATTACGACGACGTACAATCATGCTATCTGTACGCTTATTTCTACGAGTCTTGTAGCCTTTCGTTGGCATACCCCAAGGTGACACTGGATGACGACCACCTGATGTACGGCCTTCACCACCACCATGTGGATGATCCACCGGATTCATCACCACACCACGAACCGTTGGACGAATACCACGCCAGCGCGCTGCACCCGCTTTACCCAATGAACGTAATGCATGCTCGCCATTACCTACTTCACCCAATACCGCACGACATGCTAATGGAATCTTACGCATTTCACCTGAGCGTAAACGCAAGGTTGCATAGCCATTTTCACGCGCCACAAACTGAGCACTCCCGCCGGCGCTACGTGCAATTTGTGCACCTTTACCTGGTTTCATTTCAATACAGTGAATCGTGCTACCTAATGGCATTGCTGATAAAGGCATACAGTTACCTGCACGAATCGGGGCGTTTTCACCTGATTCTAACTTATCACCTGCCACCACACCCTTAGGTGCAATGATGTAACGTTTCTCACCATCTGCATAACTTAATAATGCAATATTCGCAGTCCGGTTAGGATCGTATTCAATCCGTTCAACCGTTGCAGGGATCGCATCTTTATCACGTTTGAAATCAACCAAACGGTAACGTTGCTTATGACCACCACCACGATGACGTGTTGTGATGCGGCCCGCATTGTTACGACCACCTGTTTTTGTTTTCTTCTCAAGCAGTGGTGCATATGGTGCACCCTTATGAAGCCCTTCTCTGCTGACTTGAACAACAAAGCGTCTTCCTGCTGACGTAGGTTTAGCTTTTATTAATGCCATTCCTGTTTCCTCACCCGTATCCTAAATCTTGTGCTTATTCAGCGCCAAGAAAGTTAATATCATTGCCTTCGGCAAGCGTTACATACGCTTTTTTCCACTCATTACGGCGGCCGATATAACGGCCTGTACGTTTAAGCTTGCCTTTAACTCTTGCTGTTGTTACCGCAGTCACGTCAACTTTAAACATCAACTCAACCGCTTGTTTTATTTCTAGCTTATTCGCATCCGGCACCACTTTTAAAACAACTTGGTTGTGTGCTTCATTAACGCGTGATGCTTTTTCAGCCACCACAGGGCCTAAGATCAATTTGGTTAAACGTTCTGTATTCACACTCATGCTAATGACTCCTCAAGTTTGCGAACAGATGCTTCTGTCATCACAACTTTGTCAAAGCGAAGCAATGATACAGGATCAAGTTGCGCCACATCACAAGCATGTATTTTATACACATTGCGTGCTGCTAATTCCAAATTAGGGTTCACTGTGTCGGTTACGAATAACGCATTGCTCACACCTAATTTTTCCACTTTCACAAGTAGTGCTTTTGTTTTTGGTTCTGCCAACTCAAGGCTATCCACAATGACCAATGCATCTTTACGACGCAACTCAGACAAAATAGAACACATTGCTTTGCGATACATTTTACGGTTCACTTTTTGACCGTAATCTCTATTCTTAGAGGCAAATGTGGTACCACCCCCGCGCCATAATGGGCTACGGATTGTACCGGCACGTGCGCGACCCGTTCCTTTTTGTGCAAAAGGTTTACGGCCACCACCACGCACTTCAGAACGTGTTTTTTGAGCATGTGTTCCCGCCCGTGCGCCTGCTAAATGCGCCGTCACGATTTGGTGAATCAATGCTTCGTTATATTCGCTATCAAACAAAACATCAGAAACGCTGACGTTTCCTTTTGCTTTGCCGTCAAATGCTTGTAATTTAAGATCCATTTCTATTCCTCAAGAATCTTCTTAGGCTTTCACAGCAGGGGTAATAACAACATCACCACCCGTTGAGCCTGGTACAGCGCCTTTCACAAGTAACAAATTACGTTCTTGATCCACTCGCACAACTGACAAGTTTTGTTGGGTACGTTTTACATTACCCATATGGCCTGCCATTCTTTTACCTTTATATACACGACCTGGCGTTTGACACTGACCAATCGAGCCCGGAGACCGTGTTGCCAATGAATTACCATGTGTCGCATCACCACCACGGAAGCCATAACGTTTAACAACACCGGCAAAACCTTTACCTTTTGTTGTGCCTGAAACATCAATCGCTTGACCTGCTTCAAACATATCTACGTTAAGTTCAGCGCCTAGCGTTAATTCCGCTAACGCTGCTTCATCAGTAGTGAATTCCCATGAACTTCTGCCCGCTGCTGTTTCTGCTTTCGCAAAATGGCCCGCTTTTGGCTTAGAAACTCGTGATGCTTTCTTATTACCTATAGTCACCTGAACTGCGCTATAACCATCAGACTCTTGGGTCTTTAACTGGCTAATACGGTTGGGTGTTACTTCGATGACCGTAACTGGGGTAGAAACGCCATCTTCAGTGAAGATGCGTGTCATACCTACTTTACGACCGACAAGTCCGATACTCATGACTCAGATCCTTTAATTTAACTTGATCTGGACATCTACACCAACGGCGAGATCCAGTTTCATTAGCGCGTCTACCGTTTTATCAGTAGGCTCAATAATATCCATAAGACGTTTATGCGTGCGGATTTCATATTGATCACGTGCATCTTTATTGACGTGAGGTGAAATCAGAACGGTAAAACGCTCTTTCTTCGTAGGCAATGGGATGGGGCCATTAATTCTAGCGCCCGTCCGTTTTGCCGTTTCTACGATTTCTTTTGCCGACTTATCAATCAAACGATGATCGAATGATTTAAGACGGATACGAATAGTTTGGTTTGCAGCCATTATTTATTACTCTTACTCTGTAATTTCTTATTCAGTAATCTTACTAACAACACCGGCGCCAACAGTCCGGCCACCTTCGCGAATCGCGAAACGTAGACCATCTTCCATGGCAATCGGTGCAATCAAGGTAACGTCCATTTTGACGTTGTCGCCAGGCATGACCATTTC
>VAPK010212688.1_pt1 | contig 22147 bp, 25 predicted proteins | sample 3395031 | NCBI WGS metagenome assembly VAPK01 (sample SAMN08290443, study PRJNA428436) | hydrothermal vent metagenome | isolation source: Deep-sea hydrothermal vent chimney 1 | place: Pacific Ocean: Juan De Fuca Ridge
TAATGCCGATCAGTTAAGCGAATAAACTTTTAAAGATAATTCCCTCCCCTTCAAGGGGAGGGCTAGGGAGGGGTGATTTATAACTACCCCCTCCCCCTAACCCCCTCCCTGAGAGAGGGGGAATAAAATCAAAACCTTAAGTGAACGGCATTACGCTTTTGCGGGCTTTTTTATCGGTAATATAATTTTCAGGTTTAGGATATATTTTTATGAATACAGCGTTAACACCTGAATCAGTAATCGAATATTGGTATTCAGATAAAATAAAATCTCACTGGTTTAAATCTACAAAAGAACTGGATCAGGAAATCAGTGATAAATATGAATCTGTCTGGAAAAATGCCATCAGAGGTGAATATACGTCATGGAATGAAAGTGCTGAAGGTTGCCTGGCGCTTGTGATTGTTTTTGATCAGTTTCCGTTAAACATGTTCAGAGGTGATGTAAAAAGTTTCAGCACTGAATCAATGGCAATCAGGATAAGTAAACAAGCGATTGAAAAAGGATTTGATAAGGTTATCGATAAAGATAAAGTGTCTTTTCTTTATATGCCACTAATGCATAGTGAAAATATTGATGATCAGAATCTTGTCGTAAAATTATTTGAAGAAGTAGATCTGATTGATAACCTGAGATTTGCAAAGCATCATCGGGATATTGTTCAACAATTTGGTCGATTCCCTCATAGAAATAAAATATTACAACGAAAATCTTCACAAGCTGAACTTGATTATCTAAACTCAGATAAAGCATTTACAGGATAATTTTTACAGGGAATTAAATGATGAATCAATCTGTTAAAGCAGCACTCTTGTCCGGACTTGTTTTTCCTGGAACAGGTCAGATTTCACTAGGTTATAAAAAACGAGGTTGGCTGATTATTGCTGTCAACGTTGTATTTTTATATTTGATAATTAGTGAAATTATGCAGCAGGCCTATAGTGTTATTGCTGAAATGCAGAAAAGTGGAGCTGTATTGGATATTGAAGCAATTTCAAATACGACTTCAGGTCTGGTTGCTTTTTCAGATAACACTTTTCTGAATGTAATCTTAATGTTGCTTATCGCCGGATGGGTGATTTCGGTTATTGATGCATATCGACTGGGTAAAAAAACAGGCTAATAAATAATTTTAACAGAGGTAACTTATGAATAAGATATACACAGGTTTTTTTACTTATGTATTTTTTATAGTTTCGCTCTTTATTTTTATATTGCCTGTAACGACATTTTCTGCCACGAATAATTTTAAAAATCAAAAGAGACCTTATTCCTTAACTATTAGCGGTGGTATTAGCCTTGGAGTATATGAAGCCGGGCTTAACTGGGTAATTATAGAACAGTTACGTAATGGGCGCCTGAAAGGTGATGAAATGGTCAGATTGCTGGCTATAACAGGTGCTTCTGCTGGCGCAATTAATACAATAATCGGGGCTCTGCGTTACTGTGAAGTAAAGAGTTCTGCTTCAACTGTAGAAAACAATTTATTTAATAAAACCTGGCGAACTATTGGTATAGAAGCGCTTTTACCCGATGATACCAATGAATATGACCAGTTGAACGGGCATCATGATGGTGTTTTTTCAAGGAAGGTTTTTAATAAAGTCCTTGATGCGCTGGCTGAAAAAGCGCATGCCAGAATTTATCGTGATAATTGTTATTTGAATATCGGCTTAACGGTTACCCGACATGTGCCGGAAGAAAAAATAATTGGCAAGGGTGAAAGCAAACAAAACATTAAAGTTCAGCGCTTTGTTATCCCTTTAACTTTAAGAACCCTGAATGGATATGCTGTTTTTGCAAATAACCGGAATTATCCAAAACGTAACAAGGAATTAGGTTACATATTTTTGCCGCAGGATAATACCGGCATAATTCCATTTAAAAATATTATAAAAAGTGCATTAGCATCAAGTGCGTATCCCTTTGCTTTTGGGCGAATACGTTTATCTTATTGCAAAATAGAAGCGATAAATGGACATTCAAACAGTAACAATTCAGTGCCTGACGTGTCCGCTGATACATTATCCTGTCCGAAATATTATAAAAAATATACATATGATTTTATAGATGGTGGTTTTTTTGACAATGTTCCGCTTGGTCTGGCGGTAGAGTTATCCGAGTGTCGTAAACATATACATAAAAACTGTATAAAAGAAGCGGGTTCTAAACAAGAAATATTAGGGAAAGAAATTGTTAACTATATTTATATGGAGCCAAGTAAACGTAGAAAAAATCAAAATATAAAGTTGAAGCAGGATGATGAACTTAATGATGGCTATGGTATTTATAATCAGGGGAAATTCTGGGTTAAAGCACAGGAAATTTATGCAAATGCAGAACTTTATCGTGCATTAAGGGAAAAGTTTGATAGTAGTGACAGAAAAAATAAATTTCGCAGATTACTTTTAACCGATCGTTACCCTCCTTTAGGTGGCGCCTATCTGGCACATTTTGGTGCTTTTTTTGGACAAATATTCCGGGACTTTGATTATTATGTCGGTGTTTATGACGGAATGATTAATTTTTCTAATTTGTGTTTACGCCAGGGCAAAAAATATTTAAAGACATATAAATATGCATTGAATGTAAAAAGTCAGTGCATTCAGCTTGGTATTAAACATTTAGCAGATAGTACCAATCCTCATAATCAGCATGGTCGCCGTGTTGCTCAGATAGTGCAGGCATTGGTCAGGGATTTGCTCAATAAAGATGATATTGATGCACTTATGATGGTACGTATTCTGGCTGAAGATGAATTTAAAACCTATTCATCAGGAGCAACACGTTTTGTTGAATGGGCATGGCTGGACAATTTACCTGCTTATAAAAACAGGGATGAAAAAAATAAATCAGTTTTTTTATATGCTTTATTCATGGAATTTAAAAAAGATAACGATATTGATTTTTCAAATCTTTTAATCGGATTAAAGAAATTAAAAGAACAATATCCGGAAAAATTTGAGAGCCATCCGGACACTGGATCAAATAAACAATTATCACAAATGATTAATGATCCCGATACATGGCAATTTGGTCTGGGCAGAAAAGTATTTGCAAGACTTAATCAGCTGGAAAAAAAGGATGCAGATAATCAATTTGGATTAATTCCGATCCAATTGGGTACGATGGCATTGAATAGTTATGATGTTAATGAAAATAATAAAATCTGGTCTATTTCATCTGTCAAACCCAGTGGCTGGCAACATCTTATACCGGATGAAGTTGCTATTGATGGAAGTCAGACAGGGATGGTTTTTACATATCGTAAAGCTCTGTATCGGTTTGAAAATTCAAAAACGTATATTGAAGGTGAATTTTCACCATTACACTGGTTAAGAAAGCGGGATGATCGTACATTTTTTGCCAGCACAGGTTTAACTCTGAGAAAGGCCAGAACATCTCCTGCACTCTCTTCATATGGTTTTGGTTTACGTGCGTATAAAAATTACCAAGGTAAAGAAAATCTGGATAATAAAATAATTTATGGTGTTTCGCTTGATTTAGGCTTTTTTGCTGATAAATACCGCATTACTCTTGAACATAAATTTATTGATGAAAGCTTTACCGATGAGCAATGGATAATGAAATTTGGTTTAAATGATTTCAAAGGAATTAGCACTTTTCTTTTTGGCGAGTAAATCAGCCTGATTTAACTATTTTTGATGTATATCAAGATTTAAAAATATTGTACTTGTAAAATTCACGCACTATAGATGGGTGTTCAGTATACACAACATTCTAATAAAAAATGATCTGGCATGAAGCTGGATAAAATATCTGACTGTTATTTCCCATGGAACGGTAGTGATAACAGCATACATTTTGTGCAGGGAGGGATTTATGGCTCACAAACTTTATGAGTCCGATGGACATTCGGTTATTTATTTACAGATCTGGTAACCGGTGATGGCATTCAGCCAAACCAATTATTCATAGAAAATCATCATCATTCAGCAATTTTTGACCCGGGTGGTGCATTAACCTATCAACCATTGAATATAGCGGTATCAAAAATAAGTTCAATTAAAGAACTGGATATATTTTTGCAACGCACCAGGATCCTGATATTATTTCTTCGGTTGATAAGTGGATTATGTACAGTGATGCAAAAGTGGTTGTTTCACGATTATGGGAACGTTTTTTACCCCATTTGATACCGGGTTATATGTCATCAAAAGGGAGTGGGCGTATTGTCTCTATTCCTGACGATGACGGAACAGTTCCCTTTGGTGATTCAGTAATAAAAGCAATACCCGCTCATTTTTTACACTCTGTCGGAAATTTTCATTTTTACGATCCAATAAGTAAAATTCTTTTCTCTGGAGATGTTGGTGCATCATTGACAGATAAAGATCATAAAAAATCAGTGGAAAATTTTGCTGAACATATAGAAACAATGGAAGGTTTCCATAAGCGTTACATGGCTTCCAATAAAGTTTGTTGTAATTGGGTTAGCAGGGTTCGTGCGATGGATATTGAAATGATGGTGCCGCAGCATGGAAGAATTTTTAAGGGCAAAGCCATGATTGCTCAATTTCTGGATTGGTTTGAAGAATTAGAGTGTGGCATTGATATTATGTACAACGAAAATATTATTGAGAAAAAATATGTGGCGTAATTAACGTATAAATCAAATAAGTATTCAAGGGGCTATTTATAGCCCCTTTTTTAATTTTGTTTCTGTTGTTTACAGACGATACTATCTTAATCCTATTGGGTGTAAACTTCACTCCACACATTATTTATAATGAAACTGGTTGACTTCTATGCCCGCATTACCTGAATTACGTTTAAAAAAGAATGAAGACAGACGATTACGAGCAGGCCATGCCTGGATCTATAGTAATGAAGTTGATACCAAACAGACACCCTTAAAAGAGTTTGCAGTTGGTCAATGGTGTCATGTTACCAATAGTCGCGGTCGGGTTTTAGGTACAGCATATGTTAACCCTAACACCTTGATTTGTGCACGTTTGGTGAGCCGCTTTGAAAAACAAACGCTGACATTAAAAGTATTAGTGCAAAAAATACAACAGGCATTAAGGTTACGTGAAAAAATATTTTCTGTTCCCTGTTATCGTTTAGTTTTTGGAGAGAGTGATGCTTTACCTGGTTTAGTGGTTGATCGTTTTCATGATATTTTAGTTGTGCAAGTGACGACCGCAGGTATGAATAATATACAGGATGATATTATTGAGGCTTTAATAGATGTCATTAAACCTGAAACTATATTACTGCGTAATGACAGCAGTTCTCGCGAGCTTGAAGGGCTGGAGCTTTATAGCAAGACCGTTTTAGGTGATTTACCTGAGTTAGTCGAACTGGAAGAAAATAATACACGTTTTGTGACTTCTTTAGAGAAAGGACAAAAAACCGGCTGGTTTTATGATCACCGATTAAATCGTCAACGTACTCAACAGTATGTTAAAGATAAACGTGTGCTGGATGTGTTTAGTTATGTCGGCGGCTGGGGAGTACAAGCATTGCAAGCAGGAGCTAAAGACGTGACTTGTGTCGATGCTTCTCAATTTGCCCTGGGTTTAGCACAGCAAAGTGCAGCATTGAACAATCGGGAAAATGATTTTACTACTCTTGCAGGTGATGCTTTTGATATATTAAAGTCTTTAGCAGAAGATAAAGCTAAATTTGATGTGGTGATTTTAGATCCCCCTGCATTTGTAAAACGACGCAAAGATTTAAAAGAAGGTAGCCTGGCATATAGACGGATAAACCGGCTTGCGATGAACTTGATAAAAAATGAAGGTGTTTTAGTTTCTGCATCATGCTCCTATCATCTCGGACGAGAACAATTACTCAATGAAATTCGCCAGGCCTCTTACCTCGCAAATGTTGATTGTCAGGTGTTGGAGCAAGGACACCAGGGACCAGATCATCCTGTACATCCCGCGATGAAAGAAACGGATTATTTGAAATCATATATATGCCACATAAAAAGCGGAGCAAAAAAGAATGATAGTTGATTTTGATCCAGTCGCAATTTCAATCTTTGGCTGGGGAATACACTGGTATGGTTTGATGTATGTGATGGCATTTGTCAGTGCATGGTGGCTGGCACGCTTACAAACGAAACGAAATTATAAAGACTGGAACTATGAGCAAATTGATGACTTACTATTTTATGGTGGTATGGGTGTAATTCTTGGTGGCCGAATAGGCTACATTCTGTTTTATTCTTTTTCAGATTTTATTAGTAATCCATTGATGATTTTTAAAGTATGGCAAGGCGGTATGTCTTTTCATGGTGGTTTACTTGGCGTATTAGTGGCGATGGCTTTATTCAACCGTAAATACAAGAAAGGTTACTTTAATATTCTGGATTTTGGTGCCCCTTTGATTCCGCTCGGCCTGGGGTTTGGTCGAATAGGCAATTTTATAAATGGTGAGCTTTGGGGAAAACCAACGGATCTGCCCTGGGGAATGATTTTCCCTGCTGCAGATGCCTTGCCCCGGCACCCTAATCCCCTCTATGAAGCGATATTAGAAGGCTTGCTACTGTTTATTATACTTTGGTGGTTTAGTGCAAAACCACGCGCAAGAATGTCCACAATAGCCTTGTTCTTTGTAGGTTATGGCATATTCAGGTTTATGATTGAATTTGTACGCGTGCCCGATGCGCATCTTGGCTATATCGCATGGGGTTGGCTCACAATGGGACAAATATTAACCCTGCCTGTGATTTTTACAGGTATAGCGTTAGTTTTATTTCAGAGACGAAATCCTTAATAAATATCATTGAAGTCCAGATAAATTATTTGTCTCTTTTATGTAACGTAAGGTACATAAAGGAGACGCATAATTAGTGCAAAATACACTCATTATTTTCGTGTCCGCTTATTTCCAGTTACCTTCGTGTAAATAAATACCAAAAAAATCAGATTTTGCTATAGGGATTTGTCATATGAATACTATTTTAGTGAAAGCCAGCTCAATTATATTCGTCAGTTTATTACTATTTAGTCATTCGGCTAATTCGGCTCAAAAAAATGTACTCCTTAAGCCATTTACTCTGGCTAAAATTTATAAAAATTCCAGTCATGTACAGGTTGCAGTAAAGATAAAAAAACAACTTACTGCTGCCGGTTTTAAAGTTGTGGGGACATATGAGCCATATAAAACAGTTAAGATTTTTATTGTCACAAATAACACCATGCTCAAGACAGCCGCAAAAAGTAAATTTGGTGGCTTTGGTGCTGCAATACGTATTTCTATTACGCAAATGAAGAATGACGTGCAGGTTGTACACAATAATCCAACTTATATGGCAATTGCCTATAACATGAAGAGTTATCTTAGCTCTATACGCCAGAAATTGGCTAAAACACTGGGTTATGTCAAAGATTTTGGTGGCAAAGGGATTCTCTCTAATGAACTAGGTGACTATAACTATGCCTTTGGTTTAGAAGGGTTTAGCGGTTTCATGGATCTTGCTGAACATAAATCTCATAAAGCGGCGTTAAAATTTGTAGAAGCGGGTTTTGGACGAAACCTGAAAAACATGAAAAAAGTGTATCGCATTGATATTCCGGGTAAACAACAGTCAATTTTTGGTATCAGTCTGAAAAATGATCAAAAGGATCAAAAATTTCTAAATGACGAATATGTTATGGAAATTATCGATGACAAAGGTATTCGCCGTAGCGCACATTTGCCTTATGAGCTTATGGTTGTCGGTAAACGGGTCATTATTATGCACCCACATTTTCGTTTAGCCATAAATTTTCCGGATTTGCATATGTTTGGTAAACACAGTTTTGGAAAGTTAATGGATTTACCCTATATCTATGAAGAATTCTTTATTCAGCTAGCTGGTGGAGTGTGGCCGATTCCTGAGGAAGATTATTGATAGTGCCTACATTACTATATAAATTGCCGGATGATGTTCATCCGGTTTTTTTGTCTGGTTTTCATGCAGGTGTATTCGCACATTAAGCACCAAGCTGGCTATAATGTAGCCTGAAAAATATGGGCCAGAAAGGGGACCTTTGTGAAGCAGTATCTAGATTTAATGCGCCATGTCAGAGATAACGGAATAAAAAAAGAAGATCGTACCGGCACCGGCACTAAAAGTGTTTTTGGTTATCAAATGCGATTTAACCTGGCAGATGGTTTTCCCGTTGTTACCACAAAAAAACTTCATCTTCGCTCGATTATTCATGAACTACTTTGGTTCCTGAAAGGGGACACCAATATTCAGTATTTGAAAGACAATAAGGTAAGAATTTGGGATGAGTGGGCAGATGAAGACGGAAACCTAGGCCCCGTTTACGGTTCCCAGTGGCGTTCATGGCCAACGGCAGATGGACGACATATTGATCAAATTACACAAGTCGTTGAGCAAATCAAAAATAACCCGGATTCCCGCCGTTTAATCGTCAGCGCCTGGAATGTGGGTGAAATTGAAAATATGGCTTTACCTCCATGCCATGCTTTTTTTCAGTTTTATGTTGCCGATGGCAAACTCTCTTGTCAGTTATACCAGCGCAGTGCCGATATTTTTCTTGGCGTGCCATTCAATATAGCGTCTTACGCTTTACTAACGATGATGATTGCGCAAGTATGTGATTTGGAAGTGGGGGATTTTGTTCATACACTTGGTGACGCGCATTTGTATAGCAATCATATGAAGCAAACAGAATTACAGCTTAGCCGCGACACTTTCCCATTACCAACGATGAAAATAAATTCAGATATAAAAGATATTTTTGAATTTACTATTGATGATTTTGAATTGATTCGTTATGAGTCGCACGAACACATTAAAGGACTGGTGGCAGTTTAATGAAAATTTCTATGATTGCTGCAATGACTGAAGATCGTGTCATTGGTGTAAAAAATTCTTTGCCCTGGAAACTGCCTAATGACATGCAGTGGTTTCGCGAAAATACAATGGGCAAACCTATTGTTATGGGTCGAAAAACATTCGAATCTTTTGGCGCTAAAGCGTTACCTGGAAGAACGAATATTATTATTACACGCGATGAAACTTATCAGGTCAGTGATAGCATTGTTGTTCATTCGATTGATGAAGCTTTAAAAGCCGCAGGTGATGTTGATGAAGTCATGATTATTGGTGGCGCATCTTTTTACGAGCAAATGTTACCAAAAGCAGACAGATTATATTTAACTTTTGTTCATGCAGAATTAGAAGGTGATGCCTGGTTTCCTGAAATTAACAATAGTGACTGGAATAAAATTAAAAAAATAAATCATAAAAAAGATGATAAAAACCGCTATGCACATAGTTTTGTTATTCTGGAAAGAAGACAATGATTGGAACTGTGTTATCTGTATCCCTGTTTTTTCGAAAGCTGTCTTTAGTTGTCTTAATAAGTTTACTGGTGAATGCAGTATTTATTTCTCAGGTTGATGCGGATGAAAAAATGCCCGATGACATACGTTACATGTTAGAAGATTTATATGGTGCAAATAAAAAAGAATGGCCTTCACCAAGATATAAACAAGATTTAAATAAGGATGGTTTTACTGACTGGGTTGCAATTAAGAAAGGTTGTAAACTAAAAAATAACTGTCCAGCAGAAGTATTCATATGTATTTCAGATAAAAAAGGGCTATGTTCAGAATATTGTTATAGTGAAGTTAGGACCTTAAAAGGTATCGAAGAAAATATAAAAGATATAAAGTGTGAATCGACCTGTTAAACCTTTGCGCTACTGTGGTTTACTGGTTATTTAATAAAGTCTGCCGGGTTAGCATGACCTGAGCAATCAATACTAATATATTCAGGATTTTCTTTATCTATTCGCAACGCTGTTAATTCCCCACCCCAGACGCACCCTGTGTCCAGGGCATAAACGTTTTTTTTGTTAATCATTCCAAGTGTTGACCAATGGCCAAATAAAATTTTATCTTCTTTTGTCTTTCGTTCTGAAATATCAAACCAGGGAGAAGTGTCTTCAGGAATCGTACCGGGTGCGCCATTACTGCTAAAGTCTAATGTGCTGTCTTGATAACAAAAGCGCATACGGGTAAAACTATTACAAATAAAACGCAAACGATCAAAATATGTTAATGATTCCTGCCATTTATCAGGTTTATTACCATACATATGATTTAGAAATTCACTGAGATTATTTTTTAAAATATATTCTAACTCAGTCGCATAATCTTTAGCTTGTTGTAATGTCCATAGAGGATAAATACCTGCATGGGCAATTGTGTAACCAAGTCTGGAATCATGATGAATTAATGGTCGGCTACTTAACCATTGCAAAAGTTCATCTCGATCTTCTGCATCGAGTATCCGTTGTAAATCTGGCGAACGTGTTGTTTTAACATTATATGCAATGGCGAGTAAATGAAGATCATGATTACCCAGTACGGTGATGGCCTGCTCGCCCAGAGATTTAACAAAACGTAAAGTAGATAAAGAATCTGGTCCGCGATTAACTAAATCACCGGCAAACCAGAGTTTATCTTTTTCAGGATTAAAATTGAGTTTGTCGAGTAAACGTAACAGGGAATCATAGCAGCCCTGTAGGTCACCAATTGCATAAGTTGCCATGAGTGTAAGTGTCCAGTAAATGTTCTGTACTGGCAAGTTTTAATGCAAGGTATTCGGTACCGAGAGAGTGAAAGGAGCAATAGGTGTATCAAATTCGGTACCGTCATCAGCAAGCATATGATAAGTGCCATGCATGCTGCCAACAGGTGTTTTCAAAACAGTACCGCTGGTATAACGAAAACCATCACCTGGTTTTAATAGTGGTTGTTCGCCAACAACGCCATCACCTTCAACTTCCTGTACATTGCCATCCGCATCAGTGATGTACCAGTGGCGTCTTAATAGTTTGGCTGGAATATCACCATGATTTTCGATAGTGATAGTATAGGAGAAAACATAACGTTGTTCATCAGGTTCAGACTGATCTAAAATGTAACTCGTCTGTACTTCAACGCGGGTATCGTAAACAGGATTTTTTTCAGTCATAACTATCTTCTAATCCTACTGGTTAATTGTTTCAGGACGTTTGTGATGACGATGTTTATTTACATAGTCAATTGCCATGATCACAGCATCTTCAACAATAATCTGGTTTTGTTCTCTCTCTTCAGCGGTCATATAAAAAACCATATCAACATTATGGCGAACATAACGTGCAGGTAGTTGATTGAGTGCTACACAGGCAACATCAGCCAGAAAATCTTCATCATGATCGAGTCCGCTTTTTACTAATTTATTTTGAATTTCATCAAAAACCAGCTTTTCAAAGTAGTTATTAATATTGTTAAAAGCCATATTTATTACCTTTAAATACGTAACCGTCCGGTAGGTGAATCATTCTGGTCGATAAGTTGTTCTCTTAGTAACCACTGCTGAGCATCCTCGGCATCATCTCGAAACCAGGCTAAGGCCGCTCCGAGTCGAAATGTGTATCCCCAGCTATCCATGTCCTCCATTAATATATCGGCAGAACATCCGGGAAGTTTAGCGGCCAGTAAAATTTGCAGGTAACAAACAGCATTTTCTTCGTCATAATCTCCCCCAGCATCTGTATCCAGATTTTGGCGCCGGGTATTATCCAGGCAAATATAGTGGCAGGCTTCGTGTAAAGCCGAATGCACTGGGGTTTTAGACCGAACATAAAGTTTGTTCATGATTAATCCGGCCTCGGAATAACCCCAGAAACTACCGGGAATTGCCACAGAATTGGCTACCGTTTCAACCTGAATCGAGTAAGAATTGAGTAAATTTTGTAGTGCCTGCGCGGGTAAATCTGCCACAGTTAACATAAAGGATCCTTGAGTTTTATTGAATTGTAAAAGAGTTAGTTTTTGATAAAACGTATTCGTACCCGGTTGCCTGGATAAATACGGTGTGGGTTTTTTATATTACTCAATCGCGCAAGCTCTGGATAGAGGAAAGGATCATTAACATATTTCTTTGCTATAGCCCACAAGGTATCACCCTTAACGACGGTATGAATAACTTCGCTGATGATTTTTTCCGCAGGAATAGTTTTACTTAATTCATCGTGTTTTAGTGTTTTTACAGGAGGAGTTGTTAAAACTGTTTCATTTATTATATTTTCTGCAACTGGCTGTAGGGGTATAATTTTTTCTGTTTGTTGTTTTTCTTCTTCAACAACAGGCTGGTGAATGGTGATGGTAATCTCGTTATCAAATTGAGTAATATCTGCCCGGTATAGCGAATTATTTTCAGTGTCAGAGTCGTTGCCTGACTTTTGAATTTCAGTATCAAGTTGAGTGGTCTTTGTCTGATATTCAGTATTTTCAATTAGTTTGTCTTCAATGGCGGGTAAGTTTTCTTCAGAATTATCTGAAATTGTCGTCTCTGTAATTTCCACATTAGGGATGAAATTATTTATCTTATGAACCGGGGAGTCGACTTCTAATATCGATTTAGTTTTCTGAATTTCATTTGTATAGTTCTTGCTCCTTGAAGAATCCTCTGCAAACAAGTAGTAAAATCCAGTAGCTAATGAGCCAAGTATAAAGATTAAGAAAAGAATAAAAGCGATAGAAGGTGTTTCTGTTTTATCATCTAAATCTGATTTAGTAGAATTAGATGTTTTATTAGCAAATATTTTTTCTTGCGTAATTTTAGTGGCCGTATTGGTGCGTGGTTCAAACTCATGTTTATTTTGCTTATGCACCACATTATGGGGTATTGGATGTTGAACCTGCTTCGATGCGGGTGTTGCTGTGGCGGAGGATTGGATTTTTTCTTTTATAGAAGGTGGTTTATTTATGGTTTGTTTTATGGTTGTTTTTTTAGCCTGTTTTAAGTCTATGTCATGAGATGAAGATTTAGTTATCGAATTATTCTTATTACTTTTAGCGGCCTCTATATTATTAATGGATGAGCTTTGTTTATGTTCTTTTTCTTCCGTTTCTGTTTTAATTGCAGGTTTTATAGTCGGCTTTTCATCGCTGGTATTTTTTATATTGGCTGTGTTTGATACATCAGGTATGTCTGCTGATGTTTGTTTCTGAGTTTGTTGTTTAAGTTGTTGGATGTAATGTTTCAGATAACCAAGATCATTAATAGTTGCGAGGTTTGCAAACTCGCAATAAAGATGAATTTTTTTGTTTAATAACAAAGTACGACTAAAAACACCACGAGGAATTGCAGCTGGTAAATTACCCCAGCCCTCTGATGGAAAATCAAAAACGTCAAGAATCTGGTCTACCCAAAAAGCAAAACTTTCTTTTTCAAAAATAGTAATAATAAAATTACCGGGTTGAGTTTGCTCTGATTGCTCGATTCCAAATTTTTTCCGTAAGTTGAGAACTTTTACTATATGAGAAGCATGTTTAAAAATACCAGGTTGTGATGCATCACTTCCGGGTGTATGGGTGAGTTTTGGTGGTGTAATAATGCTTCTTACCGGCAAACTTGGGGCACAGCAAAGCACCGGGCCGACCCGGAAGGTAAGGAGTGATTGTTGCTTACTCTCGAAGTTCATTATCAATAAACGTATAAATCGTCATCGTAATGTTAATAGCGGCTAAAATAAGATATTTTGAAGGGGAACTACATTGTGATGTGGGCGAAATCACAAAAATTTAAGCATAATGAAAATGATTCCACACAAATTCTATTAGAATGAATGGGTTAAAAATAGAGGCAAAAGTGTGGTGAATTATCTCATTAACGTGCCCAGCGGTTATCCCGTAATAATTCATAACTCATTTGATCCAGACTCAACAGATGTTCTTCCATTTTATCAAAATCAGTTTTGCCTTTTTCTGCTGCATACGTTTCATATTCGAGTCGATTACTCAGGCTATGTTTTAAATAGGCACGATCATTGATAATCGCGATAGCTGTTCCACCCAGAGTGGTAAAGGCATAGCCTGATTTTTTCTTAAATACAGATTCTCCAACAGAAGTGTACTCAGTATTAAATCCCAGCAGTTCAATAATGGTTGGCATGATGTCGAGCTGAGAAGAAATTGTTTTGTCTTCTTTTGCTTTAAAATATTTTGGTGAATAGATCAGCATCGGAATATGAAAACTTTTTAAAAAGCCGCCTTTTTGCAAATAGTTAGCGTGATCAGCGGTAAATATAAAAATGGTATTATCAAACCAGGGCTGTTTTTTAGCTGCAGATATAAATTGTCCCAGGCTCCAATCAGCATATTTCATTGTGTTGAGATAGCCTGCTTCTCCCTGGGCGTTATGCTGCTGAACGTGAAACCTTTTACCAGGATCGGCATAAGGTTCATGTGTTGTACCAGTAAAAGTGTATGCAAGAAAAGGTTCTTTCAAACCATCAATACGAGATTTAAAAAACATGAGTGAGTCATAGTCCCAACCGAATGTTGCTTCTTCCGGATCGGGGTAATCACCAATGAGTGGAATATCTTCCTTGCCATAAAAATTTTCAAAGCCCGCTGCGGCAGTAATGCCTGAAATTTTAAATGAGTCGCGATTTGAACTTTGAACAAATAAAGTTTCATAGCCATTTTTTTTGGCAATTGTTCCTAAGCGAGTAAAGTTTGAAATGCCGATTCCTGCATCAAGTCGAGGTAAGCCTTTAAGAGCTGGAATACCGGTTAAGGTGGTTTGTACACCTTCGATACTGCGTTGGCCAGCGGCATAGAAATGGGTAAAGCGCACACCTTCAGCTGCAAGAGCGTCAAAGTTAGGCGTTACCTTATAACCTTTGTTACCAAAACTATCAACATGTTCGAAGTTCCAGCTTTCCAACAAAACAAAAACAACATTGTAACCCGTCGGTTTACCATCAAATTTTTTCATTAATGGATATCTAGTATCGATAATTTTTCGATGTTGACGAAGCGTGGCGACAGCTTTTTCTTCAGAGAAAAAATGATGATTGGTTTTATCCATATTGAGTGCAAAGACAAGCGAGGTAAAAGTTCCATTTAAACTTAAATGACCATATGCCGAATTACCCGTGCCATAGGCATCAATAATCTCAATCATTTTACCGCTAATGCCACCCCGGCCGATAATAACGAGTAATAAAAATGTGGCGATATATTTTAAAGGTGCCCAGCTGTCCTTTTTAAAAGGACGTTTTAGAATAGTTAACCATAACCAGCCAAGGCCAATTATAAACACAAGATAAAGTGCAAGCGCTCCAAGATAACCGTGGCGCATAAAATCAATAACAAAATTAACATCATCTTTAATTAATATTAATTCATAAGAAAGATGACGTTTAACGTGTTCGAAGTAAATAATATCCGCAATCAGTAATAGCGTAGAAGCAATGACGATAATAAAAAAAAGCCATGCCCAAATATCAAACCACCATCGTTTGTCTAACCATGACCAGGGAAAAGCCATCAGTATAAATGGAAGAATAAGAAATCGAATAAGTACTGAAGCATCAAAACGCAAACCGTTAATAAAGGCACTTAACGTTTCATATAAGCTTAATTGAGAAAAAGTATCCGGATAACTCAGCCAGAAAAACAGGCGTAGCAGGGAGAAAATGCTCATCCCGATAGCAAGTAGCAATAACGTTTTTTGTAATCGGGAGAGGGAGAGCGGTAATGCAATATTCATTGTTTAATTAAGCCATTTTTATTCAGTATCGTATTCTATCTTGTGTGCTCACAAATTCATATTTTACGAGTATTTTCAGTTAAATGTTCAATGAAAACCTGTGTTTTTAAAGGAACATACTCTCTCGATGGATATAAAAGATAAACTCCGCTATCAAAGTCGGTTGCGGAGACAGAAAAATTATTAAATAAGCTAATTAATGCGCCAGACTTAATGTCCTCAGCAATAAGCCAGTCGGGAAGTAAGGCCAGTCCCATACCGGAAATAGCACATTCTTTTATTACCTGAGAATTTGTAATCAGGCATTGCCCATCTATCGGAATTTCAACAACCTTGTTTTTAGCATCTTTAAACAACCAGTTTGTGTTGTAACCGGTTCTTGGGAAAATTAAGCAATTGTGATTTTTTATATCCGCTGGTTTATCTGGCATACCCTGTTGTTCAATATAATCAGGGCTGGCACAGATATAGAAATTCATCGTGTTTAACTGTCTGGCAATATAAGAAGAATTCTGTAGTGAGCCAAGTCGGATTGAGACATCGATTCGTTCTTCAATTAGATCGAGATAAGCATCCGTTAACAATAACTCGATGGTTAATGAGGGGTATTTTTTCATTAGTACGGGAAGCAGTGGTGCAATATACATTTGCCCGTACACAATTGAGGAGGATATACGTAGTGTTCCTTTTGGTTCCTCATTTACGTCTGCCGCAATTTGTTTTGCTGCTTCCAGCTCCCGGATAATAGGGCATATACGTTCAAAATAGACCCTGCCTGCCTCGGTAGGTTCCAGTTTTCGAGTGCTGCGCTGGAATAATCGGATTCCCAGTTCTTTTTCTAAACTGGCAATCGTTCTGGATACAGAAGATGGGGCGGTGCCTTGCTGATTCGCGACCTCGGTAAAGCTACGCTGGCGCATAACCTCCAGGAATAAATGTAACGAGTTCGTATCCATGAATGCATTTTATGCAATTATCAATTGCATTTCTATATATTTATTGCGGATTGAGCATACATATATAATGTGTAACATCTTAAATAACAGGTAATGAGCAAAGGAGAAAATTATGAAAACGGTCGCGATTCTTGGAATGGGAGCTATGGGCTCACGTTTAGCGAAAAACCTGCTTAAAAAGGGCTATGAATTAAATGTCTGGAACAGAACAGCTGAACGTTGTTGTACGCTGGTTGAACAAGGAGCAAAACAATATCCATTTCCTAAAGATGCAGTCAAAAATGCGGATGTTGTTATCGCTATGTTAACGAATGATCATGCTTCCAGAAATGTCTGGATGGATAACAAAACAGGTGCAATATTGGGGCTAAGGCAAAATGCTGTTGCCATAGAATGCAGCACACTCAGTTTATCCTGGTGTTTAGAGCTTGCAGAAACTATTCATCAAAAAAATGCCAATTTCCTGGATGCACCAGTAGTCGGCTCACGGCCTCAGGCTGATGCATCACAACTCATTCACCTGGTGGGAGGTGAAAGCAAAGTTCTGGATAAAGTACAAAATATACTTTCAGCCAGTTCTTCAGCTATTCACCATACGGGTAAAACGGGAACAGCGATGAGCATGAAATTAGCAATTAACGGCCTTTTTGGAATGCAGGTTGCCGCGTTAAGTGAAATGATAGGCATGTTAAATAAATTAGGTATTGAAAAAAAATCAGCCGTTAATTTATTAAATGAATTACCGATAACCAGCCCGGCAATGAAAGGCATTGGCCTGGCAATTTCATCAGACAATTTTGCCCCTATGTTTCCAATTAACCTGGTTGAAAAAGATTTTGATTACTTGCAGAAATTATCTGTTCAACAGAATAGTGAAGTTCCCCTGGTAAACAAGACAAGAGACATTTATCAACAAGTGATTAAATCAGGTTATGGACAAGATAATATTGCGGGTGTGGTTCAAATATATTTATGAACAAATTAATAGAAGGAGGAGTAAGAGATGTTTGTCTTTTACTCCTTATTTATTTCCGGAGAATAAAAAGTAACGGTATTCTTTCCCGCTCGTTTTGACTGGTACATTGCTTCATCTGCATGATTAAGTAATTGATCGAAATCTTCGCCATCTTGCGGATAACATGCGACACCCATACTTGCACTTACAGAAAGCCCAATATTTTTATATGTTACTTCTTTGTTAATTACATTTAGCAGATTATTTGTTAGTCGTGATAAATTTACATTGTTATTGCTGGAAATACGTTCGGCGATTGTTTTTAATACGCAGTCTCCTGCGCTATGACCATGAGTGTCATTAATTTCTTTAAATCCATCCAGGTCAATAAATATAATTGACAGTTTAAGCTTGTTTCTTTTAGCAAAGGCGACTGCCTGTGTGGCACGATCGATTAACAATTTCCTGTTTGGTAAATTAGTTAATGGGTCTTTTCCTGCCATATTCTCAAGCTGACAATGAAGTTCTTGATTAGCTCCTCATGATTTTTCTGTTTTTTCATAAACTTGTTGATTAAGTGTTTTTTATTTTTTTATGATAGCGGTTTGTTATGAACATCAAAAAAATAATTACAAAAACGGATAGAATAAAAACAAATATTTGGATATTTAAAGTTGTGTTAAGTTGATTAGCGGTATTATCAAGTTGACTTTTAGTGCGCTGATCTGGTTTCTCAAAAATTCATTAATTGGAGCCATGATGCTCATTTTGGCGTTATGATATTCTTCACTATAAAGTATATCGATTGCCATTTAATGATTTGAGTTTGGTCAATAGGCATTAATACTCCCCCGCCCTTAATTTTTTAGCTCTAACGCCGAAAATCACCGGCTATCAAAAGGTGCAGAGCGAGGCACGAGCGGCGCAGCTTTTGACTGTCCGAGTGCATTTGCATTGTTAGGAAATGCACTCGCAAAACATTTAGTATTGAAATTTCCCTACATACTATTTTTATATTTATTGATTACGTTTAGCAGTTCCATATTTTCGTTTTGTTTTGAATATTCGAGTGGTGTTAGCCCTTCTATATCAAAGTCTAAAGAAGCTCCTTTCTTCAGCATGGACTCAATAACATTGATACTGGAATCATTATAAATAGCATATTCAAGTGGAGATGTTTCCCTACCGTTAGCTGAAAGGTCTGCTCCTGATTCAATTAATGCAATTATTAAATCGTCGTTCCCCCAATTTAAAGCAATTGATAATGGATTTTCTCCATCTTTGCCTTGATAATTAATATCAGCACCTCTGTCTATTAACTCTTTAATTTCCGATACATCTAAACTCTCATCATTTATTTGTTGATAAATACTCTTCTTGCCATAACTATCTGGAAATTTCCCATAAACACCAATAATTATTAGTGCAAGGAAAACATATGAAAAAAGTATCTTAATACCAGACCATAATTTACGAAAATAACGACCACTAATCGACCAGCGAGTAATCGTAGGAGGCTCCTTAATACGGGATACAAGTATATAGATACTAACAATTGCCCAAATGCCGCCAACAATTATTGCGGGCCAGCGAAATTTATCAAAAAATAAGTAAGCAGCCGATAAACTTAAAATCAAACTGATCAAAGGGCTAATTGCTGCTATTACGGCAGACTGCTCTGACTCATTTTTTTCAAGGTGTTCTGGCATGAAAGGTTCGATATATGATACAAAGTTATGTTTTTCTTCAAGCCCATAAAAATATAGTGTTTTTTCCTCGATATCCTTTTTAGCCTTATAATTTATATCAATATCCTTGTCAGTACTTCTACTTACTATATTTTGAATTTGACTATAGGGGACTACTGTTAAATCATCGGTACCTAAAATTTCAATTGGATTTTTCTCGTCTGATAACTGCTGTTCAACATTTTTGTATGACTCTTTATCACAAGAGCCAATAAATATTGAACTCTCATTTGCAACGATAACATTGTTACTTTCTGACTCTTTATCAATCCAATATTTCACTTTTACTCTCCTTTAGTGTTTGATTAATCATATATTTTTTTTTGCCACTGATCTTCCCCGATAAAATAGACACGGTTAAATTCATGCGGCTATTTTCTCGTATTCAATTGGTGAACAATAACCAATTCCTGAATGCAGTCGCCTTTTATTATATAAGTGATTAATGTAACTGTTCAAAGCATACCTTAAATCTTTCATTGAGTTAAACTTTCTTTCTCGAATAAGTTCTGCTTTTAAACTATGAAAGTACGATTCCATATGACCATTATCCGTGCAATACTCTGGACGATTAACACTGGGTTTAAACTTGTGTTTTATGAGAATGTCTCTGAAGCCTTTTCCCGTAAATTCTATACCTCGGTCTGCATGAAAAACTAAACCTTCATCAGGTTGTCGTTCTTGTATCGCAAGCTTTAATATCTTTGCCGTATCGTCCGTTGTTCGTGTGTCTGTCAGTGACCAACTTAATATTTTACGTGAATAGAGATCCATTATTACACTTAAAAATTTATAAGTATTACGCACTTTAATGTAAGTAATGTCAGCAACCCAAATACGATTAATATTTGTCGGTTTAGGCATATTCAAACGTAAGTTTTCTCCTCGTTCTTTAAAGCGCTTTAAGCCAGGTTGGCGTCGCGTTACTTTAACAACACGCCCTTGAAGTCTTTGTGCTTGCATCAAGCATTCAACTCGCTTCTTACCAATCGCAATACCTTGCTTTTTAAGTGCTTCATATACCCTGGGACTGCCATAGGTACCTCGACTCGATTTGTATATGTTACATATTTTAGTTGATAAGTTTTCATCTTCAATGCCACGTGATGATATCGACCGTTTCAACCATGCATAATATCCACTACGTGAAACCCTAAGCCAATCACAAAGATACGTTACTCCGAGGTCTTGCCCGTGCCTTTTGATGAATCCAAATCGTTCTGATGTTCCTCCGCGAGAAACCGTTGCCACTTTTTTAGCAGATCGTTCCCCTGCCTTAGGCGTGCATTTTCCTTTTCGAGTTTTTTAACCTTGTTGAGTTCTTTTTTATCTTTAGCCATGGAGGTGACCTTTTGTCGCTTATCTGCAACCAGTTTACCTTCACGGTATTCTTTTCGCCAACGAGGAAGCATAAAAGGATGGATATCCAGTGTCGCTGCGACATCTTTAACCTGCATATCATCAAGTAAACTTAATTGTACGGCTTTGACTTTGAACTCATTTAAGTAGTGCCAGGTTCTTCTTGGTTTTGTATATATTGGCATTTTACACCTTATCTAGTTTGTTAGATTAAGGTGTCTACTTTATCGGGGGAAGTTCACAGTCTGCTGGATGAGCTTGTTATGTGGCGGACTTTAATTGCAATAAATCTTTTGCAAGATCAATAGAATAACCCCACCCTATATTTTTTTGTGGGGTTCTGTTTATTCTTTGAATAATATCATCTAAATTGCAATGTTTAAGCCCCCCAGCACTGTAAATAAAATGTTTATAAAAATACATAAGATCGTTCATATTTCCCAGCACACTTCTACTATTTGTTTTAGTATATTCTAAGTAGTTATATTCATTATTTATTTTATCCAGGACTGGGTAATCAATACCTTCCATTAGCAAAAGCTGATTTAGCGCCTTTACAAAAGTTTCGTGTATATGTGAAATGTTCGATTTCTTTACCCCATACAATATGAATGATAAAAGTGTTCTTTCATTTACAAATAGAAATGTTTTCCTTCTATCTATTGTTGATATATTTACATACCAGTTCCCAAGCGTTGAATCGGGTTCTTTTATTTCACTCAATTCATTTGGCTTGAGACCGAGTTCTTTTTGTACTTTTCCTGTGCATCTAAGCTGAAGCATGTTTTTTTCGTAACCCGTTCCACTTCAAATATATTCTATATCTTCGTACACTGTTTAATATTTTTACCACATAACGCTTGAATTAAACGGCGCCGCTTTTCGGCGTCCGTTTTAAATGATTTGTTATATTTTTTAGTCGTAGTGCGTCCATAACCTAATTACTTTTATTGTATTTTCTTTTTCGTATACTTGATAAACAAGACGATGTTGAATATTTATTCTCCGAGAATAAGAACCTGAAAGATCACCTATTAATTTTTCATATGGAGGAGGATTTTGGTATGGGTTTTCTTTAATAATGCTTATTAAATGTTTAGCTTTATCTTTTAGACCCGCAGAAGATAATTTTTTTGCGTCTTTTTGTGCTTGTTTAGTGTAAACAACTTCCCAGTTCACCAATCAAGATCCTTTGAAGAATCAGAAATGTTTTCTGCCATTCCTTCTTTAATTGATTCTCTCATTCCTGGAATTGATAGCAGGTGAAGGGTTTCATTTATTGCTTTCCAGTCACTTTCAGCAAGCAAGACAGCATTAGATCGTTTACCTGTAATTAATATAGGTTCGTGTGTTGATGCAGTTTCATCGATTAGGTTGTAAAGCTTTGAACGTGCATCTGTGGCGTTTAGTGTAGTCATTTGAAATACCTCCAAAATAAGCGTACGTCTAAACGTACGTTATGTCAAGGCTTGATTTTAAATATAACGAGAGTGTAGAAAAACCCATAAATAGCTACTTTATGGAACCCAGGTTGAAATTGTAAAAATATCGACTCATATATAAAAGTAGTGCTTAAATTCAA
>VAPK010426524.1_pt1 | contig 22102 bp, 21 predicted proteins | sample 3395031 | NCBI WGS metagenome assembly VAPK01 (sample SAMN08290443, study PRJNA428436) | hydrothermal vent metagenome | isolation source: Deep-sea hydrothermal vent chimney 1 | place: Pacific Ocean: Juan De Fuca Ridge
CTAGCAGGAATCCATTTGCTCAGGCACGTGGATTCCCGATAAAAAAACTCGGGAATGACGAGAATTAAAAGGTTAAGTTAATTATGCCTGCCTACTTATCAATCACATAAAAATTGGCCTACTTCATGCTTATAAAAGGGATTTAACTAATTTTTTTTCAAAAAATACACAGAGATCATTAATAACTACTTCAAAAAAGGTACGCTGAAGTGGTATATTGGTCACATAATTATAATAATTTGATGTATCAGAAAGCCTAACTGAGAATAAAAAGTTATTTTTAAATTGGTTTTTCTTAAGGAATGAAAACGAAATAAAGCAGTCAATTAACAAGTTCTTATTCGTATTCAATGTGTAACATTTGTTACTACGAAATGGGCAAACTAATTATCTGCTGTATTTTGAACTTATTCCAAAATATATATCCCTATCAAAACAGGAGTGTTACCTATGAATCATGAAGGTGTCGACAATTCCAAACGCCAGTTTCTAACTACAGCTCTCACAGTAGTTGGTGCAGTTGGTACTGGATATTTGGCAGTTCCTTTTCTCTCACAAATGCAACCTAGCGCAAAAGCAATGGCCGCAGGTGCACCTGTTGAAGTAGATATTAGTAAAATTGAACCTGGTCAATTAATTAGGGTGGCCTGGCGTGGAAAGCCTGTTTGGGTTTTATCAAGAACAGCAGAAGTTCTTGATATCCTGAAAAAGGATACCGCTAAATTAGCTGACCCAAACTCTCAAGAGTCCAAACAACCAGATTATATCACTGACCCATTACGCTCAATTAAACCAGAAATTTTTATTGCTGTTGGTCTTTGTACTCATCTAGGCTGTTCTCCAACTTTTAGACCTGAAATTGCACCTAATGACTTAGGTAAAGACTGGAATGGTGGATTCTTCTGCCCTTGTCACGGCTCAGGCTTTGACTTAGCGGGTCGCGTTTTTAGATCTGTTCCAGCCCCTACCAACTTAGAAGTTCCCCCTTACCGTTATATTACTGATACTTTAATTATAATTGGTGAAGACAACCTGGAGGCAGACGCATGAAAAATAGAATAAATAAATGTTGTGACTGGACGCTTGAAAGATTTCCACTGTCAAAATTGTGGAACGAGCATATGGCCGAATATTATGCCCCTAAAAACTTCAACTTTTGGTATTTCTTTGGCTCTCTTGCTCTTTTAATGCTGGTTAATCAGTTCATAACAGGCATTTTGTTAACTATGAACTACAAACCTGATGCAAAATTGGCTTTTGATTCAGTTGAGTATATTATGCGAGACGTTAACTGGGGCTGGTTAGTTCGCTATATGCATTCCACAGGAGCATCAGCTTTTTTTATCCTTATTTACCTTCACATGTTTAGAGGCATGATGTATGGCTCATACAAAAAACCCAGAGAGCTTATCTGGATTTTTGGCATGTTACTATTTGTCTGCTTAATGGCTGAAGCTTTTATGGGATACCTCCTTCCTTGGGGACAAATGTCATACTGGGGGGCTCAAGTTATTATCTCTCTATTTAGTGCCATACCTGTTATCGGTGATGAATTATCACTTTGGATCCGTGGGGACTACGTTATTTCTGATGCAACGTTAAACCGTTTCTTTGCCTTTCATGTGATAGCCGTACCTCTTGCCTTGATTATCTTAGTCTTTCTACATATCGTAGCATTACACGAAGTAGGTTCTAACAACCCTGATGGTATTGAAATCAAAGAATCAAAAGACCCTTGGGGAAAACCTGTAGATGGCATTCCTTTTCACCCGTACTACACAGTGAAAGATATTGTTGGTGTTGCTGTATTTTTATTCTTTTTTGCCACTGTTATATTTTATATGCCTGAGATGGGCGGCTATTTTCTTGAAAATGCCAACTTTATCCCGGCAGATCCATTAATGACACCTGAGCATATTGAACCCTCATGGTATTTCACACCTTTTTATGCAATTTTACGCGCTGTTCCTGATAAATTTGCAGGTGTTATTGCTATGGGTGGATCTATTGTGGTGCTATTCCTATTACCTTGGTTAGATAGATGCCCAGTTAAGTCTATTCGGTATCGTGGAGGCGTATACAAAAAAGCACTTGCTCTGTTTGTTGTTAGTTTTCTAGTACTTGGTTACTTAGGCACACAACCTGCAACACCTACGTTTACAATGGTTGCTCGTGTTTTCACCGTTATCTACTTTGCATTTTTCCTATTAATGCCAATATATACTCGCTGGGAAAAACCTAAAGCAATACCCAAAAGAGTCACGCATGAACCTGATGCTGAAGAAAAATATGCCGCATTAGTAGAAGCCTTTGAAGAAATGACCACTCATGAACCTCTTAAAACGAGTTGGGGAGCAACTGCATTTCCCGTATCGCCTAATAAAGAAGGTATTAAGCATGTACTTACACGCTTACTAGAAAAACTAAAAAGGAGCTTTGAGTAATCATGAAAAAAATTATATATACATTATTACTTTTATTACCCCTTAGCTCATTTGCTTCGGTCGATGTTAAATTACAATCAGTTGATGTAGATCTAGAAGATTTTGTAAGTATTCAAAAAGGTGCGGAACACTATGTGAAATATTGCCTGGGATGTCACTCTGCAAAATACATGAGATACAAACGTATTGCCATGGATTTAGAAATTGATGAAGCTATTGTTTTAGCTGAAATTGCACCTGAAGGTGCTAATATTTATGACCCCATGTTAACTGCCATGAATGGTCACGATTCCAAGAAGTGGTTTGGTGTCAATCCTCCTGATTTATCGCTAATTGCAAGAGTACGTGGTCCTAAGTGGTTATACACATACTTAAGAGGCTTTTATACGGATAAGAGCAGACCTTTTGGTTCTAACAATACTGTCTTTAAAGATGTTGCTATGCCTAATGTACTATGGAAGTTACAAGGTGAACAGACTGCTGTAATGGAAAAAAATCACGGTGAGGATGTTATTTCATACCTAAAAGTCGAAACCAAAGGTACCATGTCACGTCAGCAATTTGATCAGTTTGTAACAGAACTCGTTAATTTTCTAGTTTATGTCGGTGAACCCGTACAACTAGAAAGGCAACGACTAGGTAAGTACGTTCTATTTTTCTTTTTGATGTTTGGTGTTATCGCTTATCTACTGAAAAAAGAATACTGGAAAGATGTTCATTAACCTTAGTATTTAGACCTAAAAACCACAGGGATGTGGTTTATATCAAATAACCAAGCAACATACCTCTTCACTAGCAAATAATGTACATTTTTTGCTCACTTATTTGTGTTAAGTGAGGTAAGTGTTATCAGGGTGCTTCCGCTTCGCTCAGTACCCTGATAATGCCAGCCAACTCCGCATTATGTTATTCAAGAAGAAGCACAATTATATTTTATCTTTATTTATGCACTAAATGTACATACACTAGAATCCATGAAGTATAAATGGGATTCATTAAAAGCTGCTGGAAATATCCGAAAACATGGTGTTGAATTTGCTGATGCAGTTATTGCCTTAGAAGATGAATATGCACTAACCATTGAAGATAATGACCATCATGAACAAAGGTTTAAAACCTTAGATATGGGAGCTTTATTAAACATCTTACTTGTCGTTCATATTGAGCGCGGAGAAAATAATATCCGTATTATATCGGCTCGAAAAGCAGATAAAAAAGAGATTAAACAATATTACAAAGGGTTGAGTTATGAGCGAAGATTTTAGTAAAGGAAAACGTGGCTCAGTAGTTCCCTCTGATCCAAATAAAGTACGAATTACTATCCGCTTAGATGCAGATATTATTAACCATTTTAAAGCACAGGTTAATATTGCAGGAGGTGGAAATTATCAAACGTTTATCAATGATGCTTTACGAGAACATATTCAAGCACACAATAAATCATTAGAAGTAACGCTACGAAAAATAATTCGTGATGAATTAAAATTAATAAGGGTAGCATAAAAAACATTACGAATATGGTTAGGTTGTGACCGCGAAGCGATCCACAACTTGAATAGCATAAAAAGATGTCAGGTCTTGAATTTTGAATTCGCCTTAAAGAATTTAACAAAAATAGGGTCTTTCGATGTTACGTAATAAGGGTAGAGTAAATCAAAACCTAACCATCACGTACACTTAACTGCAAATAAGCGGCACAAATTTTTATATTTTCATAGGTTTGTGGTAAATTTGAATTTTTCTCATTTGTTAAATTCTTTGCTCGCTTATTTGTGCCAAGTGATGTAAGCATTATATGCCTTCTCCGAAAGTAATAAGCGGAAATAAATTTGTTATTGAAAGAGCTGAAACTAAGTGCTGCGATTCAAGGTTCGATGTTTATAATGCTCCCCCATAAACTAGACCAGTGATTAAGATAGAATCTTACCCTTAAAAGGTAAAAAACAACCACTGAGTTTACTGCGTACTATAGTATTCATGCCACACAAATAAAGTTTTATAAAATTGGTGAAGCTTTTATGTAATCAGGTTTAAAATTTCTAATAGGGCATAGGTATTACAATGGCAATTAATCTATATAACAAATATGGTGGTTTTGAGACTGTCAGTAAAATTGTTCATGGTTTATATGAAAAAATCACGAGTTCTGAAATTTTACAACCATATTTTGATAATGTGGATATACAAAAGTTAATGAATCATCAAACTAAATTTTTCTCATCCATTATGGGGGGGCCGGTTCAATATGATGCAACACAGTTAACAGATGTCCACCAAAACTTACATATTACCGAGGAAGCTTTTATTGAATTTTCTGAGCTTTTAGAAGAGGTGCTGGAAGACTTTGATGTTTTACAACAGGATATTGATACTTTATTGGCTATTGTTGTAGCGGTTAAATTACAGATTGTACAGGGTAATTGATGGCTGCCAAGATTAAGCAACAAATACTCTCATCACTTTCATTTCAGCCGGGTGTTGATCTTATTGATGATGCTTATGCAATCTGCGATAAGCAGTCTTTGCAATTACTCTATTGTAATAAGGCGTTTAGGGAGTGGTTTGAGGTAGATAGCTTAGACACCAGTATTGAACATATTTTTAGTACATTAAGAACAGAAATTTTACTGAAACGCCTTGCAAAAAGAGGTGTTTATAGCTTTTCTGTAGATTTAGAGCATAACACAAACTGGTTACCTAAATTGGTTGATATAGCATTTAAGCTTGTGAATATAGAAGAGCAACCATTTATTGCTATTCATGCACATAATATGACTAAGCTGTTGGAAAAAGATGCGCTTATTCATGGACATTCACGTATTATTGAACAAAGTAATCGACAGTTAGCAAAACTAACAAAACAGCTGGAGGGTGAAAACTTACGTTTAAATGCTGAACTTGAAGTGACACGTAAACTACAAAAATTTTTGCTGCCAACACTGAAAGAATTATCGTTGGTTGAAGATATGGATATTGCTTGTTTTATGGAACCAGCAGATGAAGTGGGTGGGGATTATTACGATGTGTTGCAATATGATGATGGCGTTTTAATTGCTATTGGTGATGTAACCGGACATGGACTGGAAAGTGGTATGGTTATGCTAATGGTACAAATGGGAATTCGCACTTTATTAGCCAATAATGAAACAAATCCAAGTCATGTTTTAACGGTACTTAATCAGGCTATTATCGGAAATGTGGCACGGATGAATGCTGATAAAAACCTGTCTCTCGCTATCCTTTATTGCCAACAGGGGAAAATCAGGCTTACTGGTCAGCATGAAGAGATTATAGTTGTAAGAAAAGGCGGTAATATTGAGTGTATAAATACCATGGATTTGGGGTTTCCTATTGGCCTTGTTGATGATATTAGTAGTTTTATTGACGATACTTATATCAATTTAGATCAAGGTGATGGCTTGGTGCTTTATACGGATGGCATAACAGAGGCTGAAAACATAGCAAAACAACAGTATGAAATACAACGCCTATGCAGGGTGATTAGTCAACACTGGTCAAAACCTGCAGAAGCTATTTGTAAGGCAGTAACGGATGATGTTTTTCAATTTATTGGGCAACAAAACATTTACGATGATATTACTTTGTTGGTGATAAAACAAAAATAGGGTGCTGATTGGCTATGCAGATATTAGGTGAATTTATAGAATGCGATACTAGCGATACCAGTGACTTTTTAGTCATTAATTTTTCTGCTACTTCAATACCTCTAAAGCAGCGCTGGCGAAATAATGGCTTATCAGCAGATTTTATAGCTGATTATTTAACGACTTTTTTTCCTGTTGAGGATGAAAAAACAGTGCTTCGGCGTGCTGAAATTAAAGAGGTTGTAAACTTTGTTGCTAATGAATTATTAGAAAATGCCATGAAGTTTAATTTCCCTGCATCCACATACCCTGTTCGTTTTTTTATGACGCTACAACAGCAACAAGTATTATTGTATGTGACTAATTATATTGATTCGGCAACCGTTGAATCATGGCAATATAAACTTAATAGTCTGTTGACGGGAGATACTCATAAGTTATTTATGCAACAATTGATCAAAAATGATAAGGCTGAAAATATTGACTCCGGCTTAGGATATTTAACCATTATTAATGACTGGAATGCTAGGTTAGCTTGGAAGTTTGAAACAGTTATAAAGGATGATAAGGTACAAAAAATAACCGTTATGGCTAAAATTCTATTCTGAATTAATTGGTTAAAGGCAAAATGAAATGGAAATAAAACACGATGATTATCAAGTTCAATTTAATAGTAAAAATAACACTATTATCTGTGCTGGGTCATTTAGGTTAACTGGAAGTGAATATGCGCCAATTATGGATATTCTTAATGCGGCCGCAGATGCTCAACCCCTTTTTTTAATTATGGATTTAACAGCCCTTAAATTCTTAAATAGCTCAGGTATTAATACGCTGTGCAAATTTGTTATGCGTTTACGCAAAAATAATATAAGTAAGGTGAATGTGATTGGTAATAATGAATATGCCTGGCAGAAAAAATCTTTGGCCAATTTCAAAAAACTTTTGCCAAGTTTGGAATTGGAATTTAAATAATGAGTAATGCGAATAACAATCCTGAACCCTCTTTTGATGAGTTGAAAGCAGAGGTCAACACACTTAGGCAACAAGTAATAGAGCTGAAGCAAGATAAAGATGATTTAGAAACTTTGTTGGAAATGACCACCGAACATTCCGATACGGTAGAAGAGGAGTTACATGGAAAGGCAGAAGCAGCAGTAAGGGAAAGCGAGCGGCGCTTGCGTATGATTATAGAAGCTACCCCAATCGCGGTGGTGGTCACTGAATTATCAAGTAGCATTATTGTTTTTGCTAATACCATCGCAGGGCCCCTGGCGGGGTCGTCAGCGGAAGAAATAGTGGGTCAAAAAATGACTAACTTTTATGTGAACCCAGCAGAAAGAGACACCTTGGTTACACGTTTAAGTAAAGAAGGGCAGGTTGATCATCAAGAGGTTGAATTTATAAGGAAAGACGGTTTTAAGTTCTGGGTGGATATTTCTATGCGCTATATAGAATTTGATGAAAACCCCTGTATTTTGGCTGCCTGGAATGACATCAGTCACCTTAAAGCATTAAATCAAGCCGCACAGCGTTTTGTTCCTAGAGAATACCTGTCGTTTTTAAACAAGAAAAGTCTTACTGATATTCATTTAGGTGATTATGTTACAGATGAAATGACCGTTATGTTTTCTGATTTACGTTCTTTTACCAGCATCTCAGAAGATATGACACCACAACAAAACTTTGATTTTGTTAATGCCTATTTGGGACGTGTTAGCCCAATGGTAAGAAAAAACGGTGGCTTTATCGTTAAATATCTTGGTGATGGCATTATGGCTATTTTTCCTGGTGATGCAGATTCAGGTGTACAGGCGGGTATTGATAAACTCAATCAGGTTAATATTTATAATACCGAACGTATTGCACAAGGTCGTCTGCCCATTGAAGTAGGAATTGGTGTTAATACCGGGCGCATGATGGTGGGTATGGTGGGTGAAGCTGGGCGTATGCAAGGTGATGCTTTTTCTGATGAGGTCAATTTAACTTCGCGTGTTGAAGGTTTAACTAAGTACTACAGTGTTTCTTTTATTATTACCGCGGCAACGAAAAATGCTTTAGTCGATAGTTCACGGTATCATATTCGGTTTTTAGATAAAGTACGGGTAAAAGGTAAACAAAAAATACTGACGCTATATGAAGTCTATGATGCTGACCTACCTAACCCTAGAACACTTAAAAAAGCCTCACATCAATGTTATGAATTAGCGATGCAACATTTCTATGCTCAGGAGTTTTCTCAAGCTCAATTAAAATTACTTGATGTGTTAAAAGAAAACCCAAAAGATAAAGTGGTATGGAGACATTTAATGACAGTAACCGAATGCCTGGAAAATGGAGTTAATGAGAATTGGACGGGGACTACAATTATGACGAGCAAATAATATACTGATGTTCTGGCTACTTTTACTCTGTCATTTTCTGGCTGACTATCCTTTGCAAACTGATGGGATGGTCTGTGCCAAGAAACGGTTTGCTGGGTTATTTATGCATGTCTTTGTTCACTTCGTAACGATGCTAACCCTGCTCAGAGTTATAGCCGAGCTAGAAATAAAGTGTAGTTTAATTTTAGCTTTATCCGTGAGTATTTTACATTTTGGCATAGATCACTGGAAAAATGTTTTATCAGGTTTACGACCGGCATGGGTAATATTTTCTTATATACAAGATCAAGTTTTACATTTGATTTCTATTGTTTTGGTCTGTTTTATTTATAGCCAATATGCTCAAACTAAAGCCTTACAGATTGATTTTCTAATGATTTTTTATGCTATAGGGTTAATCATAGTGACACATTTCTGGTTTGTAACAGAAAGAGTCTTTGCAACTAAAAATCCGACAAAACTACAGTGGATTAATAATAGTATGTGGCCTCGAATGATGAGTCGAGGTATGTTTTACGGAGTATTATTTACAACAGATCTTTTTTCGGGTTTGGTATTATGTGCCGGCTCGGTTATTGTGGTTTGGAATGATTTACAAGCTGAAAAACGAATGGACATCTTATCATTTGATCTTGGAGGTACAATAATCCTAATGAGTTTTATTTGGTATTTTGGAGAGCCGTTTTTTAAATAGTGACATGACTCTATATAAACCATTGGTTTATTTGTAGCCTTGATGGAACAAAGTGGAATCAAGGTTTATCGGATATTCCCCTTGATTTCGTTTCACTGCATCAAGGCTACATGCTTATATATTTTTAAAGTGAGAAAATAATATGATTCCGGGTTGTTGCCATTGAAATTGTTAGAAATAATAGGCCATACAACATGGCAATTTGTTGTAAATATTATTGATTTAGTTTTCTTTATTGTGACGGTTTTGCGCCGAGGATTTTCTTATCTGCATAATAATAAAGAAAATAGCTTAATAAAAAATGCTGTTGTTAGGGAGATTATTTTTGATGGCATTGATACCTTAATAAGTACTATTTTACTGTTAAGCCTTGTCATTGGCTTTAGCATAACGGCACAACTGATTATTTTCTTACAAAATGTAGGTACAGAAACACAAGTTGTTAATATTTTAATACGCTATATTGCTTTTGAATTAAGCCCTTTATTAACAGCAATTATTCTTATTTGTCGTGGTGGGTCGGCTATGGCAATACAGACAGGCAATATGGCGATTAATCAAGAAATTAAAAGCTTGGAATTACTCGGGGTTGATGTTTTAGTATTTTTTGCCTTTCCCAGTTTAATAGGTAAAACTATTTCTCAAGTGTCTCTTTCATGTTATTTGTCTGCATTATCTATTACCTTTGGTATTTTATTTTCTGCAGTTCTGGGTTCATCCGCCAATTTAAAATACTTTACCCTTCTTATTAACTCCATTGAACCGATGGAATTATTATATTTTGTCATTAAAAATATAATATTTGGCATGATTATTAGTGCTAATGCATCTTTTCATGGTTTGCATGTTAAAGCATCTGTAACGGAAATACCTCAAAGAGTACAAAAAGCAATTATGCATAGTCTATTTTCAGTTGTTGCGTTGAGTGTTTTATTTGTTATATGAGTACGAACGAATTGCTTATTCAAGTAATATTAGCGACTCCAGACAATGAGTCGCAACCATTAACATGTGATATTAACAAAGCCAGTTTAGTTTGTATTTTAGGGCAACAGGTAAAATACTTAAATCTCTATATGGAAATGATAGCTGGGATTAAGGAGCCCAGTGCTGGGGATGTTAAGTTTTTGGATGAGGTGTCAACTAATAATTACAGTTCCGCTATTAGTTATATTTATCATAATAGTACGTTATTATCGATATTAAATGGCATCGATAATGTTAAAGCACCTGCTTTATACCACCAACTCGCTTCGACTGAAGAAATAGATAAACAGGCAGATATATTATTGGCAGAATTAGAGCCTAAAGTTGATCAAACAGTCTTACCCGCTTTTATGAATTCGCTGCAAAAAAAACAACTATTGATTGTTCGGGCTATTATGCTAAAACCTAAAGTTTTATTTATTGAAAAACCTTTTATGGATCTCGATAGAGAGCAAGTGAGAATTTTTGGGAAGTATTTAGCTCAAGTGGTAACAGAAAAAAATATAACAGTGATTAGCAGTAATGTTAATTTAGACTTTGTACAAAATTATGCGGATCAAATTATCTATTTAACAGCAACAGATATTCATGTTTTTAAACAAAGAGAGAAATTTTCTTGTTTTATTCAGAACCTCTTAATTTAACCACAATTTATTATGAAACCAGCCAAAGTTCACTATATTCATAGTTTAAGCTACAGTGCTAGAGATAAACTTGTTGGCAGCTTTGTACTTATTGCCCTATTGTTGCTTGTCGGTTTATTTGCCAGTAAAGTTAAGTTATCAAAACTATTTGATGCAGTGGTTTATTACCAGGCGGTTATGCAGAATGCTCAAGGAATTACTGATGAAACTGCTATTAATATTTCGGGAATAGGTGTGGGGAGAGTAACGGATGTAAATTTTGATGAGAATAGTCAGGTACATCTTAAGTTCTTTATCTATAAAAGGTTTCAAGCTTTAGTAAGAGCAGACTCAACTGGTGAGATAAGTAAACTATCACTGGTAGGTGATAATATTATCATTATCAATGCTGGCTCCGCTCATCAGCCCATGCTGCAAGATCAGGCAATCATCCCGATAAAAGAGCCTTCAGTCACTAATTATCTTACTATTGCAGAAATTACCCCGGCGATTAAAAAATTTACCGCAATAGCAACTGATTTATCACTGATTGTTGAAACGCTTGATGCGAAAAACATTAAACAGAGTGGCCAAGATTTTCAAACAGTTTTACAGGATCTTCGCAAAATAACTGACCAAATTGCCACAGGGCAGGGGGCTTTAGGGCGGATGCTTTATGACGAAAAGCAAGAGCATCAAGTAGCAAACTCACTGGCACTATTAGAAAAAATGCTGTCGGGGATTTCTCAACGAGTCAATGATATACAGCCCATTATTGCTAATGCAAAGCAATTATCTTCAGAATCACAACAATTGATTGCAAAGCTGCGAAGCTCTGTTACTAAAATAGATCAACAGTTGAATCAATTACCCTTATTAATGGATAGTGCTGAATCAGTTTTGCAAGCAGGTGAACAAACTTTAAATGGCCAGCAGCCAATTCGTGTTTATATTGATAATAAAATTTGGCCATTATCATCAGCTTCAGAGCAGAAAGGAAAAGAACTACTTATTAAGGATTCGGGGCTAGATGAATAAGTTTTTAATATTTGCTTTAAGCTTATTGCTAGCATCTTGTACAAACAATTCTGGATTGCGACAAAATAGCTATTCAGCAGGTGAGCAGCTGTTATATCAGGGGGTGGCTGACTATAATAAAGACCATTATTTGGCCGCCCAGCAAAAATTTTACCGAGCACTTGTCTTTTTTCAAAGTATTGATAATACAGAAAATATACAGCTAGCCCGAATCAATTTAGTTGAAGCCTTGTTAGCGGTAAGCAATTTTTCTGATGCACAGAAACAGTTATCATTTTTAATACAAGGTGGTTTATTCAAAGAAAGAATTACTTTATTAAAGGTCAAATTATTATTTCAGCAACAACAGTATCGAAAGGGGCTTGCTGTTATAAGACCTTTATTATTACAGCAAGACAGTAATAAGCGATTAGATTTATTGGCAACAGCAGCAAGATTAGAAACGTTAATAGCGGAAAAGGCAGAGCAACAATGGTTGAGCAAGTTCCAAGCTGCTTTATTGAGAAAGGGAAGTAACCAGCCAAAATATCAAGTTGTTTTAAAACGTATTAATGCGCTTATTGCCGTACAACACCAGCAATACCAACAAGCAGTTCAATTATTAAATGAATCAGTCACTTTTTATAAACAACATAATAATCGGCGAGCTATTGCTGCATGTTTAGTTGAAATAGCCGAAATTGAAATTAAACAACAATATCCGGTAAAGGCTTTAAATTATTTAAACAGAGCATTGAATATTAGAACTTGGCTTAAAGATCCGTATCAGGTCGATAAAATTAAAAAAATAATTTTGAGAATAAATAAGTAAACATGGCTATTAATAGACTACATGTTATGAATTGTGGCGCGGACTTATAAGCTGTGGTTTGTTAATATATTTTTGGAAGTGAGGCTTTAGCCTCGCCTGAATTATGCGAGGCTAAAGCCTCACTTCCAAATGTTAGATCTTTTATGCTCTCTTACTTAGCTGATTCCGTTATCTTAAAAATTGGAAAACTTTAGTAAATAATCACCAAGTCTGAGAGCCTGTGAATTTATTAGCTTTTATTCCTCTCTTTAGCAAAGAGGGGGTAGGGGAGGTTTGAGTCTTAGACTAAAGCCTTTTATTTCAATTGGTTATTTTTTATAAAATCCCCATTTTTCAAAGAGGGGAGGCTAAAAGAATGATTTTTTCACAGCCTCTGAGTGAGAGAAGGTAAGTTTATCGCTATATTATTCATTAGTTTCCCCATCTGAAAACTGTGCTTTAATTTTCAAAACTTCGGGTAATATTTTCTTCATTAGGGGGGCAAGTTGAGGGTCAAAATGCTTACCTGACTCCTCTTCAATTAAATTGAGTGCCTTATCAATAGGCCAAGGTTTTTTGTAAGGGCGTTCGGATAGCAAGGCATCAAATACATCTGCAATCGCACAAATGCGACCCTCTATTGATATTTCTTCACCTTTTAAACCAGCAGGGTAGCCACTTCCATCCCATTTTTCATGGTGATGCAAGGCAATACGTTGAGCTGATTCCATTAACTCAGAAGGGTGTCCTGATAATATTTCACCACCAATAGAAACGTGAGATTGCATGATTCTCCACTCCCCTTCATTAAGTTTACCTGGCTTTAATAAAACACTATCAGGAATACCTATTTTGCCTATATCATGCATAGGAGATGCATTAAGAATAGCGCGTGCCTGCTCCTCAGAAAGTCCGTGCTCTAAAGCCAGCAGCTGTGAATAGCGGCTCATCCTAATAATATGGTTACCTGTTTCATTATCACGGTATTCTGCAGCCAGTCCCAAACGGTTAATAACCTCTAACCTCGTCTCATAAAGCTCTTCTGTCCTTTGCCTAACGGTTTGTTCCAGAATCTTATTTTGTTCACGTATCTGTTTATGCATTAATCGAACTTCAAGTAAATTATATATCCGAGTTAATGCTTCTATTTGATCGAAGGGTTTGGTTAAGAAATCTTTCGCCCCACTAGCCAATGCTTTGAGCCGAGTATCCCTGTCGGTTTGAGCGGTGAGTACTAATACAGGCATATAGTCTCCGGCAAATGTTTTACTTAACATTTCCATAATGCCATAGCCATCAATATGTGGCATTCTGATATCTAATAAAAAGGCATCAAAATCAGTTTGCTCACATAAAGCCTCTACATTTCGAGAGTCAGTGGTAGATTGAATATTTTTAAAGCCTTTATTTAATAAAATTTTATGTAATAGTTTTACATTAGCCATTTCATCATCAACAATTAAAATATTTGCCGTATAAATTTCCCTAGCTATATCCACAACTCACCTATTTCTTTATAAATTCAATTATGCGACTGCTTTTTTGACCATTTCAACCAGAGAGACAATATCTAAAGGTTTAGTCAAATAATTGTAAAAACCACTTTGCTTTCCCTTTTCAATATCTTCTTTCATGGCATTGGAACTGATGGCAATAATAGGTATATCATCTGCCCAAGGAAAACGTTTTTTTATTTCATCCAATGCTTCAAAACCATTCATCCCCGGTAAATCAATATCCATCAAAACGACATCAGGATGCATTTGTTCGAATAACTCTATACCAATTTCAGCATTAAGCGCATCAATTAAAGTAAAGTCTTCCAGGTCTTTTACTACTTTACTCATTAGTGCCAGGTTGGAGGGATTATCTTCAATATATAAAATCTTATGATGCTCTTTTATATTAGAATCGGCCCCCAAAAATCTTGGGCTTATTTTAACAGTAACCTGGTTTTCATGTTTCTTTGTAGAAGCGGGTAACTTAATACTAAAGGTTGAACCTATACCAAATTCGGAAACAACCGATATTTCTCCTCCCATCCGTTCAACTAGGCGTTTAGTTAAGCTTAAACCTATCCCCGTGCCTTCAATAGCAGAAGATTCATATCCTAAACGATTAAAAGGTTGAAATAAATCATTTATTTTATCTTCACTAATCCCAATCCCTGTATCTGCAAAACTAATAATCACAAAATCATCCTGCTGGTAAACATCAACATTAATACTTCCGTGTTCCTTATTATATTTTATTGCATTAGAAAGTAGGTTTAAAAAAACCTGTTTGGTACGCAAATAATCAGTAAACACCCAGTACTTTTCACTCTCGCATTGAGTCGTAATACTAAGCTGTTTTTTTGCCGCCAAAGTGCTAATAATAGCGATAACTTCATCACAAATAAGTTTTAAATCAAAAGTTTCATTCAGCAAGTGAACTTGCCCCGATTCAATGCTAGATAAATCCAGGATTTCATTAATAAGCTTTAAAAGATGATTCCCTGCCTGATTAATTTGTAGTACTGAATCCAGTTGGGATGCAGATAATGGCTCGCTTTCATCCAATTCTAATAATTGAGAAAACCCGATAATCGAATTTAAAGGTGTTCTAAGCTCATGGCTCATACTTGATAAAAACTGTGATTTTGCATTATTCGCTTTATCTGCTAATTGTTTAGCTAAAATTGCATTCTGCTCAGCCAGTTTTCTATCGGTTACTATACACCCAACACCTTGAAACTCTATAATACTCTGCTTACCCTCAGAAAAAATAGCACGAGTTGACCAATGCTGCCACTCCTCTTGTCCATTATGATTGGTTTTATCTTCATGAATATGAATTGGGTTATCAACAGACAATAAAGTATGTATTTCTAGAAACCAATTAACAATCTCAGGGGGTAACAATTCGATAATAGAAGTACCAATAATAGTTTCAGCCTGAACCTCAAAATAATGACAATAAGCTTGATTGACAAAAGTTAAAATAAAATCAGCAGTATAGCGACAAATTAAATCAGTCTGGTCTTCAACTACTGCTTTATATCGCCTGTCACTTTCTCTGACCTGGTTTTCAACAGCTCTGATTTCAGTTAGATCTTTTACAAAACCAACAAATTCATGGTGTGCCGAAGTCCGTATTTCAACAACACGCAAAAACATTGGAAAATTATCCCCACCTTTTCTTTTTCCTTTAACTTCTCTTCCTAAACCTATAATTTTTTTCTCACCTGTCTCTGCAAAATGTTGCAAATATCCATCATGGGCTTCTTTAAAAGGGCTAGGCATTAAAGTATTAATATTTAGCCCAATAATCTCGTCCGCCGGATAAGCAAAAACCTTCTCGGCATGTTTATTAAACATAGAGATTAAGCCTTTAGAGCTAATACTAATGATCGCGTCATGACTTGAGTTTAAAATGGCATCCATAAACTGCTTTTGTTGCAAAAGTAGTATAGATTGCTCACTCATCGCTTGTTCATTTTGTTTTGCAAATAATGTCAACTCACTTAAAGCCTCATTTTTCTGTTTCAATTCTGCAATTAAATGTTGCTGTTTATCATAAGCAGCAGCTAGTTTTGTTATTTTTCTGTAGGCAAGTTTATTAGACGGGCGAACAATAAAAAAACCCCCCATTAAAAAACAGGCTACCGTTCCTAAAATACCAATCCACAATACATATTCCAGGTGATCAATAGCTTTGTCTATATCCTTCTGCTGTTTAAACAAAAGCGTATCTAAAACAGGAACTAATGCTTGTTCAGATATTAAATACTGCTTTAATAATTTGTTAACTTGTTCAGAATTGCTTGCTTTATGTATTTGCTCGGCTGTATTGATTAGGTTTTCGACTAAATATCTTGTGCTATTAGGTGTAGTTGCGGTTAATTTTTCTTGAGTCATTTTTAAACTAGCAACATCACTGTCAATAAATTTTAATAAGGTACTTTTTGTTGTTATTTCTTGTGACTGAAGTAACAGCAAATTTTTGGCAATACGCTGACTAAGCATTCGCTGCCTACCCATTTTATTAATATCAGTATTTGCTGCCTGTGAGGCATAAAAATCGTATATAAGCAGGCATTGGCTATAAAGTAGCCCAAATACCAACAAGTAAAAAACCAGGTAAACGGGCTTTTTTATAATAGATATTTTTATCTCACCTTGTTCTGTTGTTTTCATCCACTAAATATCCGTACAAAAATGAAAACAACCCGCACCTTTTTCCTTGCTTTTATACATGGCATTATCTGCTAAGGTAATTAAGGTATCAGCATTTTTACCGTGCTCAGGATAGAGAGAAATACCAATGCTGGTATTAATGCTAATTTCTGTATTAGCAATATTAAAAGGTGACGAAATTGCTGAAATAATTTTTTGAGCCACTATTTGCCCTGCTTTTAAAGAGGTATTAGGCTCTTTTAAAACAATAATAAACTCATCTCCTCCTAATCGAGCCACTAAATCGGAATCTCTGACACAGGCTCTTAACCTCTTTGAGACAGCGACCAATAACTTATCCCCGGATTGATGGCCATGTAGATCATTAACGGGTTTAAACTTATCCAAATCTAGAAAAAAAACAGCCAATGAGTTTATGCTTTCATCAGCAAGGTAATTTTCCAGTGTAGACATCAGCAACAAGCGATTGGGTAAGCCGGTTAAATAATCATAATTAGCTAAATATTCGGTTTTTTCATGTGCTTTCTTTTTCTCGGTAATATCACTGACAATACCGATATAATTAGACACTTTGCCAAAGCTATCTTTTACTGCATTGATACTAAGCATTTCTGCATAGAGTTCACTGCCTTTTCGTTTATTCCATAGTTCACCTTGCCAAGCCCCTTTCTTTTTCAGAGTGTCCCACATTTCTTCATAAAAAGCTTTATCCTGAACCCCTGAGGATAAAATTTGAGGGGTTTTTCCTCTAAGCTCTTGAATTGAATATCCTGTAATTTCTGTAAATGCTTTATTGACTCGAATAAATTTCAATTGCTCATCAACAACAATAATGCCATTTACACTATTTTCGAACACCTGTTCAGAGAACTTTAATTCATCATTGATTTTTAATTGTTCAGTTAATTTTTTATCCAGGTCTTTCGCTTTTTCTGCTAATAACAAGTTAGCTTGCTTTAATTCCTGCTCTGTACGAGAAAGGCGAAGAAAAGTTTTGACCTTGTTTCGAAATAGAGATATATCTATGGGTCTTAGAATATAGTCATAAGCCCCCACACCAAAACCAGCCTCTATATCTATGTCCGTCTTATTCTCTGAGCTAATAAAGATAACGGGAGTATTATTAAAAATAGAGGATTCCTGGAAAAATTTCACGGTTTCAAATCCTGATAAGACAGGCATATTAACATCCATGATAATTAATGAGAACTGATTATCAACCAGTTTTTCTAGTGCGATAGCACCCGAACTGGCGGTAATAATTTCAATTTCTTGTTGTTTTAACGCAGCTGTCATTAATGCCAAGTTTTGTGGGTTATCATCCACAATCAATACATAATCTCTATTTATTTGATTCATTTATGAACACCCAATTAATACCTTAAATTTATTTTTATGGCTGAATATAAACCACAGTTTATAATATTGTAGAGCGGACTTCAGTCCGCTCTACAAATGACGTGGCCTTAATTTATTAAATTAAGATTAATAGGCATGTTTATTTTTTACCTTACTGACAACGTATAGATAAACAAGAAACATCATCTTGTTCCTGCTTCTGATCCATAAAGCCATGTACTTTGTTTTTTATATGTTTGATACGTTCAGTGGGTTTACTTTCTAGTAGCTCACCTAGTAAACGCTGTTCACCAAACATTTTTCCATTATTATCAAGAACATCGGTAACCCCATCCGTATATGCAAACAATTCACAGGCATCAGTCCAGTGCCAGGCATCTGTTCTCTGGTCAAAATCATTATCCCCCAGCACTCCAGAAAAAACATGTTGAGATTTAAAAGTGTGAACTACTTCGCAGTTATCATTAATAACGATTAACTCAGGCAACCCTCCATTCCAAATTTCAATCGTTTTATTATGGCTGTCTACCATGCCGATAGCTAAGGCAACAAAGCGCCCAATAGGAATATCAACGCGAAGTCGATGATTAATTTCTTTAGCGATACTGGACACCAAAAATTGTTTTTCCGTCATTGCTTGAAAAACCTGATTAACAATAATGGTTGGAACCGAGGCAGCTAGGCCGTGCCCTGTTGCATCGGCAATAATAAAATAGATCCGTTCTGCACCGATTCTTTTAAAGCTTAATAAATCTCCGCTAAATCGTTTTGAAGGCAATATCCAGCAATCAACTTGTGCATCATCATCTAGCTCTTGATGTTGGATTAAATGGTCAAATATATCTTTGGTAAAATGGTGTTCAATTTCATTTTTTCGCTGATATTCGTTTAGCTGTTTATTGGCTTTAAGTAAGTTACACTGCATTGTAATTGAGTGTTGCACTCTTGCTAATTTAGCTAGCAAAATAACTCTATTCAGTGGTTTAGTTAGATAATCATCAGCCCCAGCATTTAATCCTGCAACAATACTGTCTTCATCCGTTAAAGCACTGAGAATAATAATAGGAATCCATTTTTCAGTGTATTTATCTCTAATGGCCTGCGTTGTTTCAATACCATTTATCCCTGGCATCATCACATCCATAAAAACCAAGTCAGGTTGCTCTTTAGCGATGACATCAATTGCGTCAAAGCCATTGTCCACCAACAATAATTCATGGCAAGGGGGGCAGCATTTTTTTTATCACCATACGATTGGTGAGTAGGTCATCAATTATTAATATCTTCATTAGTATTTTATAACCTATTAATTTAAAAGATAAAGCACAACTTTATGTTTAAGAGTAAGTTTCTAACTACTTTTTACAAATCCCATAAAATTTAGTATAGAATAGAATTTAGTTAATGATACTCAATATTATTTAGCATAGATGAATTTGATAAAAATAAAACTATTTTTTTCCACTCTGAGAGAGGGGGTATTTAGAAAAACCACTTCAGAAAATGAAAATCGCCTGCAGACATTGCTGGATAATATCTCTGATGCCATTATTACCATTGACTCAAAAGGAATAATGCTCACTGTTAATAATGCGGTTGAACATTTATTTGGTTATCGGCCATCAGAGCTAATAGGGAAAAATATCAATATTCTAATGACCGAACCCTATAGCTCAATGCATAACAGCTATTTGTTAAACTATCAAAAGACTGGACAAGCTCATGTTATTGGCAAAATTCGAGAAGTTGAAGGGTTAAGAAAAAATGGGGAGGTTTTTGAAGTTGAGTTATGGGTTCACGTTTTACAGTTTAACAAGCAAACACAATATATGGGGATTATTCGTGATATTTCAGAACGTAAACATCTTGATACTCTTAAAACCGAATTTATTTCCACGGTAAGTCATGAGTTAAGAACTCCTTTGACTTCTATCAGGGGCTCACTAGGCATGCTTAAATCAGGTGTGCTGGGTGAAGTTTCTAAAAAAGCGGAACGTATGATTGAATTAGCCCATAACAATACTGAGCGTTTAATCAATTTGGTTAATGATATTTTGGACGTTGAAAAAATCCAGGCTGGAAAAATGCTATTGAACTTTGAGGATGTTAATATTACCTCCTTAGTTAAGCAAAGTATTGAAGCTAATGAAACTTATGCAAATAGTTGTAATGTCACCCTGAAACTGACCGCAGGCGAACGGGACTATCACGTTTATGCTGACAGTCAACGCTTACATCAGGTGATGGCAAACCTAATATCCAATGCGGCTAAATTTTCTCCTGAAAAGGGAGCTGTTTGTATTGAAATCAGCAATAAAAATAATTTTATTTGTGTTTCTATTACGGATCAAGGCTTAGGTATTCCAGAACAATATAGGCATAAAATTTTCCAGAAATTCTCCCAGGTAGACTCTTCAGATACGCGACAAAAAGGGGGGACTGGCTTGGGGTTGAATATTACCAAAGCTATTATTGATCATCATGGTGGACATATTAACTACACGACTGAAGACGGTAAAGGGAGTACTTTCTTTTTTGAATTACTGGAGTACCAAGGTGAAAATGAGCAAAACAGTGATATAAGTCAACCATCAGATTCTGTTATACCGGCACATAAAAAGAACTGCCAACATATTTTAGTATTAGAAGATGAACCTGATATAGCAAAATTGCTTGCTTTATTACTTGAACAACAAAAATTTAATGTAAGCACCTGTTCTAATACCACAGAAGCAAGAAAACTCCTTGAAACTACACAGTTTGATGCCATCACCGTTGATATACGTTTACCTGGCCAAGACGGTCTCTCCTTTGTACAAGAGATACGGAGTAAAGAAAGCAATTTCTGTCTCCCTATTATCATCATTTCCGCTGAAGCTGAAATACATAAAAACAAGTCGTCAGTAGCTGCTTTAAGAATTGTTGATTGGATAGATAAACCTATTGATACAGAGCGTCTGAAAAAAAGCCTACATTATGCCTTAAAAAAATCAACTAACTCTTTAGCCAATATTCTGCATGTTGAAGATAATGAAGATTTAATTGAAATGATGTCAGGCTTGCTGGTTAATAAAGCACAGTTAAGCCATGCTTCAACGCTACAATTGGCTAAAGGTCAAATTAAATCAACACACTTTGACCTAATTATTTTAGATGTAGGGCTTCCTGATGGTAATGGTCTGGACCTCATTCCATTAATTAATCAACAAGACCCTCTAGTTCCCATTATTATTTTTTCCGCTCAATCTGTTGAACGGGATATTATCAAACAGGTTGATGCCGCTTTAATCAAGTCAAAAGTATCTAATGAAGAATTAGTTGGCACCATCAAAAAACTAATCTCAGGTTCAGGTTTGTAAAATGTCTATATTAGAAAAAGTTTTGTATGCGGAAGATGAAGCAGATATACGTGAAATCGCAACACTGGCTTTAGAAACGATTGGAGAGTTACAAGTAGCAAGCTGCCCATCTGGAGTTCAGGTTATTGATTTAGCAACTAGCTTTCGACCGCAGATCATTCTGTTAGATGTGATGATGCCTGAAATGGATGGACCTTCAACACTTGATGCGCTAAAAAAGCATGACATTTTAAAAGCAACCCCGGTTATTTTTTTAACAGCAAAGATTTTACCCAATGAAATAGAACGCTTTAAAGCATTGGGAGCTATCGAGGTTATCAGTAAACCTTTTGACCCTCTAACTTTAGCTGACCAAATAAAAGAAATATGGGCGCGCTGTAATGAATAGCAAAACTAAACAGGCAATTAACCGGATACAAGAATTACAGTTTTCTTTTGCCAAAAAATTATCAATTCGTATTAAGGAACTTAGGTCTGCGACTGATAATATAGATATAACAGCATCACCTAATACAGAAAATAATGCTGCTATTCTGAAAAACAGTCATGATTTGGCGCATAAGTTAGCGGGTTCAGCAGGAACCTTTCAGTTTACTGAGGTATCTAATCACGCTAAAAAGCTGGAAAACCTTTGTGCGCAG
>VAPK010458669.1_pt1 | contig 22097 bp, 16 predicted proteins | sample 3395031 | NCBI WGS metagenome assembly VAPK01 (sample SAMN08290443, study PRJNA428436) | hydrothermal vent metagenome | isolation source: Deep-sea hydrothermal vent chimney 1 | place: Pacific Ocean: Juan De Fuca Ridge
CGTAATCATGGAATTGATCCCCTATATCTGGGCTACTGGATTGAGGATGTGCAGGCCATGCAGTATAAATCGGCCTTCAAGCCGCAGGAGCTGTTTCTCGATGGCCGCTGGCAGGAGGGAAATCTTGTTGCAATGAAGTCTGACGGACTCGTGAAAAGATAGAGACACATCTGGTGCTGCACGTAATAACAGTAAGTTGCGCATTGTTCGCCGTCGATGGCGAGGCTTTTTTAAAGTCTACGCTTATCTACGAGACTGAGAATATTATTTTTTTATTCAGAAATTGTCTGGTTTAAGGATACCATCGTTTATGGGGAAGAATACGTTTATTGCCGCTGTTGTCTTGAATTGGAATAGTGCTGAGCAAACCCTCAGTTGTCTCAGGCAAATATATGATTGGGCCGTTCCTGATCTGGATATTTTCCTTGTGGATAATGGCTCTATCGATGATAGTATGGCAATAATTTTGAATAAATACAAAGACTTGTCAGTGCTTTGTAATGATGACAATTTAGGTTTTGGGGGCGGCTGTAACGTTGCACTCAAAGAGATACTTTGTGCTCAAAAAAGGTATGAGTCAATACTCTTGCTGAATAATGATGCGGGGGTAGATGTGAAGAGTCTGTATCGACTTGTCTCTACACTTGCCGGTGATTCGGAGGTCGGAGTTGTTGGGCCTGTTATTACAAAAGCGGATAATTCGCAAACTGTTCTCAGTGCTGGTGGGTTAGACCCTGCAACGCATGTGAATACATATGATAAGTATTTACGCCGAAAAAACAAAACGTTGGTGGATGCGCCGTTTGAAGTCGATTATGTGCCGGGCACCGTTGCCTTACTGAGGGCAAGTCTTTTAAAGAAAACGGGTCTGTTTGATGAGAGATATTTTTTTAGTTGCGAGATGGCCGATTTATGCGAAAGGATAAAGCGACATGGTTATACCTGTGTTGTTAATCCTCACGCGCGAGCGTGGCATGATATGGAAGAGGCTGGTGAATGTCGTTCCACATTATATCTTTATTATATTGTCCGTAATCGTTTTCTTTTTATACGGAGGAATAAAAAAAGAGCCTTATGCCCTCTGTTTGTGTATTGGATGAGCATAGGAATTCTTTTTATGTCAAAGTCGTTGTTGGCGAGAAAGTTTTCGCGTGTACGAGCGATAGGCCTTGCCTTGAGAGACGGGATGCTGGGACGTTATGGCGGTAGAAATTATTTGTTCATTGATCTTTGAATGTCTATGCTGACGAGAGGTAGAAAAAATCAGACCCAATCAGGAAAGGTTACAATTGTCATTCCGGTTTGGAATTCTGGGCGATGGATCTCTGATTGTCTTGCGGGATTACGTCGTCAGACATATACTGATTTCGTCCTGTTGTTGGTTGATAACGGGTCGACAGACGGGGCTATAGAACAGATTGAGAAACACGGCTTTCGAAATTTTCATGTTTTGTCATTTGATCAAAATATGGGGTTTGCGGTTGCTGTAAATGCTGGAATTAAACAGGCAACAACTCCGTATGTTGCTTTGTTGAACATCGATACCATTCCTGCTCCGGATTGGTTGGAGTGTTTGGTTGTGGCAATGGATAATGCCCCTGAAGATGTGACCAGTCTTGCTTCAAGAATGCTCAAAATGTCAAATACAGAATTGATTGACAGCGCGGGAGATACCTTGAGTTGGTATGGGAGCGCGTTTAAACGGGGACATGGGAAAAGGTCGGACATGTACATGCAACAAGAAGAGGTGTTCTCTGTATGTGCTGGAGCAGCGCTTTATCGAAGGTCGTTTTTTGAAAAAGTTGGCTGCTTTGATGAAAAGTTTCACAGCTATTTTGAGGATATTGACCTTGGATTCAGGGAAAAGATCTATGGTTATCGTTGCTTATATGTTCCAGGTGCGGTTGTACTCCATCATGGCCATGGCGCAGGAGTGTTCGGTGCCTATTATGTGTATCTCCTCACGAGAAACCGGTTGTTGGCATTGATTAAGAATGTTCCGGGGCCATGTCTTCGACGGCACTGTTTTCAGTTGTTGTATGGTCAGCTACATTTTTTAGTCCTGTATCGACGACCAGTTGCCTCTCTTAAAGGATATTTTTCAGCTTTTTTTTTGTTACCTATGGTGCTTGTCGACAGAAAGAGGATTCAGGCCCATCGAAGGGTGCCGATTGATCGTTTGGAGAATATGATTGAGCCGGTGCTTGGAGAAGCTGGTTTTATGGGACGTATATGTCGGAAAATAATATGCAGGTAGCTTGCCACTTTGCAATCCCCAAACCACCAGAGCCTGATCGGGACGCTGCTGTTCAGGATGGTATGAGGATAGTGAATAGAGTTGGAGGAGTCGTTAATTTTTTGTACCCAGAAAAAAGATCTAATGCTTTGAGTTCGCGTTTTTTTTGTGGTTTGCACCAACTCCGTAAACTTCGAGCTGTAGATCAGCGGGTTGATGTACATCATGTTTTTTCAAATGGACTTTATCCCTATCCTGTGTTGGCTTTTTTGAAAAAACCCATCGTGTTTTCGAGCCTCATTGGCTTGTCGTCGCAGAAGCGTCTGCTATATCCCCTTTTTTTGCGTAATGTCCGGCATTTTACCGTACCATCTGGCAGTGATCAGTCATTGCTGAAGAATTGGGGGTATGAAAATATTAGTGTGGTCACCTCAGGTATTGACCTGTCACGTTTTTTTACCTCGCCCCTTGTTTTGGAAAAAAAATTTATTTTATTTTGTGGCTCAGCTCCATGGAATTCTGAACAGTTTCGTTCCAAAGGAGTGGATCTTCTTCTTGAGGCTATGCGCAAGTTGCCATGGCTCCATGTCGTTTTTTTGTGGCGAGGCCTATTGTTACAGGAAATGAGGGCTAAAATCTCAGCTGCCGGGGTGAGAAATCAGGCGACGGTTTTATCTGAATATGTTGATGTGAACAAAGTTTTGGCTCAGGTGCATGCAGGTATTATCTTGGTTGGTAACCAAAATGTAATTAAGGGGTATCCTCATTCATTGCTGGAAACCCTAGCTGCCGGAAAACCGATAATCGTCAGTGATTGCCTTCCTATTGCCGAGTTGGCCCGTCAGGGAGCTGGAGAGGTCGTTGGAGGATTGTCTTTGCTTAATTTTATTTTGGCCGTTAAACGGATTCGTAAAGAGTATCCTAAATATGTTGCTCGGATTACCAAATTGGATTTGAGTTGTTTTTCGGAAGAAGAAATGTTGCAAAAAATGATCGGAATTTATGAGAGCATATAGTTATAATGCGGTGTCTGTTCCCGCTGTGCTTGTGCAGACTGCTTGTGATGGTTATCTATTACTTATTATGCGGTGAAATAATGAGTCATGGGATGAGGTAAATATGAAAAGTACATTCTTGTTAGTTTGGTTGGTCTTGATGACTGTAGGGACCGATTTTGATAGTAACGTCTGGGCGGAAGGCGTGGGCGGGAACCGTGTTTTGATTTCTATCCGAGCCGAACGAAAGCTGTTAAAGGATGTATTGAAGGAGATCGAACAAAAAACAGGGTATACGATTAAGGTCGACAGGCCTCTCGGTGAGCGAAAAGTTTCGTTTAGATTTAACAATGTACCCTTGTCTGAGAGTATTCAGCGCCTTTTTTCAGGGACGAATTACTCGATTCTTTTTGACGACAAAAAAAAAGAAATCAGCGTGTTGTCTCTTGGTAAGGTACAACGTGACACCAAGGTATTGTTTGACTCTGATGATAAGATGGAGCGCAAATTGCAAGGTCATGATCAGGGGGTGATGGCGGTCATAGATTCTGTGCTGGAGCTCCATAAGAAAGCAGTATTGCGACCATCTGCCTTGTCTAGGCAGCCGGAAGAATCGCCGATGACTATCTCTACAAAAGCGTTGGAAAAACATCAAGAGACTCTAGCCAGGGGGGGGCAGGAAAGATCGACAACTGGATCAGGGAACTCTCCGATGGCCATCTCGGAGCATGTTCTTGAGATTCATCGGCAAGGACTTGCTAAGGGAACATTGCAATCTTCAGTAGGTTCTGGATCATTCTCTATGTCTGAGGCAGATGCCGCAATGAAGGCACACCGTGAGGTGCTCAAAAAAAAGAAATAGCTTAGTTGCTTCGGCTTGATGATTTGTGTGGTACCTTGATGTTATTATTGATTAAGTATTGTACGACTCTGAATAGCGTAATGTAGGCTTGGTTTTAACAATAGCCTTGATTTATATGTTGATATGAGTTATTTCTACCGGTAAAGAATGGATAGGTATGTGAAACATTAATCTGTGTATGTTATGGGGGTTTCAATGAAAAAAATGATTATAATTGTATTGGCGGTGGTGACCTTAGGGATTGCTGGTTTAACTACATCTGCTTTGGCGGTTGATTTTAATGATGGCTGGATGGGTTGTACGCCTCTTGTTATTGGCCCGAATAATGGGGATGTTATGGTTAAACTCGGATCGTGCACTGATTCCGTCGGGGTTACATATTCGGGTTGGGCAATGTTGTCTACGACTGGAACCGATCAGATGATGGCTGCTTTTTTGACTGCACAGAGTCTATCTAAATCTATATCTGTAAATTTTTCAGGTACTGCGACTGAAACAGGCGGAACATTTGCCTATTCTAAAATTATTGGCTTGCAGTTGAGTATGGAATAATCTTTGTTCTTTTAAAGCGTCTTATTTTGTAGAACTGCTAAGGGCACTGAATTTTAGGCGACCACCAGTATTTTACCGGTGGTCGTTTTTTTTCAGGCAGTTCTCCCCCTCAGCACAGCAATTCCCGGAGGATCCTGAAACGCTGCAATCGCAGCATCTGTTAAAATCGGTTTCGTAAACATTATGAAAAATAACGGTTTGGATTTAAATTTATATTGACATGTCAATAAGTTGTAGATTTTTGTCTTCTTTTGCAAGAAAAACAACAGGTTGCAAGGAGACGACCATGTCAAATCAACTTCGTACCATTGTGAAAACACACAAGAATCACATCGAGCGTAAGAGGGAAATCAAGTTACGTAAGCATCTCAATGACAACGCTCTGTTTTTTACCGTGAAAACCGATTTTAACAAAATCGCTGACCACAGGCCCGGTGATTCAACATGCCCTTGGCGACATAGTGATGGCTGGATTTGCGATGTTTTCACTCAAAGATCCCTCTCTGCTCTACCTTGACGGTACCGGTTATTTTTCTTCCAACACGTTGTATTCCGATGCCTGCATGGAGAAGGTGAACAAAAAAACTGGCGAAATCACCTACTACCTGCAGGCTGTCGGTGCAGCCATTGTCCACCCACCCTTATTTTAAAGAGGTAATTCCTCTGTTTCCTGAAATAATCAGGAAACAGGATGGTGAGGCAAAGATGGGCTGTGAGCGAAATGCAGTAAAAAGGAGGCTCAAAAAAAATCGCTGTGATCTCCTCACTTAAAGGTTATTATCAGCGAGGATTCGCTCAGTTCCAATACACCACATATTAGGGCGTTAGAGCAGTACAGCTGCCATTATATTCTCGGTGTCAAAGAGGGGGATCACAAATTTCTATTTCAGTATGTTGATCAGGCCGTGGAAGAAGGCCGAGCTGTTGAATTCTTACTCCCTGATGAAAAAAGTGAAGATATCACCCATTATTTTCGAATCGTCCATGATACCCCTCTCAATAAATCGAATCAGGATTTCCTGGTGACGTTTGTCCAATACTGGCAGGAGGATACAAAAACTGAAAAGATTCTTCGTTTCAGTTGGATTACGGGTCTGGATGTCACCGAAGATAATGCATATCTCTTCATGCGTGGTGCCCACGCCGGTGGAAGATCGAGAATGAGACCTCCAACACCCTGAAGAACCAAGGGGATAATTCTGGGCACAATTACGTGCTTGGCAAGAAAAACTTGTCAGAATTATTTGTTTTTCTGGTAATATTGGCTTTTCTTGTAGATCAGGTTCAGCAGTTATGCTGTCCCCTGTTTAATGCCATTTGGAAGAAATGGAAAACGAAGCGTTCCCTATGGGAGAAAGTACGTTTCCAATTCCATGGGTTTTTGGATAACGCTGTCCGAAAAACAGGATATCTTGCCAGCCGTTGGCAATTTTAATCGAACGTGCCGGGCAAGGAGGTTATTTCTGTCACTGCGAATCCCTTGGCACACAAAATATCAACTTTCAGGCGGTTTTCACGGCCATCCTGGGATATCTGGCCCTTCATATTTTTCTGTTCTGGTATGTTTATTGAATGGGGAAATGTAGGAGGGGCGCCTTGATACTTTTATTAAGCTCGTGTCCTGTTGTCTTATTAAGAAAATACCAGGAAAGATGAATAATGAGATTTTTTAGAGTTGTCTGTACGTTTGTCGTTATATCGGCTGGTACACTGTTGGATCCAATGCAGTTTATTGCTTGGGCAAGCCCGGATACAACGATTGTCCTTTCCGGGAAACCGGTGAGTTATGCAGATGTCGTTACCGCTGATTTTAATGGTGACGGTTATAAGGAAATCGTGGCGGCCGGGTCCGATGGCATGCTCTATGTCGTGTCGACCAATGATGGTGTACGTTGGAATGTCGTATGGTCGCATCAGTGTAATGAGGAAATTCTGGCAGCTGTAGCCAGCGCTCCTGTTCCACAGCCCTATCCGGGAAAGCCTGCAGATGTCATAATCTATCCCATTGATCCAAAGGCGACCAATGTTATAGAGGCCGCTCCTGCTGTGGCTGATCTTGATAACGATGGTCATCTGGAAATTGTTGTGGCCATGGGGGGGAATATTCATAAGGAAGACTGGAATCAGCGAGGGAATGGGGGCATCCTTGTCTATCGCTATGTGAATGAATGGTCTTTTCAGTTGTTCGGCGATTGGCCCCAGCCGAAAATCGACAGGGTGGGGAAACATCCAGGGTTTGGTTATCCCGATGGCTTGTGGGACGGGATCATGACGACACCGGCAATTGGTGATTTGGATGGTGATGGTGATTTGGAAATAGTTGTGGCCGGTATCGATCGTCGTATTCATGCCTGGCATCACACCGGAGAAGTCGTAGCCGGTTGGCCGATTTATCGGTACAACGGCGATGCCTTGCTCAGGGGTGGAATATCCTCTCCCGCATTGGGGGACATTGATAATGACGGCTTGCCCGAGGTTGTTGTCGGCACGATGAGTCCGCCGTGGGACCCATCATCTGGGGCAGCTCCTGATTATAATAAAGGGACCATCTGGGCCATCAACGGTGATAGTACAAATGTACCTGGCTGGCCGGTAACAACGGAGCAATATATTAATTCCTCTCCTGCCCTTGGCGACATTGACAAGGACGGTCAGTTGGAAATTGTGGTCGGGTCGGGTCGTGGTGCTGCGGGTCGTGAAAATCTGGTTTATGTCTTCCAGGCCGATGGGCATCTGCGTAATGGTTGGCCGGCAGTGACTCAGGCGACCATGGAGGCGCCACCTGCCCTTGCCGATATTGACAAGGATGGGAAGCTGGAAGTTATCATTGGTTGCGGCTGGAACGGGGGCTACAATACCTGTGGAGATGGGACGGCTAAATTGTATGCTTTGAACGATGACGGTACCCGGGTACCGGGCTTTCCAATGCAACCCCAGTTAGCCCAGTCCTGGGTTGATCGGACGCAATCCCGGGCAATGCCTTTTTCTCCTGTTGTGGCAGATATTGACGGTGATGGTGACCTGGAAATTCTTGTTACGCAATCTCAGGATTTTGGGTTGACTGTTGTATCATCCATGGGCCTTGTGGAAAGTTTTCGTGAGTTGAGTGATAGTGAAGGATACCTGGAGGCAGCCCCCCATGTGGCTGACATTGACAAGGACGGCAAAATGGAAATCATAGTCGCTGGCGGGGCGACCCATAAGGGTGGTGTTGACCTGGGAAAAATATATATATGGAATGAACTCGGGGATGCTGTTGTCTCGAAAATGCCGTGGCCAATGAATCGGAAAGATATTCAGAGGACGGCGTCTTGGTCGGTTGTCGGCGGCTGGAGACCGTCTGCTGGAAATACGCCTGTGGTCTTGCCGGGAGCGCAACTCCTTTTGCTTCAGCCGTAGCCCGTATATTGTATAAATATTTTGATCACATACTTTATGGATTGGGAGGTCCAAAGCCATGAAGTGATGGGGCGTTCATGAAGAAACCCGGCATCCCATTGAACTGGATGCAATAATAATACGTTGTAAGCTCATGTTGCCGGTATTTAGGCTTTTTACAACACCGACAATGAATGATCGTGCCTTTTTGGGCCATTTCTTGTACTGTACTCCGGTAATTGATAGACATCGTTGTCTATGGTATTGTCGGAGTTTTTTTGTGGTTCCTCGAAATCTCTTGTAGTTCATTTCTCATTTTATCTGACGTGTATTGGCCAAAGAATGTATCCGCTTGTCTCTGTTATTATCCCATCGTACAACCATGAGCTGTATATTGTAGAAGCCATTGAGAGTGTTCTTACTCAGTCATATCCAAAAGTTGAGCTTGTAATCGTCGATGATGGTTCGACTGATAATACCCTGGCCAAGATCGAACCTTATCGTTCATCTTCAGTGAACATTATTATTCAGCAAAATCAGGGTGCTGATTTTGCTATCAATAAAGGACTTTCCCTGGCTCGTGGTGAATTTGTCACAATCTTGAATTCCGATGATATCTACCATTCTCAGAGACTGGAGAGGTTAGTGTCAGAACTGTCCAGCCGTGATGAGCTCTCTCTGATATTTACAAATCTTACGATGATAGACGCATCAGGAAACCCGTATAGTGATTTTCGTTGGGAGCAATATCAGACCTTGTGCGGGCAATGCCGTCAGCGACCTGCAGTGAACTATTTTCTGGTTGGTAATATTGCCTACACAACATCAAATTTTTTTATGCGGAGAGCGTTGTTTGAACAGGTGGGAAATTTCAAAAAACTTCGATATACTCATGACTGGAACTTTGCATTGAGGAGCAGTCTGGTTGGCGAGCCGGTCTGGTTGCAGGAAGACCTTCTGCTGTACAGGGTTCATGAAAAGAATACTCTTAACGAATCATCCCTTTGGCTTTCAATATTTGAGGATTCATATAACCTCGCAAGCTATCTCTATCGGTTCAAGGAATCGAAGGTGTCGATGGATGAAATTTTTCAGATATATCTCTCTTGTTTCACTATAAATTCAAGTTATCTTCCCTTTTATGTGGGGTTCTTCCTTTCTCTTCTCTTTTATAGAGTCGTTGAAGATGAAGATGACTTGCTTGATTGTATACATGAGGATGGGTTTGCAGATAAAATGAAAATGATGGTTGATGATGTTTCATACGATATGCGTACCTATCAGTCTCTTCCCTGGATTAATGCACTGCTTGCATCATACAATGATCAAGCGGAGATGATCAATGGACGTGATATCTGTATACGAAAAAATGAAGAGATGATCAATGAACGTGATCTCTGTATACGAAAAAAAGAAGAGGATATCGGGAAAATGAAAAAAGCACTGGAAGCAACTTTTGATTATAAAATAAAAAAAATCGTTAAAAAGTTTTGTTTTAAGTAACTTTCTGGCGTTTATGAATACTGTGAAATCGACGGATACTTATAACGACATAACATTCATTCGTTCAAATGAGCTTTTAGACAAAGCGCTTGCCTTGAAGCCTCATTCCGTTGTGTTTGATATTTTTGATACTTTGATCCATCGGCGGGTACATCCAGAAGATGTTAAAAAGCTGGCTGCAAAACGTTTGGCAGAAGTCTGTTTGTTGGAAGACAAACCGTCATGGTTCATGCTGTATGGTTACCGTCAGCAAATAGAACGGGAAATTTGTTTTGAAAACCAGGCGCAAGGTCTTGATCTGGAGTTTTATTACCCATCTTTTTGTCAAAGATATTTTCGATGTCTCGTGAAGAAAGGTCATCTGAATCCTGCTGTCTCCTCAGAGCAATTTTGTGCCTTGATGCACGATATAGAGCTCTCGGTTGAGTGTAGTGTACAGTATGTAGATAATCATGTGAAAGATGTAATAAGGCAATTTCACGAGAGGGGGGTAACGGTTTTTTTCCTCAGTGATTTTTATCTGCCATCGGCAATGCTGGCGACAATGTTATCATGGCATGGGGTTGATGGATATTACCAGGAGGTGGTTGCCTCATCTGATTACTTGGAAACCAAGAGAAGCGGCAGATTGTATAAACGATTTTTAACGAAATTGAATCTGTCGGCAGATTCCTTGCTTATGGTTGGTGACAATAAGGATGTCGATGGGGTAATGGCCCGGGAAAATGGGTTAAAAGCCTTCTGCATTGATCGTACGTCTCAGCATGAGCACTATAAAATACTTGGGCGTTTGTTTGCGCATGAGAAACTTATAGAAAAAAAAATAAATTCTCTTTTTCCCAAAGAGAAGATTTTTCCGGAATTGTCTCTGAGTCTCTTCTGCTTTATCCGAAAATTATACCATAATCTGGTTGCCGACGGTGTCCGTGATGTATTTTTTTTGTCCCGGGAGGGGCAGCCATTGCAACGTATGTTCGAAGCATACCAGAAAAGCATTGGTGTACAAAAAAGTTTATATATCAGATCCCATTATTTTCTTGCCTCTCGCCGCTCTACCTTTCTTCCGAGCCTTAGCTCTTTGGAGAATGAAGAATTTTCGCAGCTTTTTCGACAGTATAGGAGTGTCTCCCTGCGTGATTTTCTCCTCAGTCTGGGGCTGGGCGAACACTTGGAGACTATCGCTCAGGAACTGTCTGTCGACACTTGTCACAGGGAAGACGATTTCCCAACGAGCACAACCTTTCGCAAGTTGCTGAAACATGATTCTTTTGTGACGAATTATGAGAAAAAGAGAATTGAACAGAGAAACTGTTTTTTAAAGTATCTTGAAGGGTTCGGGGTAGAAGGAGTAGAAGATGGTATTGTCCTGGTTGATGTCGGATGGAAGGGGACTATTCAGGACAATATTCGTCAAATTGTTGCACCTGCATGTTCTGTTTCCGGCTATTATCTTGGTATGCTTGCTCCAGGAGCTCTAGCTGAGAATAATACCAAACAGGGGGTTTTATTTTCATGTCTGCAGGGGCCGACAAAAGGTTTTTTTATCTTTCGTGATAACACGGCGTTGTTTGAGGTTACTCTTGCAGCAGATCATGGCAGTGTGTCGCATTATGAAGAAAGTGAAGGGTGTGCCAGGGGGGTGTTGGAGGATTTTGTAAATGATGCACCATTGTATGAGCGGGTAATTCATCCATTGTTGGTTGATTTGGAGGCAAGATTTGAAAAAATATGCCATATACTGTCTGCTCATCCGATTGATGATTTGCGGTTTGATCGTTATGTGGCCAGGAAGCATGCTCGGATGCTTTATTTTCCACGTCGAAGTGAACTGAATTGGTTTACGTCAATATATCACAGGGAAAATTTCGGCATCTTCGGGGATTCCGAGTTTGGGGTAGAGTGCCGTGTTCCCCTGGGGGATCGGATTAAAGCTTTGTACCGTCTTGTGAGGTCGCCTCGTTCGTATCTCAACAATACGTTTTGGCCCGCGTTGAAATTGAAGGAGGCGGGGTTGAATTTTATGATTTATCCGTACAATGCCTATCGTATGTATCGTCAGTTGAGAAAGGGAGAAGTATAAAAGAGCTATTATGAAAATTTGTTTTTTTATGGGGTCAACTCGGATAAGTGGTGGAACCTATGTAATATTTCAGCATGCATTATATCTGCAACAGCATGGCTATGAGGTTGTTATAGTCCCCCAGGAGCCATTCTCTGCCCATGGATATAAATGGCATCCCGCCTTTGATCGGTTAACGTTTAGTGATTTTTCCAGTGAACAAGATACGGTTTTTGATTTAATTATCGCTACCTGGTGGAAAACAATTTATGATCTGCCCAAATTGACCGGTCGGCATTATATGTATTTCGTTCAATCTGTTGAAACCTGGTTTTATCCCGATCGGGAACAGGTACTTCGTGCCCTTGTGGCCAATACGTACCAATTACCCATGCCCGTCGTCGCTGTTGCTGACTGGATTAAAGAGTATTTAGAACAAAAATATGGGCGCACGGTCTATGTTGCGCATAACGGGGTGCGTAAAGAGTTGTATACCCGTGACAATAATTGTATAGCACCGAGAAAGAAGGGAAAGATCCGCGTTCTTGTTGAAGGTCCGCTTGGGATAGACTTTAAGAATGTAGCTCGCACGATTCGTCTTCTCAAGAAAACAAATGTCGATGAAATATGGCTGCTGACGGGACGTCCAATTAATCGATACTGGGGTGTTGATCGGGTTTTTTCCATGTTGCCCATTGAAAAAACCCCCGAGGTCTATCGTTCTTGTGATATTCTGGTGAAGCTCAGTTACATTGAAGGCATGTTTGGGCCACCACTTGAGATGTTCCATTGTGGTGGGACCGCTGTCGTCTATGACGTGACTGGCCATGACGAATATATAAAATACGAAGAAAATGCCTTGGTTGTCACGACTGGAAACGAACAAGGGGTTATTGACGCAGTGAATCGTCTTGTCGATGATAATGAACTTCTGGAAAAGTTACAACAAGGTGCAGTCAAAACTGCTTTCGACTGGCCTGATTGGTTGGCCTGTTCGGAGAATTTTCAGAAAAGTATTGAGGCGGTTCTTACGCAACCGGAATCAGACCGGGAAAAAATTAACAGCATGGTCAAGGAATTTTGGCAAGAATACTGCCGGGATGCCAGGGATGCCATGACCTTGTGGTCACGATTGAATGCATACCGTCTACGATTGATAAACGGTATTGAAAGAAGATGCCCTTTTGTTGAACGTGAAAAAAGATCACTGCTCGCCTGGCTCTGGGAGAGCCGTCGGCTTCCTGAGGCGAGAACAAAAGATTAGCGGTGTTCAGCCGTATGCTACCCTTCCTTGTTTTCCATGGAATTTTAATTTTAGTTGAACGTATCATATAACTATGAATCCACATGTCGCGCAACGTACTGATATTTTTTCATTAATACGAAGTATTTCATCGAATCGACAGCTCATTGTTCAAATGATCAAACGGGAGGTCGTGGGGCGTTATCGAGGTTCTATTTTAGGGATATTCTGGTCTTTCTTCAATCCTCTCTTTATGTTGGCTGTTTATACTTTTGTTTTTTCTGTTGTTTTTAAAGCAAGGTGGGGTGATGGAGGGGCAGAGAGTAATAGAGCGCAGTTTGCCGTGCTGCTGTTTATCGGTATGATAGTGCATGCGCTGCTGGCCGAGGTTTTGAATCAAGCGCCATCCCTTATTCAGTGTAACGTAAATTACGTGAAAAAGGTTGTCTTTCCATTGGAGATTCTGCCGATAGTTTCCTTGGGCTCAACCTTGTTTCATGCCTTCGTCAGTCTAGTTGTTCTGTTGGTTGCCTTTGTCCTTTTTAACGGTTTTATTCATTGGACTGTTATTTTGGTTCCTCTTGTCTGGTTTCCGTTACTTTTGGCAACCTTGGGATTTGCCTGGATACTGGCATCACTCGGTGTTTTTGTTCGTGATATCAGTCAGCTCATAGGTATCCTGACGACGGTTTTGTTATTTTTAGCCCCTGTCTTTTATCCACTTCAGGCCATTCCGGAGAAGTATCGTTTTTGGATTTTACTCAATCCCCTTACCTTTATGATTGAACAGTCTCGTGCGGTGGTTATCTGGGGGCGAATGCCTAATTGGTCTGGGCTGATATTGTATTTGTTGATTTCTCTGGTGATATTATGGTTTGGTTTCTGGTGGTTTCAGAAGACTAGAAAGGGGTTTGCCGATGTCCTCTAATAATGTAGCTACTAGTGTTAGGAATTTGAGTAAATGTTATCAAATTTATGATACTCCGAGAGATAGGCTCAAGCAGTTCATTCTTCCACGATTGCAAGGAGTGTTGGGGAGAGAACAGGCAAGATATTACCATGAGTTCTTTGCGCTCAACGATATTTCCTTTGAACTCAAGAAAGGAGAGACTGTTGGCATTATAGGCGTGAATGGATCTGGCAAGTCCACGCTTCTTCAGATGATTTGTGGGACACTTTCGCCGACCGGAGGGCACGTGGAAACAAGAGGGCGTGTTGCAGCACTTTTGGAGTTGGGATCAGGGTTTAATCCTGAATTTACCGGACGTGAAAATGTTCATATGAATGCTGCAATTTTGGGATTAAGTAAAGAGGAAATAGCACTTCGTTTTGATAGTATTGTTGAGTTTGCTGATATTGGCCCATTTATTGAGCAGCCGATCAAAATGTATTCGAGTGGTATGGTTATCCGTCTAGCCTTTGCCATTGCAATAAATGTTGATCCCCAGATTCTTGTTATTGATGAAGCTCTGGCTGTTGGTGATGCCGCTTTTCAAAGGAAATGTTTTTCCAGATTGAAAGCCATACAGGACAACGGCGCAACAATCCTGTTTGTTTCACATGATGCCGGCTCCATAGTGGAATTGTGCAATAAGGCCATTCTGCTGGATCAGGGAAAAAAACTCTACATGGGTACACCCAAGAAAGTCGTCACTCTTTACCAAAAATTACTCTTTGCATCACATGATCAAATTGATTCGGTTCGTCAAGAAATTGTAAACAACATAGAGCAAAACAGTACCGAAACAAATGAGTGTGATGACACACTGCTTCCAGCGAAGAAGGAAAATGATCCTCCTGAAAAAAATAAAACATCTAGCGCGTTATTCAACGAACAACTTGTACCCAAAAGTACCACATGGTATGACTCAAACGGTGCAATTATTAAAAATCCGCATATAACGACCTTAAATGGTCGCCAAGTGAACATGCTGATCCGAAATGAAGAATATTTTTACATTTATGATGTTCATTTCTTACAAAGTACGTTCCAGGTAAAATGTGGTATGTTGATCAAGACAATGAGAGGAGTGGAGATTGGTGGATATGGCAACACCGTTATAGATGATCGTATGGAATATGTGACTGAAGGTTCTATTATCCAAGTGCGATTCCGATTCACATGCGCTCTCCTGCCCGGAGTGTATTTTATGAACGTAGGTCTACTAGGAACAACGGATCAAGGGGAGTCGTATTTACACCGGGGCATTGATGTCATTATGTTTGAAATATTGCCGGAAAAGGACATTGCGGCAACGGCAATTGTAGACTTTGGAATTAAATCCAAAATTTTCTTTAAACATAGTGAAAATGCATAAAAGAAAGGAAGTTACTGTTCCCGTGAGCGTTTCCAAGAGGAATAACTCTCTATCTTCGCTCAAGCAGATGGAAGAAGCGAAGGGTAAACGAACCTGTATTCTCATACTGGGAATGCATCGTAGCGGTACCTCGGCCTTGACACGAGTGATAAATCATTTAGGGGCTGACATCCCAATGTTTCTTCTTCCTGAGAATGATGATAATCCAACAGGTTTTTGGGAGTCGCGGGAAATATGTCAACTTAATGATGAAATACTCCAATCATGCGGGACAAGTTGGGAAGACTGGCAACAATTTTCATTGACCAGGCTTCATTCCTCTACCCATAACGGCCTTGTTCTTCGCGGGATTGAAATACTTACCCAACATGTAAAGAATTCGTCTTTTTTTGTTTTTAAAGACCCGCGTTTTTGCAGACTGTTTCCTTTTTGGATAGATGTGCTTCGAAAGTTAGACATAGACACAAAGTGTATTTTACTATTCAGAAATCCACTTGAGGTTGCTGCCTCATTGACAAAAAGAAATAATTTCAGCTGCGAGCATGCTCTTCTTTTATGGTTACGCTATGTTCTTGATGCCGAGCATTTTTCACGAAATATTCCACGTGCCCTGACAACCTACAGCGATCTGCTCAGCAATTGGAAAAAATCTGTTCACAGCATTGCGCATACACTCGACCTAGAGTGGCCAGTGCAACCATCTACCATTACAGAGAAAATTGATCACTTTCTGCAAACCGGCAATCAGCACCACGTTTTTTCCGATGCTGATATTTCACAACAGGGTGATGTCGGACAGTGGGTCAACGAAATTTATTTCGCATTAAAAGAATTGCAAAATGATCCTACAGCACAAAGCGCATACGATACATTTGATTCTATTCGCAGCTTGTTTAACAGAGCAAGTGATGTGTTCGGCCCGATCATAGAACGTAATGAACAGCTCTTGATGCAACAGCAAACTCAAATAACACAGCATCTGGAAAAAGGAAGGCAGCAGGAGAAATCCATTGAAGAGAGTAAAGTAAAAAACAATGAGTTAGAACATGAAATTGCTGAACGTGGCGTTCAATTAAATGAGTCAAAGCATGAAATTGCCGAACGTGGCGTTCAATTAAATGAGTCAAAGCATGAAATTGCCGAACGTGACGCTACACTAACTGCCATACAGTCGACATTGACGAGTGTACAGCAAGAAAAGAATGATCTTCTACATTTGAAAAATCAGCTGTTATTTCGTCTCAACACAATACAAACCAATGCTTCCTGGCAGCTGAGCAGCCTGTCTCGATTTGTAGAGTACCGTTGGCCATCCCTCGTTCGAGGGATTGTGGGCCTGGCAAAAATTACCTGGTGGGCGCTTTCATTCCGTCTGCCTTCACGCCTACGTCTGCGACGTCAAATACGACGGGTTCTCGCTGCGGGACTTTTCGATGTGCGATGGTACATTGTCCAGAATCCTGATATCGTACTTCATGGCGCAAACCCTATACTACACTGGTTTGTAACTGGATGGAAAGAGGGTCGTCAGCCCAATCCAGTGTTTGATGTGACCTGGTATTTATCACAAAACCAGGATGTAGACACCGCAGGAATTAATCCGCTGATTCATTATTTTTTTCATGGAGCCAGGGAAGGGCGAAATCCCAGTCCAGAATTTGACACTGTACACTATATGAAGGAACATCCAGAGTTAGCGCACCAGAATATAAATCCTCTGGCGCATTATTTAAACAGTCCCGGCAGCAGCGGGTGGCACAGGCAGCAGGGAAGAGTTCAAGCGGTAAACAAGAGCCCGGAACCGACCCAGGAACCCGTTATTTCCATAGGTACGTTCAAGCAGCTCTACGATATTCACTTCAGAGGGATTCAGCCCATTCCAGCGATGAGAGCAGAACAGGAGGAACATCGGATTAACCTCGTGACCGACAGCATAGAACAACATAGCCTGTTGGGTGGAGTTGCAACCGCCTTGATTATCGCTTCCACAATGGCCAGAAAACTCGACATAGAGCTCAGGATTATCACCAGGACAACAGCAGTAAATTCTTGTGAATACTACAATAACATGAAAAAGCTTGGTGTTGAGACACCCCCAAAGGTGACCTTTTATACGGATTATGACCGTGACGAACACGGCATGAAAGTACATAAGCTGGAGCTCTCGAAATCAGATATTTTTATTGCCACCTCCTGGTGGTCCGCCACGGCAATTAAGAAGACAACCATTCGTAAACCTTTTTTTTACATTATCCAGGAAGTGGAAACCTTCTTTTATCCCCATGGTGATGAACACCTGTTGAGCAGGGAAATCTTACAAGATAAAAATATCCGTTTTGTAATCAACTCCGGTTGGCTCTCCAAATATTTTGAGCAAAATCATCCTGAGGTGTACAAAAATGGTTGCACCTTTGAGCCAGCCTTTCCAGATCATTTATACAAGGCCAGGGATTCCTTTGATAAAGGCCATCAGAAATACAAACTCTTCTTTTACTCACGCCCCAATAACCCCAGGAATTTATTTTATTTTGGTCTCAAAGTCATCGACAGGTGTATTCTCGAGGGAATTATCAATACCCATGAATGGGATATTATTCTGGTAGGATCTGGTGTACCCGATTTTTTATTTTGTGACGGTTCAAAGCCACAACTCCTGGGGCTGCTTGACTGGCAAAATTATTCCAATCTTCTCCAGACTATTGACCTCGGTATATCACTCATGTACACGCCACATCCAAGTTATCCCCCTCTTGATATAGCTGCTTCTGGAGGTGTTGTTGTGACAAATAAATGTTGGAATAAGACAGATATTTCATGGTCAAAAAATATAATTATGAGTGAGCTCAATATAGAAAGCCTCACGAAGAATATTAAAAAGGGTATTGAATTAGCAAGCAACACACAAAAACGTGAAATAAATTTCAAAAACTCCACAATACCTCATTCCTGGTCAAAAAATATTTCCAATGCAATCGATTGGATGTGTGGAGAAATATAAATGTATGTGTTAGATGCCATTGAGACTTATAATCCATCACCGTGGGAGATACCTTTCATAGAACGTATAAAACGTATGAAGGAATACTTCCGGGAAGGATATCGGACTATAGCCTATATCTATGAAAAGGCAGACTCATCAACCTTTCGTTATCGAGTCTATAATATGTGTCAAGCACTCGAAAAAAGCACAACATGTCGAGGAGCTTTCTTTTTTGAAGATGAACTGGAACTCCTTGCCGTTTATCTGCCTTACATCACCTTCCTCTGCGTTGTCAGAGTGCGCTGGACCTGGCCCCTTGCCTCTTTTTTTTTACAAGCAGAACGTGCTGAAAAAATAATATTTTTTGATGTTGATGATTTAGTTTTTGATTTAAGCTATCTCCCTTTGGTTACCCATACTCTTAATCAAAAGTTGGATGAAAATGTAGAATATGATTTTTGGTTCAGCTATATCGGTCGAATCCATCTTTCGGCATCGCAAGCCGATTTTTTTATAGGCACCAATGAATTCCTCTGTGATAAACTCTATAAAAAATTCAACAGGCCTACGTTCAGTATTCCAAATTTCCTCAATAGAGAACAAGTGCAAGCGTCTGCTCATTATCGTGCGCAAAAAATCAATGCAAGGAGTTCCCGCCCATTCCAGATCGGGTATTTCAGCGGAACACCGACCCATGCAAATGATTTCAAGTGCATATACAAAGAACTCATCGCGTTGCTTGACAAATACAAGGATATCACCCTGAAGATTGTCGGATTCATGGACATTCCACAGGATATGACATATCTTGTGGAGAAGGGACAAGTTGTGACCACCCCCTTATTGGACTTTGTTGCGCTACAACAATCAATTGCCGAATCTGATGTCAACATTGTGCCACTTGTTGAAAATACTTTTACCAATTGTAAATCAGAACTTAAATTTTTTGAGGCAAGCATTGTAGGAACTATCAGCTGCATGACACCTACCTCAGTATATCATACATGTATTGACAATGGTGTGAATGGTTTTCTTTGTCGCCAAGGTGAATGGTATCAAACCATTGAAGCTCTTTATCTGGGAAAAATTGATTCAAAGAGCATTCTGCAACACGCCCATGATGACATTATGGAAAAATATTATGGAACGGGTATTCTATCAACGATTGAGAAAATTTTTGAGGAAACATTAGAATGTCAAACGACCTGGGTTCGCATGGTAACTGTATGATTTTATGAGTAAACGACGTCCTGTAGGTTAGCTTTAGGGGGAAAGAGTTTGCACTGTGGATCAATATGAGAACGTATAATATTTGGTTCTTTGTCATAGTTGCGGAACAGGAAGGAGGTGATGCTTCTTGCCTGATTTTAAGGTAGAAGTATTCCAAGTCGTGCTACCCCCTGCCTCCTCGTCAAGAGAGTTTTACCACGTTACTCGGTATGGATTTAGAATGATAAAAAAAAAATACCGTTCCTTTCGTACCATACTTTTAGATGGTGCAGACTGGTTGCATCGGTTGCGGGTTGGTAAATTGTACTTGCCGCCGCGGAGTTTGAGGGATGTCGGGGGGGATGATCTGGATGATTTTGAACAAACCGGCCAGGAGTTTCTAGGGTATTTCACAACAATATGTGGTTTGCGCCCGGATGCGGCTGTTCTGGAAATAGGAAGTGGCAGCGGTAGAATATCCTTAGCCTTAACAACATATCTTTCAGGAGAAGGGACCTATAAAGGTGTAGAAATTATTTCTTCTTACGTTCAATGGTGCAGGCAACATATAACGAAAAAAAATTCCAATTTTACATTTGTTCACGCCGATCTTTTTAATAAGCGGTACAATTCGTCTTCATCGCAATTGGCGAAAGATTATCAATTTTCTTTTCCTGATGCATCCTTTGATTTTATTTACCTCACTTCCGTTTTTACCCATTTGCTTGTCGAGGATATGGAACATTATCTTTGTGAAATACAAAGGTTGTTAAAGAAAAATGGTAAGGTGTTAATAACGTGCTTCTTGATTAATGAGGTACAGCAACAGCTGGCAGAACAGGGAAAAAATCAAATTCATTTCCAAGGGTTGAATGATTTTTGTCTGGTGCGGGACAAAGAGATACCGGAAAGTGCTGTTGCCTATCGCGAAGAGTATTTTTTGAATACTTTGGAAAAATTTAATTTTTTTCTTATACGACCCATTGATTATGGTACGTGGAGTGGCCGGGAGGATGGTCATTCTTTCCAGGATATGCTTGTTCTCTCTTTAACAGAGAAAATACCAGGTTGATTCTTTTTGTTATGCAAACCGTTGGTTATATTTTTTGTTTAGGTTGCAGCGCAGATGCCAGAATGTGCCATTATTATTATTAACTGGAACTCCTGGGACTATCTGTTCCCGTGTCTTGATGCGGTGATCAGGCAGAGTTGTCAGGGATTTCGTATTATTGTTGTTGATAATGCAAGTTCAGACCAGACGCCTGCTGCACACCTGAAACAATATTCCCGTTTGACTTTTATTCAAAATGCTGAGAATACTGGTTTTGCTGCTGCGAATAATCAGGCAATCCAGCTGGCAGAGGATTGTGAGTGGGTCGTCCTGTTAAACCCGGATACCATTCCGGAAGAACAATGGCTTGAGGCTCTGCTCCAGGCCGCTGCAGTATATCAGAATTTTTCTTTTTTCGGCAGTCGGCTTATCCAGGCAGAGTGCCCTGACAGGCTTGACGGTATTGGCGATGTCTATCATATCAGTGGTCTTTCCTGGCGGGCTGGCCATGGACAGCCCCTTTCTTTTGTCGATGATCAGGCGCACGAAATTTTTTCACCCTGTGCTGCCGCCGCAATGTATCGACGGGAAGATATTCTCTCTGTCGGCGGTTTTGATGAGGACTTCTTTTGTTATATGGAAGATGTAGACTTGGGATTCAGGTTGCGCCTAGCAGGATTCCGTGCTTTGTCTGTTCCAGATTCTGTTGTCTTGCATCATGGTTCAGCAACCACCAGTTGTCGGAGTGATTTTTCAGTATATCATGGTCATAGAAATCTTGTCTGGGCATGGTTCAAAGATATGCCCATACTATTATTATGGTTATTCATGCCAATTCATGTTGGCTACAATATAGCATGTATGTTGCTTTATATTATCAGGGGGCAGGGAAGGGTAATTTTACAGGCGAAGTGGGATGCCGTTAAGGGAATACCCGCAGCATGGAGTAAACGCAGAAATATTCATCCTTATGCACGTGTCTCCTGGGCGTCCATGTGGAAGGTTTTAAATAAAAATATATTTGTCGGGCCTACTGCAAAATATACCAGCAGGTTGTAAGGGCGGATATGTTGTCCTTTGGGCAATTGATGCTCGTAAAGAAAAGGTTTGATGACTAATGTCCACAATAAAATTTCAATATGTTTTTATCGTGTTTCCCTGGGTGCATTCCCATTTTGTCGCTTACTGGATATTTTTCTCAGCTCAGGCGGATTATACCTTTTCAGCCGACCATTTGTAGGTAGATAGACCACAAAAATGGATCATTCTGTGGTTCCTGATAGAGCATTTTATCATAAATTAACCCTATCTTGAGAGCTATTCTCGTTTGCCCCAAGATGGGATTGCACCCTTGGAGAGGTGTGTCATGATCTTGCCCGTCAAAAAGGGAGTAAAATTTTAGAAGGACACCTCCTGTCTGGTCATGTCCATGTGCTGATATCAAATTGCCTACGAGGAAAAAAGTAGGCTCTGCCGGAAGATCGGTTCAGGCAACTGGCCATGAAGAGCGAATGTTTTATCGATGCTATTAAAAGGATCGCCAATCGCGTTGAGACGGCCATGTCCAATATCCTCCGCCGGAGCATGCGCCACCAAGATGAAGCCCGCAGCCCATAGCCGTCAAGCTAAGGTCTATCCGCTTTAAATTGCGATCAAATTACCATCTTCCAATATGGTTAATGACCTAAAAAAAACCTCTGGAGAATAATTC
>VAPK010161688.1_pt1 | contig 22053 bp, 21 predicted proteins | sample 3395031 | NCBI WGS metagenome assembly VAPK01 (sample SAMN08290443, study PRJNA428436) | hydrothermal vent metagenome | isolation source: Deep-sea hydrothermal vent chimney 1 | place: Pacific Ocean: Juan De Fuca Ridge
ATTTAACATAATATACATTATGCGCACTCAATGGTGTTAGTTATAGTGTTGCGTTAAGCCTCTATTCATATATATGTTATGCAATAGTAATAAAAATAAAGTGGATAAATCTATTGTTGCGTTACTGTGATATTTGTAGACTGCGTATTATGCCAGTAACCACCTTAAGTCAAACCCACATCCCAGAAAGTTTAACAGGCCATCAGCTGAAAATAGCTTAAGAAAAAAGCTCAATCAATTCGATCAATTCTATAGCGCTGTAGAGTGTCAAACTGGTTCTGACTGCCTGGATCAGCTTATTTCTGATATGGAGATAAGACAGATTAGTCAAGCCCTCGAAGGTTTTATGATCCAGCTTCAAAATGAAGCTGTCCAGATTGGTGTGGATCGCAGTAGTACTTGGCAAAGCGTGCTGTCATTCATTAAAAGTACCTTAGAGCGTTTAGCCTATACTGATACAACGGTAAATCAGTTCGAGCGGGTTCATGCCTCCTTGCTTCGACTAAATCGTTTGTTTGGTTCACTCAGACCCATCAAAAAGCGACATCCGAGCAAGTTACGCGCTTTACCGTCTGTGGTGGTCGAAGAAGTCTATGATCTAATTAAACCAGATTCACCCAAAAATCCGTTTCGAGGACTTAAAAATCAGTGGCGTAATTTCTTATTGACTATTCTGTTATTGCATCAGGGGCTACGCAGAGGCGAAGTGCGGCATTGAAAAGACCCATCACCAGTATTAATTGTATTTCTGCATGTTCTGGAAAAGCCTGGACAACCGCGTTAAGGTCTTGCACGTATTTCAATACTTCTTCCAACCGACCGGCCTTACCTAAGTGTAGTGCGGCATTGTAAAGGCCCGTCGACAGTATTGATTGCATTTCCGCATTATTCGGAAATGCCTGGGCAACCTGCTTCAATTGTTCGATTGCAGTAATTATCAATTTTTTGTTTTTGGCTTCACCGTAATGGATAATCGCTAAGGATAATAGTTCAGTAATGACAAAATTAGCATTAACTGATCTACTGTTATTGGTTTGCAGTAGCTTCAACCATCGTAATGGCATTTCATTACTCCCAAAATCCATAGTGCAATGTTCAATTACTTGCGCACATTCCATTTTCCGGTAGGACCAAGCGGCTAACAGGATATTCTTGCATTTTTGAGAGGAGTCGTGTTCATCCTCTCCAAGGGCATCCAACAGAAAATATTCTCCAAGAATATCCGGTTCTAGCGCATACGCTTTCTGTTGTCCGGTCTGCGATTTCAACCGTTTTCCAATTTGTTTCAAACTACCTTGGATGAGTTGATAATTATCAATGGTTCGCAGAATTTCATCTTTGTCTTCGCTAAAATCTAACCCACCGCATAAGGTTGCAAAAGCAAACATCACCTCACTGTCTTCTAACTGAATATTGTCAAACCCGCATCGTTCTTTCCACGTCGTCTTTTCCCTGTCTAAGAGCTTTTCAAGAAGATTGCTCATTTCCCAATTCCGAACGCCTTTAATTCCGTCTGTTGCGATCGCGACGGCGACAATTGCCAAGAATAATGGTCGCCCATGATCTGTAATCGAATCAAGAGTATTCCAAAATTCATCTTCTATGTTCTCAAGTAACATATGCGTTTTATTACCAATCGCATCTAAATAGAGCTGAAGCAGCTCACGTTGATGAGCAAGTCCCAATGGTGCTAACGTTAGTAGTTTGTTGTCATGCAGGTATTGTTTTCTCTTTTCTCCTTTGAGTCCACCGGAGGATAGCAACTCTTTCCACCAAGGTTGATCTTTCGTATGACGCTCTATAAGCAAGACACGCACGGGGTAATCATACTTATTGCATTTCTCTATCAACGTATCTATTAGTTGAGTAGTTTCTTTTATATAAGCCGCAGCGTAATCAATCATTATCTGTGTTGCACTGGTAGGGCGCCATCGCTGAATATCCAACTTTACCAACTGGTCCATACTTAAAAAGCCAGTGTCCCAATACATATCTAAGTCAATTGCACTTTCTAGTGCCAATCTACTTTTCCCGATGCCCCCATCCCCTTCTAAAACCCACCATTGAAACATTTCATCTGCTTCATAAAATTCTTTTAATTTCTGCTGTTCAATGTCACGACCTACTAATGTGGTTTGACGGTGGACATAGAGAAACCAGGAAAAGCTTCTCTCGTCGTCGTTGCCAAGGACATCAGTATCCAACGTCAAGTTTAACGAAGGAATTAATGAGTTATTAAGTGCTTGTACCCCATCAATTACTTTGCTCAGTTTATCTTGTGTTTGATCATCTCTTGCGCAAAGCGCCACCCATGCTTTTTGTGGATCATTCAAATTCTGCCATAAATCATTGTTGTCTAGCATCGTTGGCGCTGATTCTGTACCACGTAAGACAGCGTCGACTAGTTGCTTTTGATCAGCTATTTCTTGTAGTTTTGAATGACTATCGTTGACTTTAGCTAGTAGGAGTCCGGCTACGTCAGTCGTCATAAGTCGATAAAGTTTGAATTTTCCACTGAGATTCGTATGTAGTTTTTCCATCCATGCTGAACCGATTTTTTTTCCAGCTTGTCGTGCGCGCCCCAGAACCCACGGCGCCAAGTATTTTACAAATCCCCGTGCGGCGAGCTTGGGTATACCGAGTTCTCTATGAATCAATTTTATTAACTTATCAGTACCTTCTTTAGAAGAAAAATATTCGCAGTGATCTATTAACAGATCGACAGCTATATCGAATTCGGGCTTGGATTCTTGATTCTCTGACATCTTATTTTTCATTAACGAGGACATATCAATTTATAAAGAGCGGACATTTAAAAAGGTGCGCATATTGTTATTTTATCTGTGTGTCTGCATCAATATTAGTATAGTAAGCCTTTAGTCAATAAAGGCGATATAAATTAAAGTTTCAATTCTGATTAGATTCATATTATGAATAAAAATTAATACTGATTGTGACTGATGACAAAGTGATGAATGAACTATAACCCAACCAATACGAAAGTGAAGGGTATCAAGTCATTGCGACATCTGTTGATTGCCATGTTTAGTAACTGCGTGTTCTGTTATGCCCGATATGAATATTCTATTCCAGAACACACCAGATGAAAACGGCTTCAACTTAATAACTGCATTGACCAATAGCAAGTAGTGTGAACATTTACCAGTCTTTTTGGTTTGTGGCTATTTATAAAATAATAAGACATGTGGGTTACCTATTTCTTTCGGATTGGACCAACAATTAGGTCATATAATGAATTAATTATAATATTTATGGGTTAGTACGGTTTATCAGAGACACAAAGAAACGCAACACATGAACAATATTTACTCATTTAGCCAATCATTTAATTGATATTACCGAAAAATAATATGCTGTTATGTTGCGTAAAATACGCAACATATTACAAATAGAGAATACGCAACACACGATATACGTTTAATTCAGCTTTGAATTGAATTGAGCTAGACAGTAGTCTTATTTAATATACCTACACACGCAACGCTACCCGAACAACCATATATTGCGCAATGAACAGCAGCATAATAATGTCCCCATCTAGCAATTTAGAAATGTCCCCCCCCCTAGGTCGTCAAAGCCAGTTTAACCGGCACTGACGAGAGAAATTGGGAGACAAAGGATGAAGATACTAATCACCATGAGTACAAAAGAACTCAGCCGCATTGAAGTTATTCAAAAAACAATTGAAAAGCGGCTATCTCAGTCGGAAGCGAGCGCCACGATTAATCGCAGCTTATCGAAAAGAAGGACCGCCAGCGCTGGCCTCTAAACGACGTGGACGCTCAGGAAACCACATCACACCAAATGCACTTAAAGACTATGCGTTGGATTTGATACGCCAGCATTACGTGGATTTTCGGCCAACATTTGCGTCAGAAAAACTTGCAGAAAAACATAACCTTCATTAAAATTTAATAACCTGACAGTGCAATACAACAAGATCCTATACCTGATCGAAGACAGCATTCGTACACGGTCATTACGCCGCAAGCGTGTGACGATTTATGACTACCCAGATAGTAAAATTGAAATCCGAAGCCAGGGTGTATCACTGCCCTACTCTGTATTTGATAAACTGCAACGAATTGACCAAGGTACTGTCGCTAGCCCCCCCCCAGATTGGGATACACTTTACATGGTCAGCGGAGAAGGCCCACGGGTAAATGTGTAACCAAGACCAAAATCCAGGCCCCAGATATCACCTTCAATATCAGACTTAAAATTAATCAAATCAAAATGCCCAACCTTGCCAGCACTTATACTGAAGGCGCCGATTGAAGCGACTTCCGCTTCGGTAATATCATCAGATGACCGGCTTTTTTCTATTCTTAACAAAATGGTTTCCGCTGCTGCAAATGACTGAGCTACAAAGAAACAATTTACAACCAGGCTTACTAATAAGGCAAGTATTATTTTCATATTAGATTCGGTACTCTTGTTTGCGTTTACATCGTATGTTGCAAGCCTATCTCAAACCCTTCTTCATCGCCTTTCGTTAATTTCATCCATTTATTACAGCGCGAATCTTTTTTATCAGTTCATCTTCGGACACGGGCTTGTTGATAAAGTCTTTCGCACCTTGGCGCAGACCCCAAACGCGATCCGTCTCCTGGTTTTTTGTGGTCACGATGATGACAGGAATATGGGATGTTTCGGGATTTGTGGTAATTTGCCGTGTTGCTTGAAAACCATTTAAGCCAGGCATGATAATATCCATTAATATCAGGTTCGGTTTATCTTCTTTAGCGGATTCGATACCTTCTTCACCGCTGCTGGCGGTAATGACATTAAAGCCATTTATTTCCAGCATCGTTTTTAAAACGTGAGTTTCAGTCGGTGAATCATCAACAATTAATACGGTTGCCATTTAGTCTTTCCTTCTCTTCATAATAAAATACTCAAATAATATTTCTCTATCATCATGTCAGGCGATTCTTGATCACACCACATCGCTGGCATTCAAGCCTTTCGATACCACCTCCACCACTAAACTCAAACGTCTTGTCGATTACGCGAAAGTTATGAAAACCTAACCAACATAGGAGACGGCCGAATAATGATGATCGTTTTGACATATCATACTTCCCCTGGAAGAGTGTGCATGCAGCCTTACCTTCTTCTGGCTGCGGCATTATCAATGTTCCAACGCACTGACCGGAAGCGGCGAGCGCTAACTTCTGGTAGCGGAATGCTCTTTAGTCGCTTCAGATTCTCCGTGTCGAAAAAGAACCTACCTTCTTTAACCAGGTATTCAGAATAAGCAAACTGTTCTTCCAAACGATCCACCCATTGACAATAACGCGTCAGAGACGGGTTTGCGTCTGGATCGGTGGCAAGCTCTTCCAGTTCTATTAGCGGTTTTAAGATTTTGCCAATGAGTTCATCACGAATATTTGCCTCAAATATGCCTAATCCCTGCAGCTTGTCGACGTGCTCCCGTTGAGATGGATCGGCTTCATTTTCAGCAAAGGCCGCAAAGATAGCGTTGACATCCCTATTCGTCGCCAATTCTTTTAATACATCAATTAGATCTGCCGGGTAGGTTTTGCAAAAGCTGCTTAATACCTGGTAAAGCCAATTAGCTCCTTTGGGCACCTGCTTGAGTTCTTTTATTCGCTCTTTAATAACGCTGGCTTGCTCAAGAATCGTATTTAATTGAATTTTCTGTTCTCTAATGCAGGCCTGTTCTTGAAGTGTCTTTTTTTGTCCCTCAAAACTCATATCGAAAAACCGTTGTCCACAAGCTTCACAGAAATTGGTCTCCTTTTCATCCGAGGTGACCACCAGGAAGCCCTTGCTGTGGGCCTGAAGGCAATCACTTACACCGCAATGAGCACGTTGATCCTTGAAGGAATAAACGGCCACGATACGCACAAAACGAAATTTTTTGGGTTCAACCGGCGATTCGTAGCAAGGACGACGGGTAATATCATCCCATGAATTAAGTGCTATTTTTTCTTCAATTTGAAAAACAGACACGAATTGATCCGCATGCACACACAATAAAAACCGGCCATTACTTTGTATTTGGCGATGCCACCTTACAGGCGGCCTTTGGTTGTACAAATCAGCTGTTTTCAGTCACTGCTTACAACTGTGCCGATTTGTCATGAATCACCTCCCGCAGCAGACAGTTCATCGCCTCTTCCTCATAACCGATGCCCTCGACAATCTTTCGCGCACGCGCGGAGAGGCGTCGATAGCCCCAGAGTGATCGCCGTTTGGTCTCGGCCCACCCCTCGCGCTGATAGTAGAGCGGCAGATTAACATCGAAATAAGAAATACTGTCTGCATCCTTGAGCAGATCAGCGTCGAGATCGCCACCCACCTCGTGGACCGTCACCAAGCGGCAAGCCTCGTCCACAATATCCCGCGCCACATCGCATGCGGTTAAAATCGGGTGCAATAGTTCCGCACTGTGTCGGGCGTGGGCCACCTTGAAGGCGTCATAATCGTCGAAATCTGCACGCTTCACTTTGGTCTCCTCGATTGCCCGGTCAATATCATGGGCCAGGGCCGCCACCAGCAGGGCCTCGCCAGCATCCGGCTCCAGGCGCAAAAGCCACTCCAGCGTGTTGTCGGCGTGACGGGGATCTTCAGGCACGCGCGAACTGGCGATCACCGCACGGATTTTCTCCTTTGCGTAGTCAATGTTGTCCATCAAGTGCAATTCTCACCCGGCGCAGGGTCTCAAGATTCATCACCACGGCGATCAATACCAGAATGGGTAACACCATATTGGTTATTGCGCCGAGAAAAATGAGGAACACGCGCACATCACGCCCCATCCGTAACCCCGCTTTGCCCCCGGCTTGGACCCGTTCACGCATCAGGTTGTCATACTTGTCAGCGGTATAACTCAACATGAACGAGCCGATAATGGCCATGAAACCGACCAACAGGATCCAGCCGCTCACGTCCATCGCCAACAGGTGCCAAGTCAAACCGAACAGCAGAAAAGCATCCGCGTAACGATCCAGTACTGCATCGAACCAACCGCCAACGTCGCTGCTTTGATACTTCAGCCGAGCCACTTCGCCGTCACAACCGTCGATGATGGACGCGAACTGGGCGAGCACACCGCCAACGATCAGAAAAAAATACCCGCCCAGCATAAACAACCCAGCGGCCAGCACAGAACACAAAAACGAGAACAGGGAAATCTGATTGGGCGTCACATCGCGCTGCACCAGATACCGGGATATCCGCACGGAGAGGGGGCGGTTTAAATAACGTGCAACAGGCCCGTCGTTGGGCTTGTCACGCAGTCGTGTTAACAATGCCTGTTCCGCTCGCTGGAATGCGGCAGGATCATCCACATCAATCCAGAATCCGTCCAACAAGATTGCTTTGGCTCGCCCTTCAGCGGCCAGAATCCGTACTGCCCCAGACAGGGTTGTGTCGCCATCTTTTTCTTTGCTTTGCTCCAGTGCCTTGAAGATAGCGGGTGAGCACAGGAAGATACCCGTATCGAAACCATTGAAGTCAGCCAGTCCTTTGCCGATCTCACTGATCTTTTTACTGCCCGTCGGGCCATCATCTTCCAGCTTGACGCGGGTGACATCGTCCATGTCGACGAGCGGGTTGCCAGTATTGCAATCCACCCCGAGTACGATTTCCCCATCACCCAATGCCAACGCCGCCAATGATCGGACAAGGCTGGGATCAAAAAGGTGATCCGCCATGAGCAGCAAAAACGGTTCGTGCAAAATGTCTCGTGCCTTGAGTACCGAAAGGCCGTTTCCTTTGTCCCAATCGTCATTCACCAAAGGCGTGATCCTAATCGCAAGACGATCCGCCAGACGTCCCAGAAAATGGTTTATCTGCTCGCCCTGATGGCCAATAACCACAAAGAATTCATCCGCACCACCTTCCATGGCAGTATGGATGACTCGTTCAATCAGCGGTATGCCCAGGATAGGGATGAGGGGCTTGCTATCACCCCTGGATTGCAACCGGCTGCCCTTACCAGCGGCGATGATCAAGCACTTCATACCAATAGTCTCACTCACCCTTGATCATTCACCTTTGATAAAGTTTTCCATCATCTTAAAAGCTTCATCATCCGTAAACTGCCGTAGTGGATGTTTGCAAAAATAGGCTGATGGTGCCTCCAGAATGCCGCTCTGGCCGCGATCCAACGCCAGTTTGGCGCAACGAATCATATCAATGGACACACCTGCCGAGTTGGGCGAATCTTCCACCGACAGACGCAATTCGAGGTTCATCGACACATCACCAAACATCGTTCCTTCCATACGCAGGAAACAAACTTTGTTATCGTTTTGCCAGGGTACATAGTCACTCGGACCGATATGAATGTCGTCGTCATCCATACGGTTGCCGGTCACGGCCTGCACCGCCTCGGTCTTGGACTCCTTCTTGGAAGCTAGGCGTGAGTGGTTGAGCATGTTGAGAAAATCGGTGTTACCACCGGTGTTGAGCTGATAGGTGCGCTCCAGCTTTACACCCCGTTTGACGAATAAGTCGGTGAGCGTACGATGGACAATGGTCGCCCCCAACTGGGCCTTGATGTCGTCACCGATAATGGGCAAACCAGCTTCTTCAAAATGGCGAGCCCATTGTCCCTCGGGATCACTGGCGATGAAAACCGGGATATTATTGACGAAAGCCAGCCCCGCTTTATAGGCGCAACTGGCGTAAAAGCGGGTCCCTTCCTCGGAGCCAACTGGCAGGTAATTCAAGAGGATTTGTGCACCGCTGTTTTTGAGTAGCTTAACGATATCTGCTTCGCTGGGTTCCAGCTCGTCTGCCAACACAAAAGTGCGTTTTTCATCATAATCCTTCATGTGGTCGGAAAAACCGTCCAGTATCTTACCCATCTGTACGGTGACGCCGGACGCAGCGATATCGGAAAAAAACACCGTCGTGCAATTGGGCGCGGAAAAAATTGCTTCGTGTACGTCGACACCGACTTTACGTTTGTCGATATCGAAGGCCGCGACGACTTCTATGTCACCGGGCTGGTATCCGCCAATCTCCCAATGCATCAGGCCGATGGCATCTTGCGGGTTTCCCCCCCGGTAGTAGTGGATACCTTGTATCAGGGAACTGGCACAGTTTCCCATGCCGACAATAGCAATCTTGATTTTACTCACTTGTTTTACTTCTCCTGTCATTTTCGTTCAATGAATGAATTATTCTCTGGAAAAACCCCCTTGTTCTTTTTGATGTCGTTCTGCACTAGTTCGGAAATCATTTGCCGATTAGCGCGTTTATCCATCGGCCTTACGCGCCAACGAAAGTCCGAGCCGATGGTGTTTCTGATCCACTGCTCAAATTTTTCCCAACTCCCATCCAGGTAGTTATCCATGTTTTTCAAGAGAATCGACACCTTAATGAACCGCTGTATAGCCTTCACCACTAAGAAATGAGTTGTTTGCCACAGTCCACACAATATTTGCTTCGCTCATATCCCATTCTTTCATGTATTTTCTCACCGCATTTCCTCGAAGGAATAATATCGTTATTCACAATCTCGCCGCACATTGGACAAAAGCGCACAGGTGCGTTTGAGCGTTTATAATATTTCTCTATCGTCATGTCAGGCGATTCTTGATCATACCACATCGCTGGCATTCAAGCCTTTCGATACCACCTCCACCACTAAACTCAAATGTCTTGTCGATTACGTGAAAGTTATGAAAACCTAACCAACATAGGAGACGGCCGAATAATGATGATCGCTTTGACATATCATAACCGCCCTTCTTTAACCAGGTATTCGGAATAAGAAAACTGCTCTTCCAAACTATAGTCTTTCTATCAACACGTTTTGGTTTTCCGTTCCTTTATCCATTGCCCCCCTCCAACGATAAATGAATACAAATAGGTGGAGATGAAGGCTGCTGCGATGAATACTGTAGTAGCCGGTATGAGCCATGCCACCACCAGCGCCACATTCACAAAAGCCACTGCCGTAGCGGTCTTTGCCAACCCTCTAATCATGATCGTTAATTTGAACGGCACCATCATTGTCACCGAATGTAATATAAATATCAGAATCAGATAAAGCCCAGGATCAACATCAAACATTTGCGTTAACAGCAGAACAAACAGCATGTGGCGCATGAGCTCATTAGTCGGCGTACCGCCACCCATCACTCTGTCCGGATTGACCCGGGAAGTCGCACGAATAATGATGGATGCCGCTGCGATCATGCCAACCATCAAGACCAGTCCGCCGAAATGTGCGCCCACCGCCAGGACCAGGGCCACATGAGCAACTGCATCACAGACATTGTCCAGGTCAGCGCCGAACTGACTGCGGATATCTAACTTGGCCGCCAAGATACCATCGAGATCGTCCATCACATTATTAAAAATGATTAACGGGATTAAATAACGATAACCCTCTTCCAGAAACAGCAATGCCAGCGGCAACACACCAAGAATCGATGTTATGTTAGCCAGGTTAGGATAAATAAAATGCCGGTAAACTTGGTATTTTTCCATATGTTAATCTATAACAGCTTACTTATTAACAACCGATTTGGTTTCGAGCACAAAGAAATGGTTTTCCAGGTATGGGAATGGGATACCAAGTACTTTAGGGAGGCGCTTTATCCAGGGATCTCCCAAACGCATGGCCCAGTAGGTCAGTGAGCCGACAACCCGTAACATCTGAAAACGCTCGGGCACGAATGCCTTCCATTTCTTGATCAGTTCACACCCCATTTGCATCAGAGCATACGGCTCGTTTTTTTCGATATGTTCGAGTGTCAATCCGCATTGTTTGAAGATGCGTTTGTAGTCCTGTACAGAACGATAAACGACGGGATAGTCGCCAGTGCGTGTCACCGTTTCACCCCGAACCGTGGACTCGCGGCACAGAATAATCCCATCCGGCCCGAGACACGGGATCAACTTTTGCAACAGAGCGATCACGTCATTTTCGTCGAGGTACATGAGCAAGCCACCGACGAAAACCAAACTATAGTGGCCGTCAGGTTCGAACGACAGGACATTACCGTGTATTGCGCGGATATTGTCGTACGGGGTGCATCGTGCCTCCAGCGCCGGGTAGAGTGCATTGCTGCCTTCGACTGCGACCACCCGGGAGAAGCGGCGAGCGAATTCTTCAGCCCAATATCCGACACCACTGCCAAGATCCAGCACCGTGCCGTTATACTGCACGTTGTGAAGCAGGCGCTCAACGGTCCGGATCTCTGCCTGGAAACGAAAATCACCCGCACTCATAGGAAAGCCAAAGTCTGCCAGCATGTACGGCCCGAGGATCGAGGACTTGACGGTCTCCCAGTACTGGTTGACTGATGCGTGATTGATCTCAGGCAAGGGTAGCCGCCGGTTCGATAACCATAAGGGAACGGCCAGCGATGGAACGAAGTCGGGAAAACAGATTTTCCGCTTCGTGCAGATCCGCCCTGGTATCAATCTCATACCATCGGTCTGCATCGAAGAATACGGCGTCGAAAGAAAGAGTACCGTCAGCGACCAACTCGGCAAACACCGCCTCGTAATATTCGCCAAGCCGCTCTTGTGAAACATAGCGGCTTAACCTTTCTTCAATCTTGCGCCATGAATCAAGAGATAAGCTATAGAGATTGACTGTTTTATATTGGCGAGCAACATCACTATTATCATCACCCATACGAAAAGCCGTCACCCGCTGTTCCAACCCAGGCTCCCCCCCGAGTTCCACTGTCGTGCCGTTCATCCAGGGAAGCATTTGGGAAACTGCCATCTTGTCAGGTTGCATCATGTCGTCCAACATCCAGGTCTCGAAAACCAGGTCACTCTCCACCAGCAAAAACGGCTCCCGGATCTGCTGCCGGGCCAGCCAGAGAGAGTAGATGTTATTGGTTGTTCGGTAAACTGGGTTGAAGACGTAATCAATTTGCATATCACTGGCGTGTTGATGCAGAAATTCCTGAATACAATCGCCCAAGTGTCCGATCACCACGACCAATCTTCTGATTCCCTGCGCACGCAAAATATTGATCAGCCGCTCCAGGATAGGAATTCCTCCTACCTCAGTGAGACACTTGGGGGCATCCAGGGTCAATGGCTGCAAACGTGTTCCCGTCCCTGCCGCCAGCAAGAGTGCTGTCGTAATTTTAGTAGTATCAACTGCGTAGCTGGAATAGGTCATCACTTGCCCTCCCGCAATCTGGGCAAGAATGTGTATCAGAGATACTCAATCCGTTTTCTTCCTCGACGATAGCAATACTGATCTTTCTCATAGATGTTGCGTCTCCTGTTATATTCGTTCAATGAATGAATTTTTCTCTGGACCTCCCCCCCTTGTTCTCATTTGATATCGTTCTGCACGAGTTCGGAAATCATTTGCCGATTAGCGCGTTTATCCATCAGCCTTACGCACCAGCGAAAGTCCGACCCGATGATGTTTCTGATCCATTGCTCAAATATCTCACCGCACATTGGACAAAAGCGCACAGGGGCGTTTAAGCGTTCATGTGTCGATCTTCTCGTGTCGGTCAAAACGCCATTGAGAGGCGAGCTTGGATGCTGGGATCACGCCATCCTGCACCATCCGGTACAGTTTGCTGTGGCTGAGTTTCAAATACTGGGCCAATTCATCAAGTGGGAAGCATTAAGTAGGCAGAAAAAGTGCCAGGCCAGTGAGTGCCAGTGTATGTTAATGAATATAATACACACTATCAAGCTAGTCGCTAAAAAATAAAATTGGTGGATTATTGATCAAAACAAAGGTCGCAAATTTGACTTATTCGGGAACTGCTACTATCCACTTGAATATTGATATTTTTTATCCCTGATAAAAACAACAAGTAACCTGAATACAAAGAGGTCTCTCCCTGAATATATTGCACGTTTAGGCAACGGCATCAGGTGTGCTCGCCAATATCGAAAAGTTTGAGTACTGATGCCCAAAAGTTCACAGTGGAAGGAGAATATATAAGTTTAATAAAATCAAATAGATAGATTTCATCTGTTTCCACTTTTAAGTGGACATTTGCGTAAAGTGTATTCAAAAACTGATTGAGAAACGCCTGGCTTAAAACCGTCCTACAGGGCTTGAACTTGTTCTTGGCCAATAAATTCGCCTATACTGCAACCGATGATTATTTTCCGTCAGCTGAAAAAACCAACTTTATACCTGTGGGTACTTTTGCTCTCCGTATCTCTATTGTGTACTCAAAGTGTGAAGCTACATGTACACAATTTTGGTCCGGAACACGATCATGATCAACAATATAATCCTATTGCCACCGAGGCGGTGACTCAGCATTCTCACCTAAGTGAAGTCCATCTTTCTACCGACATTTCGCATATCAATCATCACGATGAGGTACTATTAGAGCTTGATGCAAACCCGGTTGGTTTTCTGAAAAAAGTCAGCAGCAATATACTTACACTGGCTTTACTCACCACCTTGTTTACTTTACTGCTTGTTGGTTTCTATCAACAGATATTGCTACGGTATCGAAAAAAAGTCGCTATTTTTCCACGGCGATTTTCTCCTCCCCTACGCGCGCCGCCACTCTAAATCTTTCTTTCTGATGTCGTCATCGTTTGTATAGACCTTATCTAGGTTTATGCCACGCAACACCGTATGTTTTTTATTACTGTAAATGTGTTGTACGTATCGTTTTAACGATACTGCTTAAGGCGCATTTACACGGCTGCCCTGTCCGCCTGGCAAAATAGAGAGGCAGAACAACAAACTCATTTTACTGTGGAGGAACACGCATGAAACATCTAACACTTATTGTTCACACCAATGTTCAACAGGATCTTGCCAATGAGCTGCGCTCACTAAAGCAGGTATCTGGTTTTACTTTTAGTCATGTGGAAGGACACGGCCAGCAAGTCGAAAGCGATGCTTTTTTATCAGCGCGCGACAAAGTGGTCGGTTATACACCGCATGTACGCGTAGATATTTTACTTCAAGACGATGATGTAAATTCAGTACTTGACACATTGCGCAGTACAACACGCGGCATTGAAGGGCAAGGCATCTACTGGGTCTCCGCCGTAGAGCAGAACGGACGCCTTTAACCAAAATTTGAAAAATGAAAATAAAATAACATTTTTGGAGGATCACTAGTGTTACCTACAACAACCTTTTTTACCCGTATTATTTATGCCGTTGTCGGCCTGCTAATATTCAGTCTGCTATCACAAACTGCTTATGCACACGGTATGTCTGAAGCCGACAAACAGGCTATTATAGATGGCGGGAATCTGCGTTATATGTGGATCGGAGCAACGCACATGCTGTCCGGCTACGATCACCTGGCGTTTGTGTTTGGGATCATCTTTTTCCTGACCAATTTTCGTGATATCGTTAAATACGTTACCGCATTTACGCTTGGTCATAGCGTGACCTTGATCTACGCCACATTTAATAGCATCCAGTTAAATTATTTCTTAATCGATGCAGTCATCGGCTTAAGTGTCTGTTACATTGCGTTTGCCAATATTGATGGTTTCCGTAAATACCTCAGCGTCCCACCACCCAATATGTTGCTTATGATCGCGGGCTTGGGCCTGATTCATGGCTTCGGTTTATCCACTCGCTTGCAAGAATTACCGCTTAGCGAAGACAGCTTGTTGCTCAACATTATCTCGTTTAACGTCGGCATCGAATTGGGGCAAGTTAGCGCACTTGCCTTGATGTTGTTGCTCATTGCTGCCTGGCGAAAAAGCCATTTTTTCAAGACGTTCAGTATGATCGCAAACTATGGCTTGATTCTGGTCGGAAGCCTGTTATTTCTCATGCAGATGCACGGTTACGCGCACACCAGCAATCCTGAAGAATTTATTGCTAATGCAAGTGCAGAACCAGAGGCCTTCGAAAAAGAAACGAGCAATATTGAAGTGGTTGTTGCTGAATCTTCTGGCGACGCCCAACAAACCGCATGGCAGGATACCATTAGCATCACTATTCCAGCCAGAGGCGATAAGGAATATAAGTTTTCACTTACCAAAGATGCAACATTAGAATACGAATGGAAAACCGACGGTGCAAACTTGTTTTACGATTTTCATGGCGAACCCAAAGGTGATACGACTGGCTATTTCAAGAGCTACAAGAAAAATACCGACAGCCAGGCAAGTGGGTCTTTAATAACACCATTTGAAGGAACACATGGTTGGTACTGGAAAAATAAATCCCCGTCTCCTGTCACTATTACATTGAGAACAAAAGGTGTTTATCAACGCTTAGATATAAAAAAAACCATCGCCGATGATGTGAATAATCCTGCCTGGAAAGACACAATCAAAATAACCATTCCAGCCAGAGATGACAAAGAATACAAGCTTCTACTTTCGAAAGGTGCAACGCTTCAATACGCATGGAAAACTGACGGTGAAAAACTGTTTTATGATTTTCACGGTGAACCCAAAGGTGATACGACTGGCTACTTCAAGAGTTATAAGAAAAGCACTGACAGCCAGGCAAATGGCTCTTTAACGACACCGTTTGAAGGAAAGCACGGTTGGTACTGGAAAAATAAAACCCGTTCTCCCGTTACCATTACGTTGAATATAAAAGGCGTATACCAACGCCTGGATCTAAAAGTAGAGCCTCAGCAAGCAATACCGACACAACTCCCCTCGACGACAACCCATGATAGCATTGAATAGCGCGTTTAGTCATGTCACCTAAAGAATCGGCGTTCCAATAGTGCCTGTATATCACGACGTCCATCTATACAGGCCAATACAACTACACGAACGCCTACAATTTCATAAATTACACGATACGGTTTGAAGTGAAGCTCTGTAAAATGTTTAACACCCCGTATATCTAGTTCTGATGGATAGTGTCCGCGTTCCGGTTGTTGGTCGAGGCTTAATATCAACTAGATCTTGTTCTTCATCATAAGTGATTCGTACTTGATATTGCTTCAATCGTTATTGTCCTTAATCTTTTTTCGTATATCACTAAATGCTTTCCTCGCTGTTTTATGTTTGCCCTGGTTATAACTATCTTTACTTTGTGCAAGCAATTTGAGTAGCGCCAAAGATTCCTGAGTTTGCTCATACTCTGCGATATCAACCAACACCGCTTTGGCTTCACCATTTTGCGTGATTACTATTGAACTGGCGTTTTCATTTACTTGTTTCACGGCATCAGCCGTGTTTTGTTTTAAGTAACTAATCGGCTTCACAACTTTGCTTAATTTCATATTATGTATTACCTTTGAAATCTATTTAACTAGTACTAAATATAGTACTATATTTGGCACCTATTCAATGGATATTTTTTTAGCAAGATTAATCTCTGAAATACATAACCATCGCTGAATCTTATCTCTTTGCGCTAACTTTCAGCATGCCCTGCCCTTCAGCTGAATTTATAAAAAGAAATATTGTCAAATTCTTTACTATTAGCCCAATGGTAAAGTATCAAAAAATGAACGCTTCAATCACCGATGTCATGGTTACCGGCTTCGGTGAGCCCACTCTCGTATGCGAACACTACGGCTTGAGCACGGTCACGCAGACCCAGCTTGTTAAGGATGCTCGACACGTGGGATTTCACGGTCGCTGCACCGATGAAGAGCTTCTCTGAAATCTCGGTGTTGTTGAGACCGCGGGCAATCTCAGCTAATACTTCGCGTTCGCGACTGGTGAGCCGTTCGAGACGCGAGGACACCCTAGTGTCGATAGCGAGGTGCTCGGCAAACTGACCGATGAGACGCCGGGTGATGGAGGGTGCGAGCAAGGCGCCTCCATCGGCTACCGTGCGCACGGCAGTGATGAGTTCCTCGGGTGGGATGTCCTTGAGTACGAAGCCGCTGGCACCGGCGCGCAATGCTTTGTAGACATACTCGTCGGGGTCGAACGTCGTTAAGATCAACACCCGCACCGGCCAGTCGGCTTCCTCGATAATCCTCGAGGTCGCCTCCAGGCCGTCCATCTGCGGCATCCGGATGTCCATGAGGATCACGTCCGGACGATGGGTTCGAGAGGCCTCGATCGCCTCGAGCCCGGTTCCGGCCTCAGCCACAACTTCAATATCGTCCTGGTGCCCGAGGACCATAGCAAACCCGCCCCGCACCAATACCTGATCGTCGACCACGGCGACACGAATGTTCATATCGGTTCCTCTCCGATGGGCAAATAGGCGACGACCTGAAAACCCCCACCGGGACGCGGCCCGACGTCGAAGCTTCCAGCCAATAGCTGTGCCCTCTCGCGCATGCCGGCGATCCCGTGGCCTGATCCAGGTAAAATGGAGACACCGTGCCCGTTATCGAGTACCTCGATGGCAACCCCACGGTGGTCGGTGTTGAGTCGTACCTCGGTTTTGGCGTTAGGTCCGGCATGCTTGAGCACATTGGTCAGTGCCTCTTGGACGATCCGGTACGTGGACAGGTCCACACGCGCCGGCAGATCGGTCTGTACACCGTTCATCATAAGCGAGACATGCAAACCCGCCTCGCCGAGATGTTCGACGAGCCGGGGAACATCTGTGACACCGGGTTGCGGACCGAGTCCGTCGACATCGGCGTCTGGTCGCAGTACTCCCATCAGGTGGCGCAGCTCATTGAGCGCTTGGCGCCCCGCCTTCTCCACCGCTTCCATGGCCCGCTGAGCGCCTTCCGGGTCGTCGGCAGCAACGGTCTTGGCGGCACCGGCTTGCACTGTCATCAAGCTCACCTGGTGGGCCACGACGTCGTGCAACTCGCGTGCGATACGCGTTCGTTCCTCGGTCACCGCTCGGCGGGCTTCACTTTCTTGCTGCCGTTCGAGTTGCGCAGCACGCTCCTGGAGGAGTCTTAGGTAGTCGCCACGAATCCGGATACGTCTGCCGATGAACCACACCAGGAACAACACAAAAAAAGCGCCGCCGATATCCTCAATCGGCCCCTCTACAACGAGTTCGCTGATTGCGGCCACGGCGATAGCGGCACCCAATCCGGCGTCGCTCCATCGGTCGTGGCTGACGTAACGACCGACACTGTATAGCGCAATCGGTAGACCGAAATAATCGTACGGGTAGCCGAGTGTCGTCGACAGCGCCAATGCGACCAGGGTCAGCCCCAACACAACCAGTGGCCGGTATCGTCGCCAGTAGAGGGCGCCGCTGGCCACCGCGATAAAGATATAATCTGCGATCGGGATGTCGCTGATGGCGCGAATGACAATGTCTTGGTTGGGGTCCTCGGACGACAGCAACAGGGTCGCCAGGAATACAACGATGGCGAGCACGGCGTCTGCGGCGCGCGGCCAACGCATGAACGGACCCCGCAGTGGCTGTCGAGCGCTACCGAACAGGGCTTGCGGGTCTAAAGCCGTGTGTTTCACCATCGTTCGATGATGACACACCTGGTGCCCGGTCGATAGTTCGATTGATACATTGACTCATAGTACGCCACCTCGTCTAACGCCGTCACCCCCATCAGGCGGTTTCCGGTCTCCCCCTTATGGGGGAGATTCCCCAACTTTACGCCTTGTCTGATCCAACTTTCGGCGGAGCCACCGATCAATCCCTGGGGCGATGACCGCAGCCGCATGAATACCCTATATTTTCTGTTTACGAGTTATACAAGAGCAACTTGTCCCCAAAATAAAACAGGAGATAACAAAATGAAGATAGCAGTACTAGTGATGTTAGCCGCTGTCACCATCGGATGTAGTTCCACCGATGATCGGAAAATGTTTATGGAGGGTGCAACAGCTTGCAATACCGTTTGCATAAACAATCCGGAAATTAGCGAAATTTCCAGTTCAGCCGGTGGCGGAGTGCCAGTGTTGTTTATGGGTGGTATGGAAATCAAGTGTAGATGCAATCGACTAAGCAAATAAAAGAAATCTATACAAATGATCGATCAATGAACAAGTCATTCAATATTCGATACACTGAACAGACCATTCCCGTATTTGCCCGTTGGTTTGGTTCCTGGCAGATCTCAGTGCAGCGTAAGGCATTCAGCTCGCCTGAGCTTACCCATCGCTATGACCAAGCTGCACCGGGATGGGGTCAAATGCTCGACCGGTTTGGTTATCCACGTGCCTATGCGACGTTCTTTCGCAGAGTGCTGGGCGAGGAAGCACTGGAAATTCTTGGAGCACAACCACACGTACTGGATTGTGGTGTGGGCACGGGCGCACTGTCAAGCGCACTGGTCGGTGTATTACGAACGCCGTTCAAGCTCGACGCTATCGATATTTCACCTAACATGCTTGAGCGGGCAAATTGTAATCTTCGCGATACTGATCTCGAGGTGACGCTTCGCCTGGGCGACGTGCGCGAACTCCCTTACGAGGATGGTGTTTTTGATCTTACGATGACCGCTCATGTGTTGGAACACCTCTTCGATCCTCGCGTTGCGCTCAATGAGATGGTGCGAGTACTGAAGCCCGGCGGCCTCCTAATCGCGTGCCTCACACGTCGTTCCGCCCTAGGGATGTTTGTGCATCTCAAGTGGCGAACGCATGGGGTAACACCCGCCCAGGCGGAAAGCTGGTTGCGCGCAACTGGCCTGGAAAACGTCCATTGCCTTTCGTTCGGCGATCGCGCGTTTTGCCGACAGCTCAGTGTGGTCTGTGTCGGCAGGAAACCGCACTTGCCGAGACTCAGGTCTAAGCTGCAGACCCGTGGTCGAATGGATTCTTTTGCGCAAGCGCCGCAGCAGGTCGGGGTAAATCAATACAAATCTGAAGGAAGTCTTATGAAAGCAATTGTATACACAAAATATGGACCACCGGAAGTTCTTGAACTAAAAGAGGTAGAAAAACCGACTCCCAAGGATAATGAAATACGGATAAAAGTATATGCGACAACAGTAACAGCCGCAGACTTTCGGGTACGAAGTTTTACAGTTCCTCTCTCTTTCTGGTTCCCTGCCCGAATTGGACTTGGTTTTAGAAAACCAAAAAAACCAATACTGGGAATGGAGTTAGCCGGGGTAGTTGAATCAGTAGGCAAAGATGTAAAGCTGTTTCAGAAAGGCGACCCGGTTTTTGCAGCCACCCTAATGAGTTTTGGTGCTTATGCCGAGTATAAATGTCTGCCGGAAGATGCGGCGGTATCCATTAAACCGTCCAATATAACTTATGAGGAAGCCGCTGCCCTGCCTATTGGGGCGCGTACAGCGTTACACTATCTTAGAAAAGCAAACATTCAGCGTGGACAAAAAATCCTGGTCTACGGCGCTTCAGGAAGTGTAGGTACTTATGCTGTACAGCTAGCCAAGTATTTCGGAGCAGAAGTTACCGGGGTATGCAGTACCACGAATTTAGAAATGGTGAAATCTCTGGGAGCCGATAAAGTCATTGATTACACTAAAGAGGATTTTTCCCAAAACGGTGAAACTTATGATGTTATTTTTGAAGCGGTAGACAAGAGTTCGTTTTCAGCATGTATGAGATCGCTAAAGAAACAAGGAATCTATTTGAACATCACTGTACCGTTACCCGCTATGCGAATGTTATGGACAAAAATGACAAGCAGCAAAAAACTGCTGCTTGGGGAAAACTCACCTGAAAATGCCAAAGATCTAAGCTTCCTCAAAGAACTCGTTGAAGCAGGGAAGATAAAATCAGTCATTGATAAATGCTATCCGTTGGAACAAATTGTTGAGGCTCACAGATATGTAGACAAAGGGCACAAAAAAGGAAATGTCGTCATTTCGTTAGCGGAGAGTGAAGTGAATGCATCAGCATAAGATGTTTTGGGATAAAATATCCAAGAAATATAATAACGGCATTAAGAAACATGATTCTCTTTATGTAAAAACAATCGATAGTATATGTAAAAACAATCGATAGTACCAAGTCTCTATTAATTAATTCGGAAGTGGTATCAGACTTTGCTTGTGCATCTAGCCCCTAAACTGATTGCCAATCGGTTAAAACAAATCTTGTAACTGTACGTGATTAACGTATAGTTAATAGTTGTTTACTCAATTGTTGGTCAGATTTTCTGATAAAATGCTTTTAAAGAAAGTCCTTAAACAGGCAATCCAGAAAGAACTGCCGTCAGGAGGCAGAAGCAATGATTAAGTGTTTTTAAATGTTATTAAATAAAAATACAAAAATAGCTTTTTTCACTGCGTTTTTTTTGTTAGCACAGCTATTTTTTATTTTTCTAAGTACCCATCATGCATTCATGGAAATGCCACCAACGTGCCCGATTTGCACGTTGGCGAACAATTATGATAATGCAATAACGCCTGCTGCATTTGAATTTGATTCTAGTCGAACAATTAATTCTTCGTATCGACATCACCGAGCATTTATACCTCGTATCACGCTTTTTTTCCGATCAAGAGCGCCACCTTCAGCTTAATTATCGATTGATTATAGTTTCATGTATTTCACGCTTTTTGTTTTAAGTGTGCAGTACTGCGTGTATCACTTTTTAAGATAAGGATTATCGATATGAAGAACAGATTTATACTAGTGCTATTTATTGTAATGCTACCAATGATCCCTGCAATCAGCCATGCTGATAGCGGTCCAAGGTCATCAAATAATTTTAATCCAGCTATCAGTTTTATTGTCGAAGGCCGTTACGCAAGTTACGATGAAGGACATTCGTTTGAATTGCCGGGTTTTCAGTTAGCCAGCGATGAGGGTATTTATGCCAAAGGGTTTAGTACAGGCCATAACGAGCTCAATTTTTTTGCTAAGTTAAGCGATAGTACCTCTGGTTTCTTTCATACTTCAATCGAAACTCACGATGGTTCAACCGAAATTGATATAGAAGAGGGTTATATTGAAAGCAGTGTATTAGGGAACGGCCTTAATTTTAAGGCAGGACAATTTTTTTCCGCTATTGGTATTTATAACGAAGTACACGAACATCGACAGGCTTTTGCGGATGTACCGTTGGTTTATGTGGCTATGTTTAATACGCATCTGGTAGATACTGGGGTACAACTGAGTTGGAAATATAAATCGGCGCTTAATTTAGACGCGGGTATTGAAGTAACCACAGGGACAAGTTTTCCAGGCGGCGAAACAACAAGTGAAGCGAATAACAAAGGCAGAGTAGTATTTATCAAATTGGGTGATAATGATGAACACCATTTCGGTTGGCAAACTGGG
>VAPK010095545.1_pt1 | contig 22050 bp, 18 predicted proteins | sample 3395031 | NCBI WGS metagenome assembly VAPK01 (sample SAMN08290443, study PRJNA428436) | hydrothermal vent metagenome | isolation source: Deep-sea hydrothermal vent chimney 1 | place: Pacific Ocean: Juan De Fuca Ridge
AAAAGCACACTTTTTTTATTTTTTGTATATTTACGCAACGTATATCCAAATTACTTCATTTTTGATTATTAAAAGATTTGTTTAATTGTATTGAACATTTCATTTCTATTATAACTAACTAAAAATATTCATTATGAAACAGATTTCAGCCGCTGTTTTACTTTCTATTCTATTATTATTTGGATGCAAAAACAAAAACTCTAAACTTAAAACAGAATTAGCTTCTATTGATTTTTTAAGAGGAGACTTAGTATTGTGTAGTGGATCACAATTCGGAAATGTTAGCTTTTCATTTTATTGCAAATATGCGACCAGAGAAATGTTTGACCTCGGACTTTCTTTATTACATTCGTTTGAATATGAAGAAGCTGAGAAGGCGTTTGTCAAGGTTATTGATACCGATCCAAGTTGCGCAATGGCGTACTGGGGGGTGGCCATGAGTAATTTTCGATCTCTTTGGATTCAAACAGGTACCGATTATCTTGAAAAAGGATCAAAATTATTAAAGATAGCAGAGTCTTTAAACAAATCACAAAGAGAAAAAGAATATTTAGACGCGATTGGAGAGTTTTACAAAGATTGGGAAAAAGTGGACGAAAAAACGCGTATTTCAAATTTTGAAAGTAAAATGGAATACATTTATAATAAGTACAGTGATGATAAAGAGGCTGCCATTTTTTATGCATTGGCTTTAAGGGCATCCGCTGATCCCGCCGATAAGACCTATAAAAATCAACTCAAATCTGGTAAAATATTAGAATCCTTGTTCCCAGATCAACCGAATCATCCCGGGATAGCACACTATATCATTCACAATTATGATTATCCAGAACTTGCTGAATTGGCTTTGCCTACAGCGAGAAAATATGCAGAAATAGCGCCGGCTTCAGCTCATGCTCAACATATGCCTTCACATATTTTCACACGATTAGGACTTTGGGACGAATCTATTGATACAAATCTGAATTCAACTACTTCAGCTATGTGTTATTCTGAAAGTATAGATCCAGATTCACATTGGGCACAAGAAATTCATGCCATGGATTACTTGGTTTATGCTTATTTGCAAAGAGGAAACGATAATATGGCTTTACAACAAAATGAATACCTATATTCATTTAGAAAAGTTTTTCCTCAAGATTTTGCAGCTTCATACGCCATGATTGCAATTCCGTCAAGAATCGTTTTAGAAAATAAATTATGGGAACAGGCAGCCAATCTTGAATTGCCTTCCCTTGATTTCCCATGGCATCAATTTCCTTGGCAAATGTCGATTTTACATTATACAAGATCCATGGGTTTTTCACATTTGGGAGATATAGCTTCTGCAGAAAAAGAGTTATTAACAATGAAATCATTACATAAAGAACTTATTGATATCAAAGATAAGTACAAAGCAAACCAAGTTTTTATTCAAATTAATATTGCTCAAGCTTCGATTGAGTTTGCAAATGGAAATAAAGAAAAGGCTCTAATATTAATGCATAAAGCGGTTGAATTGGAAAGTAATACTTCGAAACACCCGGTGACTCCAGGAGAGTTGTTGCCAGCAGGGGAACTTCTTGGAGATATGTATTTGGCCTTAAATGAACCTATAAATGCATTGAAGGCCTATGAAACTGATCTGAAAAAGCACCCTAATAGATATAATGGAATTTATGGAGCGGCAATTTCGGCTAAAAAGATAGGTGATAATGAAAAAGCGAAACAATATTTTAAAAGTCTATTGCTATTGACAGAAAATTCGAATAGCGATCGACCAGAAATAGAGGAAGCAAAAAAATTTACTAAATCCTAGAATTCACTATCTTTTATAAAATTGAAAATCAAATTAAATGAAAACAAAAATATTATTATCGCTGGTTACTATTTCTTTATTATTCGCAGTTTTTATGAATACAGATTTAGTTGATAAAAAGTTAGATTACTCCGCAAAAGCGGCAATGAGTATTGTTAAATGCTCTTCTACAAATTTTTTACTGGAAGGAGTGGATACTACTAGACAAATTTCACCTCTATTTGAAAATTTGGGTAATTACAACTATACCATAAGCACAAAAAGTAAAAAGGCACAAACCTTTTTTAATCAGGGCTTAAATTTAACCTATGCTTTTAATCATGCTGAAGCGCATCGGTCTTTTATGGAGGCCTCTCGTTTAGATCCGAAATCTGCAATGACCTATTGGGGGCAAGCCTATGTATTGGGTCCAAATATAAACGATCAATTTCCAGATAAAGAACGTAGAGAGAAATCGTTTGAAGCAGTACAAAAGGCTGTTCAATTAGCTGCAAATTCAAGTCAGAAGGAACAAGATATTATACATGCTTTATCTTTTAGATACGCTAAAGATTCTGTAGATGTTTCTGATTTGAATTATGCTTATATGGTTGAAATGGAGAAGGTTGCCAAAAAATATCCGAAAGATGTTGATATTTTAACACTCTATGCAGCATCGGTAATGAATACAGTTCCATGGAATTATTGGGATAAAGATGGTAACCCTTCTACTAATATTAAAAAGGCAAAGCTCGCCTTAGAAAATGCCATTGAATTAAGTCAAAACCATGCAGGAGCAAACCATTATTATATTCATATGGTTGAATTGCCCAAACCCGAATTAGGAGTACCCAGCGCAGAAAAATTAGAATCAATAATGCCCGGGGCTGGTCATCTGGTTCATATGCCTTCACATATCTATATGAGAGTTGGCAGGTATAATGATGCGGTTAGAGTGAATCAAAAAGCTATTCTGGTTGATGAAGATTATATTTCTCAATGTTATTCACAAGGCATGTATCCTTTAGGGTATTATCCGCATAATATTCATTTTTTATGGTCTGCTGCAAGTATGGCGGGGCAAAGTAGAATTGCCATTGATGCTGCAAAAAAAACAGCTGAAAAAATACCTATTGGCGAACTAAGTGAATTGCCATTTTTACAGATATTTGCAGTTACACCTCTATTGGCTTATTTAAGATTTGGAAAATGGAATGAAATTTTAACTATACCTAATCCAGGGGATGAATACACACATTTAAAACTCTTTTGGAATTATGCCAGGGGTATAGCATTTGTAAGAAAGAATAATTTAAAGGAAGCTATAGAAGAATTAGAATTTATTGAAAATAGAGATAAAAGTCTCGCACAAGAGGGATTAGCAAAAGTGGCATATGAAGTTCTTGCAGGCGAGATTGAAGCTTTAAAAGGAAATTTTACTTTATCAACCAATCATTTTGAAAGGGCCATGAAATTTGAAGACGAATTGCCCTATAATGAGCCTGCCGAATGGTACATACCAACCAGACAAAGTTATGGAGCCATTTTATTAAAATCAAAGGAATATAAAAAGGCAGAAAAAATCTTCAGGGAAGATCTTCTTTATTATCCGGATAACGGATGGTCATTAATGGGATTGCATCAAAGTTTAAAAGGCTTGAATAAAATGGAAGAGGCAGAGTTGATAAAAGAAAAATTTAATGAAGTATGGGGCGCATCTGACATTATAATAACGAGCTCCGTTTTATAAAAAAAAGCTACCCCAAAAACAGGTATTGTATTTTCGTATAAAAAACATATTATATTGTTAAATCTATGCTTGTTAAATTAAATAAAAATAATTTGCGATGAATATTTCGGGTTAATCCTTTATTTTTGCAACCTAATATTTAAAAATCTAATTTTAGATCAAAGATTTAATATTAATTTAATATGATAAAAAAACTGTTTTTCTTTATTGTTATAATTCTACTTTCTCAAGTGGTGAACGCACAATGTGCTATGTGTAAAGCTGTTGTTGAACAAGGAGGAAAAGAAATGGCCGAAGGAATTAATTCGGGCATAGTTTATTTAATGGCTTTCCCATATATTATTGTTGGAGTTGGGATGTATTTATTTTATAGAAATTGGAAGCGTGGAAACTAATGAATTTTTTATAAAATTAGTGTAACAATTTTTTCAACAGCTCGTCTTATACAAACAATTCAAATATTGAAATTCTACTTTTATGAAAGCAAAGCTGACTATTGTCTTATTTTTTAGTTTTATTTTTTCCATTTTTTCACAAGATGCAAATACATCGAATAAGAAATGGACATTACAAGAATGCGTTGATTATGCTATAGAGAATAATCTTTCCGTTAAACAAAGTGAATATGATATTTCATTAGCGGAAATTGATAAAAAAGACGCCATTGGTAATTTTTTACCTAATTTAAACCTTAGTGGTAACCATTCATGGAATTCTGGTTTAACAACAGATGTAACGACAGGAGTGTTGATCAATCAAACAACTCAGAATTCATCATTGGGGGTTAATTCTGGAATTACTATTTACGGTGGGATGCAAAATCACAATCAAATTAGAAAAGCCGATCTTAGTATTTTAGCAAATAGATATCAATTAGATAAAATAAAGGATGATATTTCACTGAATGTGATCAACGCCTATTTACAAGTACTTTTTGGCAAAGAAGCTATAAATGTTGCAATACCGCAATTAGAAATTTCTAGAGAACAATTAAATAGGACAAATAAATTGGTTGAAGCAGGCACACTTCCTAAAGGTGACCTTTTAGATATACAAGCCACACTTGCAAACGACGAACAAAATTTAATTATTACTCAAAATGATACAAAACTAGCCTTGATAAGTTTGGCTCAATTATTACAATTAAGTGATTATGATAGCTTTGATATTGCAAATGAGGAAATTGCAACCTTGCCTCTAGTTAATTTGGCTGATTATTCTGTAGATGCAATTTATCAAAAAGCTTTAGATAATAGAAATGAGATCTTGGTAGCTAAAACAAATATTGAAATTGCAGAAAAAGATATTAAATTGGCAAAAGGAGCCTTGCAACCTACCCTATCAGGTTTTTATAATTGGAATTCAAGATTTTCAAACAGAGATCAAATATCAGGTTTTAATGTAGACCCAGATAATCCGACACGAATTATTGGTCAGGTAGAAGGAACGGGTCAAAATGTATTAGCTCCTAATCAAGTTCCTATTATTGGCGGACCCAATTCATTTTTTGATCAAATAGATTCGAATAGAGGTAGTTCTTTTGGTTTGAGTTTGCGAATTCCTGTTTTAAACGGATTTAGAGCTTCTAATAATGTAAAAAGAGCCAAAGTGGTATTAGATAAACAAACTACCCGATTGGGACAACAAGAGTTGGTTCTTGAAAAAATAATTCATCAGGTTTATGCTGATGCTATAGGCGCTTTGAAACTTCATGAGGCAACCCAAAAATCTTTAGGTGCTCAGGAAGAAGCTTTTAGATATGCCGAAGAAAAATTTAATGTTGGTGTGATGAATTCGTTTGATTTTAGTGTGGTTAAGACCAGATTAGTTACTGCAAATTCAGATTTTTTAAGAGCTAAATATGATTTTATTTTTAAAGTAAAATTATTAGAGTATTATTATGGGATTCCTGTTGAAAACATTAAATAATATTATTTTTTAATCTATTTGATTTGGCAATTATAATAAATATTGAAACTGCCACAAAAAACTGTTCTGTTAGCGTTTCGAAAGATGATACAGTTTTAAACTGTATAGAGCTAAACGAAGGTCAGTTTTCACATGCCGAAAAATTACACAATTTTATCATTGAGGTATTGAACAGATCAAATCTGAAAATGAATGATGTTGATGCGATCGCCGTTAGCAAAGGCCCGGGTTCTTATACCGGACTTCGAATTGGAGTTTCGGCTGCTAAAGGACTTTGTTTTGCCTTGAACCTTCCATTAATATCAGTTTCAACTTTAAAATCTCTAGCAAGTTCTATACAGGTTAAAAAAGGAGAGTTTATTATTCCGTTGATAGATGCGAGGAGAATGGAAGTTTACAGTGGGGTTTTTGATTTTAATCACAAACAAATTGTAGAAACCAAGGCCGAAATTATAGATGAAAATTCCTTTTCAGAAGTATTAAAAAATGGAAAAGTTTATTTTTTGGGTGATGGAGCAACCAAATGCAAAGATATAATAAAGAATAGCAAAGCTGTATTTTTAGAGAATTACTTCCCTTCAGCTAATGAAATGCCCAAAACAGCATACGAAAAGTTTAATGCAAAAAACTTTGAAGATGTTGCCTACTTTGAACCTTATTACCTAAAAGAGTTCGTTGCCGGTAAACCCAAAAAATATTTTAACTAAAAATGGATTAAAATCAAACCAATAATTGCTGGTACTGCTTGAATGAAAAACAGTTTATTATTTTTTGTTGAATAGGCTCCATAAATTCCAGCAATTGCAACACAGCTTAAAAAGAAAAGAGCTAATGAAAATAGATGATCTTGATCTAAAATTGCCCAAATCAAACCAGCTGCTAAAAACCCATTATAAAGACCTTGATTAGCTGCTAGAACTTTAGAACTTTCTGCTTTTTCTAAGGTAAGACCAAAAGTTTTTAAACCCTTTGGCTTTGTCCAGTAAAACATTTCTAAAATCATAAAATAAAGATGTTCAAATGCGACGATTGCAAGAATTGATATTTGTAATATTTTCATTTTTAAAATTTAATATTAATTTGTTTTAAGGCTTCATTTGTATCGGTTACAGGTAATTGACAGGCACCATCAATACAAACGTAAATAGTTGTTACGTTTTTTGTGTATTTATATTCCAACAAGGGTAAATTGCTTTCGGTCGTACTTCCAATAATTAATTTATTGGGTATATAACTTTGATTGATCTCCGCCAATTTTTTATGTGCATTTTCTCCAACTATGGCAATTTCATAAAATTCACCAATTAAATTTGCATATAGATTTAACCAGTTAGATGCCCCTAAGCCATACTTTATACTATTTTGTTTTACATTATTTAGCATTATTCTGGCGTTTTCGGAGTAGTTTTTGTTACTGTAATAATGACCGAGTTTAAATAGGTTATTCGCCATGATCGAATTAGAAGATGAAATTACATTATCGTCAACTTCTATCTTACGTGAAATTAATTCCTTATCCTTATCGGATGTAAAAAAGAACATTTTACTTTTATCATCGTAAAAATGATCAAAACTGTAATCGGTTAATTGTTTGGCAGTTTTCAGCCAGCTTTCATCCAATGTAGCTTCATATAAACTAATAAAAGCATCAATAACAGTCGCATAATCTTCTAAATATGCCTCAATATTGCTCGTGTTGTTTTTATAATTTCTGTAAAGACCGCCATCTTCTTTCATTTGTTTATTTACTATGAAATGGGCATTTTTAATAGCTGTTTTCAGGAATTCTTGATCGTTAAAAACTGTATACGCATCAATATATCCTTTTAACATAAGAGCATTCCATGAAGTTAATGTTTTATCATCTAATCTTGGCTTATTTCTTTTCTCTCTTTCTTGAAGAAGAACTTTTTTCCATTTCTTGACTTTGGCATATAATTGCTCAAGAGTAATATTATTTTTTTCAGTAAAATCTTTATCAGAAGTGTTTCTAATTAAATGGTAATAATTATTTTCCCATTTTCCATAAATATTTACATTGTAATAATCTGCAAACAATTCAAAATCATCACCTATAATATTTTCCAATTCTTTTTTGGTCCATACATAATATATACCTTCCTCCAATTTTCCGGCATCGTCTTCACTATCCGCGTCAAGCGAAGAGTAAAAAGCACCATTTTCATTATATAATTCTCTTTCAACAAATTGAATTGTTTCGTAAACAACTTGCTTATAAAGAGGGTTTTTACTTATCAAATACCCATTGGCATACAAAGAAACCAACTGTGCATTATCGTATAACATTTTTTCAAAATGGGGAATATGCCACTTATCATCAACTGAGTATCGGGCAAAACCGCCTCCAACATGGTCATAAATACCTCCATACGCCATTTGAGTTAAGGTAGTGTTTACATATTCTTTTATTTTCGAATTGTTATCCTGAGCTCCATATCTCATTAAAAAATTTAAACTACTGGGCATTGGAAATTTTGGTGCTCCAGTTCTACCTCCCTTTTTAAAATCCATGAATTCTTGCCAATTCTCTACTGCTTTTTCCAATTCGACCTTGGTAAAATTAGGGTCTTCGGTATTTAGATCAATAATATCCGATTGCTGTATTCCTTCTGTTAATTTTTTCGCGTAGTCTTCTGCTTTTTCAGGATCTTTTTCGTATAATTCTGCTAATTGTTTTAAGGCATTAATCCAATTCTCTTTTGGAAAATAAGTTCCTCCCCAAAAAGGTCTTCCATCTGGTAAAGCGACAGCATTTAAAGGCCAACCACCGCGTCCTGTTAATAATTGAACAGCATTCATATATACCTGATCTACATCGGGTCTTTCTTCACGGTCAACTTTTACGCTTATAAAATATTTATTCATAATTGCCGCAACGGTAGAATCTTCGAAACTTTCATGTTCCATAACATGGCACCAATGACATGCTGCATATCCAATAGAAATTAGTAAAAGCTTATTTTCTTTTTTAGCTAATTCAAGAGTTTCCTCATTCCAGGCATGCCAATTTACCGGATTATGAGCATGTTGTAATAAATACGGACTGGTTTCATTGATTAGGTCATTGGTAAATTCATGCTCTTGATCCATAATTTCTTTTGTTTGACTTTTACAACTAAATATAATTGTACTAATAATTAGTAGTACTAAAAAACGATACATAGAATTTTTTTTTTCAAATATAAGCCCATTTATTCTACAAAATAAAAAAACCTGGGCTAAACCAAGTTTTTTTACGAGACTTTAACTTCAAAAGTGATTTTGATATTGGTTCGATGAGAAACGATATAAATATTGTCTAAACAGCACTTTGAGATTCAATAAAAACTGACTTAATTCCCTTAATGGATGTAGGGTAAGAAATAAATATATAAAATCAGCTAATTAAAATTATGAATAATGTTAAACTATACTTCAAATATTAAAAATCTATTTGAAATCTCATTTCGAAAATATTTAAATTTCCAGATCCAAAATCCTTTTTACTTATATCTGTCCAAACATAGTTAAACATAATTCTAGTAGCAGGGTTTAAGTACCAGTTAGTGCCAAATGTAAAATCAGATTGTTCTCCACCAAAAATATTCTTACTATTTAAATTGGTATGCGTATAACGAAAAGCAACTTCGATCGCTCCAATACCTTTTTCACCTCCCATAAAATTTTTCTTTGGTTTTAATCTTCCAAATGTGGCATATGAACTTTTATAAGGTCTGTGTTCCCCGGTAATAAAATAGCTTAATTGTCCATAATAATTATTAAAATTATAAGTTTCGTTTATATCTATTGTGTTTTGTTTGACAGATGAACCTAAATATTCTCCTTGAATAGTAAAGGGACCATTTGAATATGCTGTTTCGAAATTTATTATGTTCACTGTTTCAACACCAGGAATAATTCCTGTAGAAATATATTTTTTAGTAAGGTGTGATTTTGGTCTTACAGAAATATTGTATTCTTCGGTATCAGGCTTTCTGTAACTATAACTAAACCCAAAATGAAGCAATTGTTCTTTCTCTATATTGTTTATTGCTAAAGTTGTAATTCTCGAAGTAATTGCCAGATCTTTATCGGCCTCTTTGTCATTACCAAAGGCATCTGCGTTTCTAAAAACTCCGGTTTGAATAGATAACCTTTTATTTAAAAAATCATTCATTAACAAGATTCCGTTATTTCTTTCATTGGCTAGATCTGCTGGAATAGCTCTTTCCATAAATGTAAAATTTTTGCTGCTGGTTAAGGCATCAAATCGCAAAGGTTCTTTTATATGTCCAACACGTATTCTGCCAATTATAGGTATATTTTTTATTCCAATGTAAGCATCTTTTAGACGGGTAACACCACCTGCAAAATCGACATTTAATTTAAATTCTACATTTTTATACAAAACACCCGATATAAAAAATCGAATTCTTCTAAATTCAGTCCCATCATTACTTTCCAACTTACCAAAGGCGTTATCAAGGCCGTCATTTTGCCAAAAATAGGCATGATCCAGTTGAATTCTACCTCCAAATTTTAGTCTAAAATTCTTATCTTTACTGTCTACTTTAAAGCCGTTATCCCATTTAATGGAAAAAGGATTTGGCTCTTTGTTTTGGGAAAATGATGATAAAATACCCAAACCTAAAAAGGTCGTAACCAGAAGTATTCTTAATATCATATCAATGTTATTTATTTATTAAAAATTAGGCAAAAATAGTGTTTTGAGTAAATTGAATGTTAATTTAATATTATAATTTTTTTTAAAATGGTAACATTAAGTTAACATTAAAACCTTAAATGTGTTTTAGATTTGCATAGTATTTTAAAAAATAATTACATGGGAGATCCATATATTTTAATGCTAGTTGCATTGACGGTTTTAGCTGTAATTGACCTGGTTGTTGGGGTTAGTAATGATGCTGTAAACTTTTTAAATTCAGCTATCGGATCAAAGGCAATTTCAATAAAAAAAATCATGATCATTGCCAGTATAGGTGTAGCAGTTGGCGCTATGACTTCAAGTGGAATGATGGAAGTTGCAAGAAAAGGAATTTTTGTACCTAAAGAATTCTATTTTAATGAGATCATGTATATTTTTATGGCTGTTATGATAACAGATATTTTGTTATTGGACGTGTTTAATTCATTGGGTATGCCAACTTCAACCACAGTTTCGATTGTTTTTGAGTTACTGGGAGCAGCTGTTGCTATTTCGTTGATAAAAATATCAGCCACAGATGGAGAAACAGTTTCAGATATTTGGAAATACATCAATTCAGAAAAAGCACTTCAAATTATATTTGGCATCTTGCTCTCGGTTGTCGTCGCGTTTTCAATTGGTGCCATAGTCCAATATGTTTCCAGATTGATATATTCTTTTGATATTGAAAAAAGACCAGCTTATATTAGTGCTTTGTTTGGTGGATTTGCTATTACTGCAATTACCTATTTTATATTTATCAAAGGATTAAAAGGAACCCCTTTTTACAAAGATGTTCAGCATTTGATTGAAGGTCAAACCACAAATATACTAGCGATTAGTTTTGTATTTTGGACATTAATTTCTCAATTATTAATAAAGGTATTTAAATTAAATATTCTAAAATTAATTATTGGAATAGGTACTTTTTCATTAGCCATGGCTTTTTCAGGTAATGATTTGGTAAACTTTATAGGAGTACCAATTGCAGCCTGGAATTCATACGAGGCTTGGAGCGGATCGGGTATACCGGCAAATGAATTTTCTATGGGTATTTTAGGTAAAAAAGTTCCGGCCAATACGATTTTACTTTTGATTGCCGGTGGAATTATGGTACTTACTTTGTGGTTTTCTAAAAAAGCAAGAACTGTAATTGAAACAGGAATAAATTTATCAAGACAAGGTGAAGGTCATGAAAAATTTCAACCTAATGCAATGTCAAGGTTGGTTGTAAGAGGAGCTATGGGAATTAACCATGGAATTAGCTATATTTTACCAAGCAAAACCATTTCATTTATCGATGCAAAATTTCAAAAACCAATTGTTAAATTACCCAAATCAAAAGCTTTTGAAATGCCTGCTTTTGATATGATTAGAGCTTCTGTAAATTTAATTGTTGCAGGTGTTTTAATATCAATTGGTACTTCTCTAAAGTTGCCGTTATCAACAACATATGTAACTTTTATGGTGGCGATGGGTACTTCATTAGCAGATAGAGCCTGGGGTAGAGAAAGCGCTGTTTACAGAGTAGCGGGCGTATTAAATGTAATTGGAGGATGGTTTATTACCGCGTTGGTAGCTTTTATGGCTGCAGCAACGGCGGCATACCTTATTAGTCTTGGTGGTATCGTAATGGTGGCAATTTTATTACTAGTTGTTGTTACATTGATGGTTAGAAATTCAATAATACATTCGAAAAAATCTAAAGAAGTTAAAAAACAAAGATTTATTGAAAGAGCCGAATTAATTACAATAAATGGTGTTATTGAAGAAACTTCCGATCATATTTCGGAAGTTATCAGAAGAGTAAATAAATTGTATTCTAGTGTTGTTAATGATTTGTCTAAACACGACTTGAACAAATTAAAGAAAAATGATAAGCATGTTAGTAAGTTAAATGATGAGGTGAATATTTTAAAAGATGAAGCATTTTATTTTATAAAATCTTTAGATGATTCATCGGTTGAAGCAAGTCGATTTTATATACTTGTTTTGGGTTATTTACAAGATATATCGCAATCTATCAGTTATATATCCAAAGCTAGTTATAAGCATGTAAATAATAACCATAAGAATTTAAAGAAAGGACAGATCAAAGATTTGAAAACAATTGATCGTGAATTAGAAGAAATTTTAACCAATATTGAGCAAATATTTATTGAGAGGAATTTTGATAATTTGAGTGATATTCTTTCTAAGAAACAAAATCTTTTCAATCACGTTTCCGAGTCCATTGAAAAACAAATAAACAGAATTCGTACCGAAGAAACCAGTGCGAAGAATACAACGCTTTATTTTGGTAACTTGCTGGAAACAAAAGATTTAATTGCAGCTATTATGAATTTATTAGAATTGTATCAAGAATTTCATTTAAGTATGCGAAAAGCGAATATTGTTGAATAATATAACACCCTTGATTTGATCAATAAAAAATCCTGTAATTTGTTTTTACAGGATTTTTATTTTTATATTCAAGCGTTAACCTAAGGTGAACTTATTCAAAAAGTGATTTAAATTTACCCCAATTGGCATAAATAAGTACTGCATTTAAAATAGTAACCAAAGCGGCAGCTCCAATTCCTCCTGGCGCAAGTTTAATATGAAATAACACCATATTAAGTGCTACAGGTGCTAAGACTACTAAAGCCAGTCCAACCCATTTATTTAAAATTAATAACAATCCAACGATAACCTCAACAGCTCCTATTAATGGAAACATATAACCTGTTTTGTTTAAAGCACCCATAAAATTAGCCGCTGCTTCCGGTAATTCTGGGGTAGGCATAAAGCCGATAAACTTATTCGCACCAAAAATGATTAAAATAAGTCCTAGTACAATTCTTAAAGCAATTTGAATTTTTGAATTCATAATATAAAGTTTAAAATTAGTAATTCAACTAGCGTTAGTATTTATACACCTAAGTAAGTGTAACCTAAGTCACTGAATTATTGTTAAAAAAGGTGTCACTTTGTCCTTTCAAACAAATGGTATATAAATTGCTAATATGTTGTAAAACAATAAAAATAACTAAAAAATTTTAATATGACTGAGTTATTGACAAAAGAAACTTTTTTGAAAAAGGTTTTTAATTTTGAAGAAAATAAAGATTGGAAATTTGAAGGAGATAAACCCTGTATAATTGATTTTTATGCAGATTGGTGTGGGCCGTGTAAAATGGTTGCTCCTATATTGGAAGAATTATCTGATGAATATGAAGGAAAGGTAGATATTTATAAAGTAGATACTGAAGCCGAACAAGAATTGGCAGCAGCATTTGGAATAAGAAGTATTCCATCGATGTTATTTTGTCCTGCCGGTGAACAACCACAAATGGCACAAGGGGCTTTACCAAAACACAATTTAGAACAAGTGATTAAAGATGTGTTGAAAGTAGAAAAATAAAGTGGGAGAATTGAAGAAAGAAGAAAGTAAGAACTGTTGATCATTTGATCAACAGTTTTTTTTTACTGTAAATCAACTTATTACATAATTTAAACCATTTCATTTTTCATTAAGTATTCTGCAATTTGAATGGTGTTTGTAGCTGCTCCCTTTCTTAAATTATCACTAACCACCCACATGTTTAAGGTTTTAGGTTGAGACTCGTCACGACGTAATCTTCCCACAAAAACATCATCTAGGCCCTCTGCGTAAATTGGCATAGGATAAGTATTTGTATCGGTATTATCTTTTAAAGTTATTCCATCTGCCTCGTGTAATAATTTTCTAATATCGTTTAGATCGAATTCATTCTCGAATTCAACATTTATACTTTCAGAATGACCACCAACTACAGGTATTCGAACTGCCGTCGCGGTAATTGCAATTGAATTGTCATTCAATATTTTTCTGGTTTCATTCACTAACTTCATTTCTTCCTTGGTATATCCATTTTCTTCAAATACATCGCAATGTGGGATGGCATTTTTATGAATTGGATAAGGATAAGCCATTTCACCTTTTAATCCTTCAAATTCATTTTCCAATTGACGTACGGCTTTAACACCTGTTCCGGTAATAGATTGATAAGTAGAAATTACCAGGCGTTTGATCTTATATTTATTATGTAAAGGAGCCAAAGCAACTACCATTTGTATGGTCGAGCAGTTGGGGTTTGCAATGATCTTATCATTTTTTGATAACTCATTTGCGTTTATTTCGGGAACAACTAATTTTTTAACAGGATCCATCCTCCAGGCAGAAGAGTTGTCTACCACCGTTGTTCCGTTTTCAGCAAATTTAGGCGCCCATTCTAAAGAGATTGATCCTCCTGCCGAAAATAAAGCAATATCGGGTTTTAGATCGATGGCTTCTTGTAATCCTATTATGGAATAGTTTTTTCCTTTAAAAGACATAGTTTTGCCTATCGATTTTTCTGATGCTACCAAGATCAATTCCGTAAAGGGAAAATTTCTTTGTTCTAAAACTTGTAACATTACGGTTCCAACCATTCCTGTTGCTCCAACTACAGCTAACTTCATTTATTCTTATGTTTAAAATTAGTTTTAAAGTCGCAAAGATTATAAAATATTTCTTAGAAAAAACCGCATCATTTGGCTTTTATTACAGATTGTTTAATTTAATTCAATTTTAGTTATAAACAGTTATTTTTTAACAGCTCAAATCGAGTTAGCATGTTTAAAATAATAAACCGTAATTTTGCCAAACTTTAAAATGAGGAAACAGAATAATTTTTGAACAAGTTTAAATACAAGAATGAAATTGAAAAGTAAGAATAAAATTGAGTTAATGGCTCCTGCCGGAAATTTTGAATCACTACAGGCAGCCTTGGATAATGGAGCAGATTCTGTTTATTTTGGAGTAGAACAGTTGAATATGCGTGCAAGAGCATCTATTAATTTTAGTCTCGATGATTTGAAGGAAATTGCAGGAAGATGTGTAGAAAAAAGTGTAAAGACTTACCTTACCTTAAATACCATAATTTACGATCATGATCTTACTATAGTAAAAACCTTGATAACCAAAGCAAAGGAGGCAAACATTTCGGCTGTAATCGCTATGGATCAAGCAGTTATATCTATTGCCCGTCAAGCGGAAATGGAAGTTCACATTTCAACACAAATTAATATTACAAACATTGAAACATTAAAATTTTATGCAGCTTTCGCTGATACAATTGTATTAAGCAGAGAGTTGAGTTTGAGACAGGTTAAAAAGATCACAGATCAAATTGAAGCAGATCAGGTAAAAGGACCTTCAGGAAGATTGGTTGAAATTGAAATATTTGGTCATGGCGCTTTGTGTATGGCAGTTTCCGGTAAATGCTATATGAGTTTACACTCTTATAATTCATCTGCGAACAGAGGAGCTTGTAAACAAAATTGCAGAAAAAAATATACGGTAATTGACCAGGAAACCGGTTTTGAAATGGAGCTGGACAATGAATATATCATGTCACCAAAAGACCTATGCACTATTGATTTTTTAGATCAGGTTTCTGATGCCGGAATTAAGGTATTAAAGATTGAAGGTAGAGGCAGAGCTCCAGAATATGTAGCAAAGGTCATAAAATCTTATAGAGATGCTATTGATAGTTTGTATAACGGAACCTATGATAAAGAAAAGGTTATAGGGTGGATGATGGAATTGGAAAAAGTATACAATCGAGGATTTTGGAATGGATATTATCTAGGACAAAAATTGGGAGAATGGAGCAAAGGTTCAGGATCTCATGCAACCCAAAAGAAAGTGTATGTAGGAAAAGGGGTACACTTCTTTCCCAAAGCAAATATTGGAGAGTTTAAATTGGATGCATTTGATTTGAATATTGGTGATACAATTTTAATAACAGGTCCAACCACAGGAGCAAAAGAATTGGTAATTGAAGAAATGTTTGTTAATGATGAAAAGAATGATAAAGCAAAAAAAGGTGACTCTATCACAATTCCATTAGACTTTAGAATCCGCCCCAGCGATAAATTGTATAAAATTGTTCATGTTGAAAAGGAGGTAGTAAAAGTGTAATAATGTATGAATACTTATAGGCTTTTAAAGTTAAACAGATTTATTAAAAATCATCGTATTAAGTTTTTAGGACTTTTTTTATTTCATAAATTCAACAAACGATATTTAGCAGTTCATTTTGATCCTATCAATGCCTGTAATTTACAATGTAAAATGTGCTATTTTACAGATAAAGAGTACGTTAAAAAATTAAAAGGAACATTTGATAAAAATGAAATACCACTATTAGCCAAATCAATTTTTAATAGAACATTGAAATTGCAAGTCGGATGTGCTACAGAACCAACTTTATATAAAAATTTAATTGAAGTATTCAAAACAGCAAAATACTATCAAGTTCCGCATATTTCTTTAACAACCAATGCTAATTTATTAACTAAAGAAAAATTGGAGCTTTGGGTTCAAAATGGTTTGAATGAAATTATAGTTTCACTTCATGGAGTTCATAAGGAAACTTATGAGAATTTTATGCATAAAGGAGATTACAAGAAATTTCTTCAAGCATTAGAATGGATTAGTGAATTAAAAAAAGAAAATCACAAATTATCGTTACGGGTAAATTATACTTTCAACGAAGATAATTTTGGCGAATTAAATGATTTCTTCAGTGTTTATGATAAATATAATATTGACACTTTACAGTTGAGACCAATTAAAAGGATAGGAAATTCAATTTATCAAAATTTCAAAATGGATAAAATAGTTTCAAAATACGATTCGGTTATTCAAAAAATAAAGGAAAACTGTAGCGAAAGAAATATAACATTAATTGCAGCTCAAAAATCTGAAAATTTAATTTCTAGAAAAAATATAGAAAGCTTAATCTACCATTATACTTATTGTTATATTTCACCTTTGGATTTTTGGCATAAAGATTTTGATTGGAAAAATGAAACGTATGACCAATATGCTAAACGCAAAAAAATTCCTAATGAGTTATTAAAAAATGTGTTTGCATCTTCAGAAAAAATAAAACATTTCCAAACAGAAAATTTAAATTATGATATTAGTTGATTATCTTATGATTCTTATTACTTGTGTAGCCAAAAAGTCAAAGTAGCAAATAAACTTACCACTAATAAAATACCTAAAGCCACAATCCAAACATTTTTATAATAGTATTTGTGTAATTTGATATCTTTTCTGTAGCTCCAAATCATAAATCCGATAAAAACTAAGGCAAAAAAAGCAGCAAAAATAAGTTGGCCTTTACTAAACATTTTATTATATATTTATGGCACAAATTTAAATTTAATATTGAGAACATGGCTAAAAATGCTATTATTTTTGGTGCAACATCAGGTATTGGAAAATACTTGGCCGATTTATTGATTAAAGATGGATATACAGTTGGTATAACAGGTAGAAGAGAGGAAAAACTCAAAGAAATTAAAAACAGCAATCCCAATAAATACTTAATAAAAAAACACGATGTAACTCATATAAAAGAATCGGAAAAGGTTTTTCAAGAACTGGTTGACGAATTAAGAACGATTGATCTAATTGTTTACAGCTCTGGAGTTGCAGAACCCAATTATAATTTAGAATGGTCAAAAGAATTTCCCACTTTACAAGTAAACGTTGTGGCAGCGGCACATTTATATGGATTGGCTTATAATTTTTTTCATCAACAGGGGTATGGGCATTTGGTAGGTATTTCATCGGTGGCAGGTATTAGAGGAAATAGACATGTACCGGCTTATTTTGCTTCAAAAGCTTTTCAAAATAATTATTTAGAGTCTCTTTGGATGAAAGCCAAAAGAAGTAAAATGAATATTTTTATTACAGATATTGCACCGGGTTTTGTCGATACTAAAATGGCCTTGGGAACTACTTTTGGTATGGCATCTGTTGAAAAAGCATCAAAACAGATTTATTCAGCAATAAAGCGAAAAAAGAAAAAAGCATACATCACAAAAAGGTGGAGAATAATTGCATTTTTTATGAGATTAATGCCGGCGAGTATTATTATGAAAACCTAATTAATATCAAGGTAATATTATTTAGATTTCCAAAAGAAAAGCAAAATAAAGAAATATTTAATATGAAGAATAAATTAAAAGCAGTTCAAGAATTTCACGAAGCATTTGGACTAGGAGTAAAAAATTCACCTGTTGCAAAACTATCTGAGAAAAAATTAAAACTTCGATTTGATCTGATGGCAGAGGAGAACGATGAATATTTAGAAGCAGCAAAAAATAATGATTTGGTAGAAGTAGCTGATGCACTGGGCGATATGTTATATATTTTATGCGGTACCATTTTAGAACATGGTATGCAACATAAAATTGAAGTAGTTTTTGATGAAATTCAAAGAAGTAATATGAGTAAGTTAGGAGCTAATGGAAGTCCTATTTACAGAGAAGACGGTAAGGTGATGAAAGGCCCTAATTATTTTAAACCAAATATTGAAAAAATATTAGAACTAGAATAAATAATTCTTTGTTGATTGAATTATTGGGGTTGTTTTAATTCAACTCCCATTTTTTATAAAACCTAAGACAATCCGGAAATTTTACCATTCTTATCTATAGACATGTTTTCACTGGCAGGAACACTTGGTAATCCAGGCATTCTCATCATTTTTCCAAGTATTGGAATAAGGAATCTTGCACCTGCTGCAATTTCAATTTCTCGAACGGTAACCTTAAAATTTTCAGGTCTTCCAATCAGTTTATCATTATCAGAAAATGATTTTTGGGTTTTAGCCATACAAATAGCAAAATCATTAAACCCTAATCTGTTTATTCTTCTTAAATTTAATTCGGCTTTTTTATCGAATACAACTCCATCTGCACCATAAATTTCTCTGGCTATAGTTTCAATTTTTTCTTTTACAGGAGATTTCCAATCGTAAATGGGTTTAAATTGGGTAGCTTTATTTTCAACTATGTCTACAACTGCTCGAGCAAGATCTTTTGTTCCCTCACCTCCTTTTGCCCAACCTTCCGATAATACTGCCTGCACACCTAAATTGGCACAAGCATCTTTTATAAACTGAATTTCATCGGGTGAATCATTAGTAAACGCATTAATGGCAACAACAGGTTCTATATTGAATTTGCGAATATTCTCGATGTGCTTTTCTAGATTTACAAACCCTTTTTTCACATTCTCGACATTTACTGTATTTAATTCGTCTTTGCTTGCCCCGCCATGGTGTCGTAGGGCTCTTATAGTGGCAACTAAAACAACTGCTTTTGGGTTCAACCCGGCAGCAGCACATTTTATATCTAGAAATTTCTCTGCTCCTAGATCTGCTCCAAAACCTGCCTCTGTCACTACATAATTGGAAAGTGAAAGTCCCATTTTAGTTGCTAATATAGTATTGGTTCCTTGCGCAATATTAGCAAAAGGGCCACCGTGAATTATAGCAGGATTTTTTTCTAATGTTTGAACCAGATTTGGTTTAATAGCATCTTTCAACAAAATTGCCATCGCGTTTTCTGCCTTTAGATCACGAGCGAAAATAGGTTTTTTATCATAGGTAAATCCAATAAAAATATCTCCCAATCTATTTTTTAAATCTTCAAACCCGTTAGCCATACACAAAATAGCCATGACTTCAGATGCCGGTGTAATATTAAAGCCATCTTCTCTTGGAATCCCGTTTGCGGTTCCTCCCAAACCAATTGTTAGTTGTCGCAATGCCCTATCATTCATATCTATAACCCTTTTCCAAACAATTGTTCTAGGGTCTATATTTAATGATCTAGGGCTTTGTAAATTATTGTCAACCAAAGCAGAAAGTAAATTATTTGCTTTTTCAACTGCATTAAAATCGCCTGTAAAATGTAAGTTGATATCTTCCATCGGAACAACTTGGGAATACCCTCCACCGGCTGCTCCACCTTTAATTCCAAAAACAGGACCTAAAGAAGGTTCTCTTAATACTACAGTAGCTTTTTCACCAATTTTATTAAGACCTTCGGTAAGACCAATAGAAACGGTTGTTTTACCTTCTCCGGCAGGAGTTGGTGTTAAAGCGGTAACCAAGATCAAATTATTTTTTGCAATTTTATTTTCATCAATTAAATCAAGAGGTAATTTGGCTTTGTATTTACCGTAAAGTTCTAGATCATCCTCATTAATTTTAAGTTTCTCGGCTATATCTTTTATATGAATTAGTTCGGTTTTTTGCGCGATTTCAATGTCAGTTAGGTATTCCATATTTCACATTTTTTTAATTCTGCTAAAATACTAAAAAATAAGGGTAATATTAATGCTCTATTAGGTTTAAAATTCATTACTTATTTCTTTCAAAGCTAAATCTTTTGAGTATATTTGCGCGATTATATCAAATACAAAAAAATAAAATAAATAGAAGTAATGCAAAACAAAGGACTTATTAGATTATTTGCAATCGTTTTTAGTTTGGTATGTCTATACCAGCTATCATTTACATGGTTTGCAAAAAATGTGGAGAAGGATGCTGTTATTTATGCAGAATCGAATGCTGCGAATGATGATTCTGGTGAATTGGAAAAATTGGAAAGAGAGTATCTAGATTCAATTGCAAATTTGCCTATAGTTAATCTAGGATTTACCGAATTTACTTACAATGAAGTTAAGGAAAAAGAAATTAACTTGGGACTTGACTTAAAAGGCGGGATAAATGCAACTCTTGAAGTTTCGGTAAGAGATATTTTAAAAGGTTTGTCAAATGAATCGAAGAACCCAGTATTTAATGAAGCTTTAATAAATGCCTCGAAGGCAGAAAAAAACAGCGATAAAGATTATATAGATTTATTTTTTGAGGCATTTGATGTTGCAAGTAAAGGATCCGTAAAATTGAGTGATCCTAGTATTTTTGGAAATATGTCTTTAAAAGATAAGATTAACTTCAAAATGAGTGATGACGAAGTTAAACCAATTTTAAAGGAAGAAGTAAAAGGTTCTATTAGTACAGCATTTGAGGTATTGAGAAGTAGAATAGATAGGTTTGGTGTAACACAACCAAACATTCAGCAAATTGGTGAATCGGGTAGAATATCGATTGAATTACCAGGTGCAAAAGATATTGACCGTGTAAAAAAATTACTACAGAGTACTGCCGAATTACAATTTTGGGAGGTATTTACAAATCAGGATATGGCACAATTCTTTATTTCTGCCAATTCTACCTTAGCTGAGATCTTAAAAAGTGAAGAAGATATTTCGGAAAAAGTAAGTGATTCTACAGAAACTTCCGACGATGAAATTGATGATCTTCTTGGCGAAGTAAAAGACTCTATTAATATAGAAGAAGCAAATCCATTACTTTCTAAATTATTTGTTAGATTTCCTCAAACACAAAACGATATTAGCTCAATACTCGCTTCTGCAAGTGTAAAAGATACCGCTAAAATTGACGAGTATCTTTCTATGAAAGAAATAAGAAATTTGTTACCTAGTGAATTAAAATACGCAAAATTTGCATGGGATGTAAAACCGCTTAAAGATACCGAAGTAATATATCTTTATGCGTTAAAATCCAATAGAGAAGATAAAGCACCTATTCAAGGTGATGTGATCTCAGATGCTTCTCAGGTTTTTGATCAACTAGGGGCTAATCCAGAAGTTAGCATGACCATGAACAGTAAAGGAACGAAACTATGGGGTAAAATGACTACCGCTAATGTTGGTAAATTCGTTGCTGTTGTATTAGATGATTATGTGTATTCTGCACCAAGAGTCAATGATGCTATTACCACTGGAAGAACTTCTATTTCTGGGCAATTTACGATTGATGAAGCTCAGGATTTGGCCAATGCCTTAAAGTCGGGTAAATTACCCGCAGCAGCTCATATTGTTCAATCTGCTGTAGTTGGGCCTTCCTTAGGACAGGAAGCAATTAGCAGTGGTACCTACTCATTTATAATTGCATTGATTATTGTTTTGATTTGGATGATTTTTTATTACGG